>JAABUJ010004624.1_pt1 | contig 14324 bp, 13 predicted proteins | sample 5559131 | NCBI WGS metagenome assembly JAABUJ01 (sample SAMN10711875, study PRJNA513366) | rock metagenome | isolation source: Antarctica rocks | place: Antarctica: Victoria Land, Mt New Zealand nord | collected 2016-01-07
ATATTCATAATAATTCTGTCTATTCAGATTTATAGAAATAAGTGTTTAGTTGTGATTTTAACATCAAAACACTGAATTTGAGTGTGATTTTCAAAAAAAAGTTGCAAAAAGTTCTGAGCGAACTGAGAAGCCAACATTCTAGGAATAGTGTCAAACTTTCAGCCTCATTTTCTTACCTTAGTGGTTCAGAGCCCTACAGAGGTTTCAGAAACATGCGGAGTTTGCTAGAGCAAACAGTTTGCTACAGATAAAAGTTTTTTCTTTTGCTGATTGAAGACCTTCTTATAGGGCCACATTTCCATAGAGTAGCTAGACACTTATGATTACACATTCATTTCACTAGTTACTTCTTCTATGTTTGACAGGTTATGAGCCTAAATGTGTATTCATTTATTTATTAAGTCATTTGTTTCTATTCAAAACAGTGAAAGAAAAACACCTTGTTGTCATTGTTATTTCATGGACGCTAGAAAGAGTCTTAAGAGGTAAAGTGAATTTGATATATAACAAGAAGTTATTCACATCAAATCATTATAAATTCATGGATAAAACAGTCAAAACAACTCTCATGATCATTTCAAAGTTGAATCTTTATGTTGAAAACAACTTCATCACTGATTTAGATGTTCTCACCATACAAAATGACTATAATGTCATATGACCTTACATTTTCAAAAGTTACAAAACTTAAAAGGTTGACAGATTACTCATCATGAAGAACATCAATTAAATACAGTCTGATGAGTGCTAAATTATGAGATTTAATAGTAGAAAATGACATTGAAACTTCATCAAAGCTAGATGTTTCAAGTTAGTCAGTAATGACTGAAGAATCTATACCTGAAACAATGACAATTACATTGATAATCTTGACTGATGTTACTTGAGCTGACTGAATCACACAGAACAACAAGATTACAGTCATCATCATTCTTATTGTTAGCTCAGAGATCACTGTCATCATAGATGACATGAAAACAGCAAAAGAGATGTAAGATTATCTTGCATGTCTCTATCTATCTTACAGATTTAATCTCAAATACATTCTATTCAACAATCTATATGTCTATCAACTTAATGAATACTTCTCTGTTGATGCTTATGCTCTGAAGTATAAGACACTCTTATAAGAAATTGTGGTCTTTAGTCTCATCATTGATGAAATTCTGAAGATCATTACTTTTCTATTAAATCTAGAATTCTTCTATTCTCAATGAGTAACAGCAAAACACTCTGAGACTTATAATGTGGTCTCATTTCTTAATGACTTGATCATCAAATTAATTGATGAAGAGTGTCTCAAAGAAAGAAATGAGAAGCTTGTTCTAATGAATAAAAAGAAAAATCATAAAGACAAGAAGAAGAAGAATAAGAAGAGAAATGTTGATAAGAATAAGAATGAGAATGAGATGTACATTCACTGTAAGAAAGCAGTTCACTCTGAGAACAATTGCTGAAAGTTACACTCAGAAAAGATGCCTGAAGAGATAAAGAAGAAACAAGAGACTAAAAAAAAGAAAGAGAAAGAGAAGAAAAAAAAGAAATTCTTAAGTTCTGAAGATAAGTGATATAATGAGGACTCAGTGATCTTAACTGTAATAGAGAACTATAGTCTTGTGATTAATAAGATATCATAAATAGCTGACTTCAGTGCAATACAACATATGTGTTATGATCTCTCTGCATTTAGCTTGATCAAAATGTTCAACAACAGACTTTCTATAAGGAAAGTGTCTGAAGTGATGTATGCTCAAGAGATAGAAATGATTGACTTACAGTTAAAGAACAGCAATGAAAAGTCTTGAAATATTATGCTGATGAATGTTTATCTTATGTCTAATATAGGACTCAATCTCTTCTCAATTGAAATGATTAAAACAAAAGAGATATTAATCAAAATCAAGAATGAATTACTATGTCTAAAGAACAAAGTAGAGAGTATGCTTAATCATATAATACATAAAGACAAGCTATATTATCTTTAAATCTTAATGATGAGAAAATCTGTAAACAAGAATAAGATCATGTCAGTCATTAAAGATAGCAAGATCTTAAGAGCTACTTGACATCAATATCTTAATTATATAGAGGATTTAAGTCTTAACAATATGTCAAAAAACCTCAGAATAGTGAGGCTTGACTTACAAGAACTTATGAAAACATCATTATACTTGTGTGATGTCTGTATGAGAGCAAATCAAAAGAAGAAGATCTTAAGAAAATTACAAAACTGAGTTATAAAGATAATCAAACTAATTCACATCAACATTGTCAGCCTCATCACATCAAAAGTATATGACAGATTCTTGTGATATATAGTCTTCACAGATGATCTTATCTGCTGGCAATACATTTGTAATATAAAAATGAAAGGTCAGGCAAAAGATGAAATTGAACAGTTTCTCAATATGCTTTTTATTTAGATGAATTTATGAATTGCACAGATATGACTTGATAATGAAAAGAAATTTGAGAATGAGCTCATCATTAAATAATTATGAAGTCTCAGAATTATTTATGAAACAACAGTTTCTTATGGACTGAAGCAGAATGAGATGACAGAAAGAAGTAATGAATTTTTAGCAGCAAAAGCTAGAACTATAATTCTGAATAGTGAAGTCTCTAAAATTCTATGATCAGAGACTGTCAGAACAGCATGCTATCTTCTTAATAGACTCTCAACATCAGCTCTTGAGAACAACAAGGTCTCAATTCAGCTACTGTTTAAATCTTTTAATAAGAATAGATCAGCAGACCTCATTGATCTTAGACATCTTTGATGTTTTAAATGCACAGCATATGTGCATATTTCAAAGAAGATCTAAACAACAGAGACTAAATTTGAATCTTAAAGCAATAAGAAGATTCTTGTTGAATATGAAGAAAGAAATCAATATAAAGTATAGCTTTCTGAAAAGAAAAAGGCAGACTGAGTAATCAGAGCAAGAAATGTGCAGTTTGATGAAGATTCATCAATCTATGACATTAAAGTTGCAGTCTCAATTTCTAAAGTCATCTGATTACACACTGTTAATGTAGAACAAGAAGATGTACAGCTATTTATTTTGTCTTCTTTTTAACTCTCATCATTGTCACTGTCTTCAAAGTATGTGTCATCATATTCTTTCATACTGATATTGCCAAATCAGTTAGAAGAAATGAAGAAAGAAAAAAAAGATATTATAAATATTCTTTTTACAATTAACAGATCAGTATCAGCTGAGCCTTAATGCTCTGAAAGAGAAAGACAATTCTTTACAAAGCTAAAGCTTAAAACAATCATGATCTATCTGACTGTGTTCAATGCAATCATTGATGTTATAAAAAAGAAAGAAGACTTTAAGAATGAATCTCAGACATTTAAACAGATAATTGCAAGTCACAAGTCAAAAGTCTGAAAGAAAGCAATGAATAGTGAGTATAACTTGTTAATGACTAACTTTACATGAACTCTAAAGACATTGCTATCTAATTGATGAGTTTTAAAGAACAAATGAATCTATCATTATAAAAGAAGATCTGACAGCTTAATTCTACAGCATAAGACTCAATAAGTAGTCAAAGAATTTAAATAACAATTCAGAATTGACTACAAAGAGATCTTTGCAATAGTTGTCAAATCAATGACTTATAAAGTCATCTTCATCATAGCTGTGTTTTACAACTATGAATTGAAACAAATGAACATCAAAATGACTTTCTTACACAGTGATTTAAAAGAAGAAATCTATGTGATTCAACTCAATGAATATGAGAAGAAGAAAGAAAAGATGTACAAATTGAAGAAAGCTCTATATGAATTAAAACAGTTCTCTTATCTTTGATATAAAGTGATGCACTGATTTCTTGACAGCCTTGAATACACATGAATTCATGTAAACAATAGTGTGTTTAAAAATGATACCTTATTTGTTGCTGTATATGTTGATGATATTCTTATATGCAGATCAAATAAGAATGAAATTCTAGGCCTTAAGACTAAATTGAGTGATCATTTCAAAATGACTAACTGTGAAACATGTAAGCATTACTTAGAAATGCTAGTTACACAGAATAGAACTTTACAAACATTTATTCTGTCTTAGAGAATCTATTTTACAGAGATATTTAAAGACTTCAGTTTACAGAATGTCAAGGCAGTCACAACTTCAATGAAACTCAGAATCTATTTTACAAAGATTATTAGAACAGCTGAATCAGAGCTAATAACTCAATATTAGAAGATTATAGAATCTTTTATGTATGTTATGACACAAACTCAACTCAACATCACATATATGATGTCAACTCTTAGTCAGTTTGCACATAATTTTAACAACACATATTGAAAGACTTTAAAGTGAATGTTTTAATATGTGTAAGAAACTTTAGATGTCATTCTCAAGTACAAATTGAGTGATCAACTCAAATTACTAGAATATTTGAACTTGAACTGAAGAAAAGATCTTGAATTGAGAAGATTCACATCAGAGTACATGTTTAAGATAATTAATGAATCAGTATTCTAAAGTTCAAAATGTCAGAAAACTGTTGTCTTATTCTCTTATAAAGCAGAGTACATAATCTTAATAAAGATTACAAAGAAAGCAGTGTGAATACAGAGATTACTTAAAGAGCTAGAGTTAAAGAAGTTTAGAACAGTTATAATTTAAATGAACAATCAGAGAGCTATAGTCTTGACTAAGAATTCTGAATTTCATGTTTATACAAAGCACATTGACATACATCATCACTTCATAAGAGAAGTCAAATTCTGCAGACTTATTCATCTTAATTACATCTTAACAAACAACATGATCATCAACAGACTTATAAAGTCACTTTTAACACTGAATATTCACTCATTTTATGAATCTTATGAACCTCATCAGTCAGTGAAAGGCCTTGTGATCTAATGATATGATACTTGAGTTTAAAACTCAAGAGGCACTCATTCAAATCAGATCAGAGGCATGACACATCTTTCTTGACTTTATGAGTAAAGAAAGTGTGTCTTCATTTTCTATCTCATTGTTGTCAAAATGAGCTGAGAAAATGTGTCAAACTTTCAGTCTTGTTTTCTTATCTTAGTGGTTTGAAGCTCTATGAAGGTTTCAGAAACATGCAGAGTTTGCTAGGGCAAACAGTTTGCTATGAATAAAAGTTTTTTCTTTTGCTGATTGAAGGCCTTCTTATAGGGCCACATTTTCATAGAGTAGCTAGACACTTATGATTACACATTCATTCCACTAGTCACTCCTCCTATGTTTGACAAATAGCTGTACCTAGCTAGCTCCTCCAGGTCCTGCTTATCTAAGCTGCACATTAGCTTTTGTTTGGACCCTGCCTGAGCTCACATACTCAATTGCCATGAGGCTTGATGAACCCAAAAACTCTCTGGTGACCAAGAGAATGCCTCTCGAGCTACCTACCCGGAGGGAGATTGATGCCGTGCCCCTAGTTGACCATCTTACATGGGATAGACCATAGGGAAGTGCTGCATCGAAGCCTCGACCCGAAAAAGGATTCCCACCACGGCCGAGATCTTTGTCGCACAATCAAGGGTTGCTCATTGAATTGAATGAATTCATCACGAACTCGGACCTTTAGTCCCAAAGTCCCACTTGCACAACCAGTGATGGATACCGTAGAGACTACCACCCCCAGTATCAAGGTGGCCTATTCTCCCGATCTATGCTATGTAAAGTATGTCCAAGAGACCGACATATTTACTCCAGCCAACAGCCCAAGTAATACAAGAACGCGGAAATCGCATTGCAAAGGAAAACTTCCACCCCATACACAAGCCTGCGCCAGAGCATCGTGACGAGCTCGAATCTCCGCAACCAGGATCCAACCTGTGGACCTCCTGATCGTTAGAGAAAAGCAAGCCCCGCTGAGCAGACCACCAACCGCCCCAGCATTCCGACCACTCTCCTCCCTCCCCAGCTCCCTTCCCCAACCCGCCTCATCGCCCTCTCGGCGTCATCGGCCGCCTGTCGACCAACCGCTCCGCATCCGGAACGAAAGGGACGTGGAATTGGCGCTGGCGGCGGGTGATTGAGATCTGGCGGGCGATGGAGATCGTGGGGGTTGCGGTCGGTGTCGGCATGTTCGTTGCGAGTACTGGGGTAGAGTTCGTGTATGTGAGGGCTGGGGCGGGAGTGGGCGTATTTGGGTGTGGTGATAGAGTAGGTGTCAGGTGGGGAGGGGAGTGGGGTGGGGTGAAAAAGGGTGGGTCTTCGTTTTCTGATACCTGGTTCAGCGCATCGTTGCGGCTGGTGGGCGATTGCTGATGTGCATCATCACAGACTGGCAATTCGGTGAGGGACGAGATCCCAATTTGCGCTTGAGTGTGTTTTGGGACAAAGACTGGGGGGCGATCTGGTGGCTCGAGCGTTTCGAAGACTTGCCGTATAGGTGACAGGGCGCCCGGGGTGGTGTTTGATCGACGGAGAGGGCTTGGCTTGAATGATGTGTTGGATGCTGCCTGAGTGCGTGAAGGTTGCGTCGGCGTAGAGGGAAACAAGGAAAATAGAGAAGGGGACTTGACGTGGGAAGGAGATGTTGCTCGTCTTGCATACTTCGGGAGCGCTTCCTGGTTTGACTAAAAACGTAGGGATTAGTTGCCGTAGGACACTATGTATAACGGGTAGAGCAATACCTCTCCGTCATGGCCCTCCAATCTGACCTTCTCCAAATGACCATGTCGCCTAACTAGGAGTGAGGGTTGTGCTGGTGGTGGCGGTTTAGGTTGCAGGAGTCCGCCGAACATGACACTGTATCGATCGAGCTGTATGTCTGGAATATCCACGCTCAACATTGGCCGACCATCGAGTCGGAGGTTTGGAAAGGTATTATCTGCGTTTGACTCTTTCGATGATGGATTTGGGTCGTGCCCTGATAGCTGCGGCGACGGGGTCGTTCGCGTTCTTCGGAAGGTGGGTCTGGTGCCTCCCTTGGTTTTAGTCAGACGAGTACTTGAACTTCGACTTCGGTGATTACGGTCTTTACCCTTAGGGTCCACCCCTAAAGATTTCGTTCCGATCAACGCATTCTCCTCGTGGTGGGAAAGAGGTTTAGGTTGGTCTTGCATCTGATTGATTTGACTTGTTGCTGATGCCGAGGGTACGCTTTTCTTTCCAAACCATCCACCCAGCTTATTCCATCTGCTTGGCTTCCGCTTGAGAGGCTTATTCACGTCATCGAGCCCAAGAGCTTCCTTTTGCATGTCTGAATGAGGCATCGGCGATGATGACGTTATCGATGGCTCTTCCGACTGTAATGAGTCGGGTGCAACGGTGGCTTGTTCTCTTGTAGTCGGCATCGTTGCGAGATCTCCGTCTTCTGAGACTTTATGAGGTTCGGTACTCGGTTCTTCCGTAGTCGTCATTGTCGATTGCTCTGTTCGATTTGAAAGACTAGGATGCACCGTATCTTGTTGGTTCGTGGCCAGTCCGGGATCTTGTTCGGGGTCCCCAAGAGCCACTCCAATGAGCGGCTCCTCCTCGTCATCTCCGTCACCAGTCTTCTGTATGGGAGTGTCGAGGTTCTGTGGGCTTGTGAGCTGTTTAGTAGCGAAAGGCTGGATCGCGGCTTGTCCAAAGGATGCTGCATGGCTTGCGTCATGCGCAGTCATTGATCTTTCGAGTCTTTCTAGGGCGGCCTCTGGACCTTCTGAGCTCATCTCAGGGTTGCTTCTGATAAGATGCACGCCTTCGCTAGATATGGCTGCTTTAGGTGTGGGGATTGGATCTTCAGGTCCATCCGGAAATATCATGCTCGTTCTTAGCTCACTAAATTCACCAGCCGGTGGGTTGGCCGGAGGGATGTATACCGATCGGCGGGGAGCAGGTGCCATTGCCTCTTTGCTGGGGCGCACTCGGCTTGAGCGCTTGGCTCGGAGTGACTTTGATCTTCCAAACGGCATGGTCTCTGTACTGGTTGAGGATTGGCGATTTGAGATTGAGACAGTCGGAGTATAACAGTAGTCTTTCTGGTCTGAGAGTATGGTCTTGACCGTACTGTACAAATTTGATTCGGGAAGAGCAGACAGTCCTTGAGGGAGTATGTCCAAGAAAGAAAGGTAGAGAAGGAAGAATAGCAGAGCACAGAACTGACAGGAGGCAAAGTGAAGACAAATATCGACAAGAGCCCAGAGATCAGGTGCCTCCCCTGTCAATATATCAAGGGACTGACTTCCCGAGAGCTACCCATGTATGAGTCTAACGTAAAGACACTTCTCACACTATTAGATGAGAAGGCAATTTGAAGAGAGGGGAAAGGTTGATCTTCACCAGGAAGATGGGGCACCAACGGGAGGCGGAGAGGTAAAGCAGGTCAGGGTCCCAAACATCTGACACACCAGAAACGAGAACGGGCACGAAGGTCAATGGCAGGCATGAGCGGGTAGAAGAACATAGCGCAATAATATCAAGGCAATATCATAAATTAAAATCATATCGAGTAGAACGATATAGGCACGAAGTAAGCTGGGTAAGGTAGGTAGGTACAGTAGGTACGGAGTAGACGGCAGGTACAAAGTACTAAGGGGGCTTTGACCCTGACAATAATAATCGGGAGAATAAATGAAACGTAAGAGATCAATAAGTTAATGCATCGGCTCAACATGCCGCTCTGGGCCCGTCCACCACTCCGACTCTTTCAGCGGGAAACCAGTTGCATGCAGGTACGATGTAAATCGTCGCCAGGTTCGTGATCCAATGCGTTCAACAGCTTGGTTCAGCAGCTCAGCTTGACAGGGCTCAAGATATGAACGATACCAATAACAATATTAAAGAGCATTGTATGCTTCGTGCAGGGACTGGTTGGAGGGTTGGAAGGCTTTCACTTAGACTTGCCGAGGGATCGAGGGTCGGGGGTCGAGGGTCGAGATTCGGCGACACCATTAGCGCCCTCCTTGCTCCAAATTACATTTTCGTCCCTGACTGGTTTCATGTACCTGAACTCACCACAACACACAGACATCTACACTCTACAGTACACACAACCTTATCTTATGTTCTGGCTCTCATCAATGATAATAATCTTCAGTCTTCTAGATTTCAGAATGAAGATCAGGTGATCTGATGAAAAGCTTCACTGGTCTTTAGGCCACTTCATCAATTTGAATTAGTGTTTTATGGGGTTCAGACAAGTGTGAATATGAGCTTAGTGTACTTCATTAAGACCTCACCTTACCTTAAGGTGTATTTATCAAAGATATAAGTGGTTAGGGTAGTGGAGTCAGGGTTAGAAATATGAATCTGTTCAAAGAAAGATCTCAGTTGATCTTAGGTTTGCCTTAACTTTTATTAGGGTGAGATGATCTTCTGAAAAATCTGAAAACCCTAGAAGGTTCGTCAAGATCAACGGATCTTTCCGTTACACCAACGGACCTGTATCGTCTTTCATCAACGGCAAGCTATATACGGGCGTACAGTAGCAAGAAAGTCGAGGACTCTTGAGCTTATTTCCGAAATGAAATTTCTGAGATGTTCGCAAGATCCATATAGCAAACCTACCTACCTACCTTAGGTATGTCTCAGCCCACCCCAATATGCATGCAACTCTACGTCCAAATACCTGCATGTTGAACTGAATAATTAGTCGAAGACCTACCTCAAGAAGTTGGGTACCGCGCTTAAACCACGCAGCAAAACTCAATCGTACAGCGAACAAAGGTCCAAGTAAGTACGAAATGTCCGAGCATTGGCTTTACCAATGCACCACGAACCCTCAGTAGTGCCGAAGTCGAATAGCTTGTAGCCCGGATAGGAGTGACTGATTCGGGCAAGCAGCTCGGTAACATCAGTCGTCACGCCGTAGAGAGCGGTGGCACGATATCAATAAAGACACGGGGTTAGCCTCCACTCCACACTCGGTGCACGGAGGTTTTGTGGCTTCAGAGACAATTATTAATGTGCTGAAAGGGCAAGCCACAGGCTCTCTCCTGAAGACTTCATGTCTCTCATCAATATTAATAATAGTGTCCAGATGGGTCGATGCTGCGATTCCCTGTGTTCGAGAGGCACCAAACGGCAGCTCATGGACCAGTGATCTCAACACCATTACCAGTGTCCTTCAGAAAAGCCAGCGTCCTGAGAAAAGTACATCCCGTTCCTGGCATAAACGTTCTTCGTGTCATCCAGTTCAGGGCACCCGCTCGCGTATAAAGCAGACTATCACCTTGAGGTTGAGTTAGGGCTATAGAGGAACACAATATCTTGAGGTATCACAGATGATTCCACGGTAAGGTTTACGTATGCCGACGGTTTCATGAGTGCAGCAACCATCAATCCCTTTCACCGTATATTCCATCTTGTTGTTTTGTACAACACTTATACATAGACTCCTACACTAAATAGCCTTACCCTTACGCTCCGCGCTTCGATGTTCTTGTACATATTCCCGTATATGATTCATAACCCCACCTCCCTCACCATAGGGCCTCCACCCCCACAAGAGGTGCCTCATCCCCGTAAGCCGCGCTCTCGCGACCGCGGGACGGCCACGGCCACGGCCGCTGGTGCCAACCCCGCACGAACCTTCTGGCCTCGGACTCGGTGTCGAATCGGATGATCCATCGACTTACCTTCCTTGTGGAGAGCTGTGTCTGTAGTTCCGTCCGGTCATCGTCGTCATCGTCGTCGTTCTGGTCTCGAGCCTCAGTTTCAGGATTGATGATGGGAGGAGTGTTCGATTGGGGGCTGGCGAGTTTGGTGATGGCCAGGGGCGTGTTGACATTTATAGACGCGCTGGATCGGGGTACCCCTGAGCCGGGTGAGGACCGGGAAAGGGCGATGGACCACTGCAAGCCTCTGTCGCGGCCGTCGCGGGCGAGGGTTTCTTTGAGGGAGAAAGTGCTTGGCTGGTGGCCTTCGATCCAGAACAGAACCGAGGTAGCTCGACTTTGCCGGGTTTCCTCGCCCTCTGTAGGGGTTGAGGTTGCGGTATACGTATCGGTGTCTATATCCCTACGCATGTTCGAATCCCGGTCCTGCACAATCTCCTCGTAGCCGCCCTTTTCCAGCAAGCTCCTGATCATGGGCGAATAAGGCTGGACGAGCAAGCGCAACGATAAGCGCTGCGAAGGGGGGATGAGCGCATATTCTTGAAGCAGCTGGTAGACATCTTCGCCGTCGGCGAGCTGGTAGCCCGGTGGTGGCGGAAGCGGCGACTCGATGGAGGTGGGCGTGTGCGTGCGCGCCGTGCGGTGCAGGTAGATGAGGTGTTCCTGGTAGGTTTTGGCGGAGAAGAGTGATGGAAAGAGGAGGAGATAGGAGCCTGTTTGGTGGAGAGTGAGGGGTTCGCGGAGGGGGATTACTACATAGTGTGCTTAGATGTGTCTTTTTCTGTGAAAGGTACGATTGTGCGAACGGACGTAGATAGCGGTCTTCTCCATCTTTTTCGAGGATTGAAGAGGGAAAGAAATTACGAGATGTAGGGTTGGGATAGAGATAGACGTAGCACCAACCTTTCAAGATATCTCCCTGTCCCTTCCACCCCTCAATATGTTTCCCCTTCGGCACCACCCGCCTGAAGTCGTCTTCGCAGAGCGACTTGCTGCCGTTACGGAACACCATAACCGTCATCTCTGTGCGGTCTCGCGCTTCCGCTGAGAGCGTCCCGATCCGACCGTCGCGTCGTCGCGACAAGCCCGTAGAGTTTTTGCGCCGGGTCTTTGCGTGGGCGGACGAGCCATCGTCTAGATCAGGCGATAAGGGCAGAGGGGGGATGTCGCGATCCGGCTTGGTCGTCGTATTTGGAGATTGACTGGGCGTTTTGACTTTGGTCGCTTCTTCAGGGAAGAGTTCTTCGAGGAGGGAGAGGTGTGAGGTCGAGGGTATTGAGGGGAGACTATCGCGGACTGATGTTGGTGGAGGGGGTTTGGGTTTGGGTGTGGCTTTCGAGGATTGGATGGTTCGAACATTTCGACATTGCTGGATGAGCCATGCTGGAAGTATGGATTGCGAGGGGAGGAGCCGCAGCTTGAGCATCAATCAGTTGTAGAGTCGGGGAGGATTGTCGATAGCAGAAGCGAGGGCCCTGTTCATTATTTGGGCTTTGTCCGCTCCCCGTTGTGATGCTTGATGTAGTTATGGATGGTGGCTTGCGGATTCTCGCAGGTACAGAAGTGATTTTTCTTCCGGGACGCAAGGTAAACTCAACATAGTGCACTATTTCCTTGCAAGACAGTCGCCCGTTTCCTGAGCTTGCTACCTAATTGTGTCCCTAGGTAATGCAGTCTTGATGATTGGGGCATTAAGTATTACAATGATTTCCTCTTCGAATGTCAGTCCTAGCAGAATTGTGACGGCCTATCTGTCGATTCTGGTAGAGACAGGGGATGTCGGGAGACTGTTCATGAGCTGCATTTCTAGTAACTTCCCAACTACACACAGTCCTTTGAAGAAGTACAGCCAAGGCATCTCGCAATGATAAAGCTCAAGTGGCCTCGCACACAAAGTGGATCCACGCCGGAACTGGCTCCGGGCGAGGAGGCGAGTTCGCAAATTTAGCAGTCCTGCTCGTAGAAAGACAACAAAGATATGCACAATGTCACTATGCAGCATGAGTAGAAGTTGTATAACATCGACGATTGTCCAGGCCAGTCGCTCTTACAAGACGCACCATACCACGGCTAAGCCGCAAGCGCAGCTTGCACCTTGAACGTCATTCTCCATCGCACCATACATCATCCGCAATAACTGTGCCTCCCCAGAACTCCAAGGACTGGCTTCGTTCCCATCAGTCGTACGGGGAGCCTGCGACCTTCGGAGGACGGCGATAGCTCAGATTCCAGTTATTGATCGATCGGCAACGGGTATAATATTCGGTCATGACGCTTTGATACGGGACTTTCATCCAACCAACATCCTCCCCGGTCACGCCTTCGATCGGCTCCAGCGGGCTGGAGTTGCCCTCGCCCCGCCCGAGGTACCACGACTTGTCAATCAACTTGACCCAGCCGTTCTTCGTCGTATCGAGCTCCAGCGGAACGGGTGCGTCGTGGACAACCGAGTGCAACGCCTCCGCATCCATCTGCACGGCGAAGCGGTAGCGTGGAGATCGGCCGATCCCGACCCTGCCGGCACTGCTCCCGCTTTCGCCGCCTTCTTCCAGCTGCTGCTCGGTCCGATACGCCGTCAACGACCACTGTTGGAAGTGCCGGCGAATCGTATCCGTACCGGCGCCGTCGAAGACCGACCGGTCGTCGAGCACGGTGAGGGTGAATTTTCCGAGAATGTCCCGGCCGTTGAAGGAGTCGAACGTGTCCTCCATTTGGAAGCGCAAGCGCCGGAGAAACCCGACCCAGTCGGCGTCGCTGTCGTAGGTGGTGCGGTAGATAACAAAGCCCCATGTCCGGTGGCCGTCGTCCTGGAGCTGCCGCTCGATCAGGTCGGCAGCGTTGTTCTCCCATGACAAGTCGGGATTGCGTTGGGACGGTGATCGGATCCGGCGACGTCCTGCTTCCAGTCACGCGATAGCAGCCTGAAGCTGGGCATCCTGAGACGGATCATAAGGCGGATCATAAGGCGGATCCATTGGACCACTCGAGGCAAATTGCAGGCGTGTCGACGCGGATCGAGATGTCTTGGAACAAACAGAGTCGTGTTCTGCCGCGGAAGTGGATGAGCGCAACAGGTCGTCAATTGTTGGAAGTTCGAAGGTCGAGAGGATTTATTAATTGGAATATTACGACCTAGTCAAACACAACCGTTAGCATACAGTATCAGCATAATTTATATCATCAGTAACTCACCTTCAACAATACCTCTATGGTTGTCTTGAAGTCAGCAAGAAAGCAAAGACTGGTATAAGCAAAGCAGCATAAAATTCAAACTGTTCAGAATCAAGAGTCTGTTCTTTGATTCAAAGAGTGCATTTTTTATACTGAAAGATGGAAAAAAAACTTTCCTAGTGCGGCCTATTCAGACTTAAAGCAAGCAATACTGTGAAGAGTGAGGGATCTTGACAATGAAAGAGATTTAAAAGTGCATTACTTTGATACTTTCATGTCAAACCAAATGACTGAATGTATTGCTCAAATGAATATTTTATGTTCTACTGAAGTCATTGAGTCACAGAAAATTGGAGACTGTCCTTATGAATATAATGACTAGGGTGACCATCAGGTCAGGTTAGGGCCAAGATTTCTGACCTGACCTGGCCTGCAGTGTGATATCATTGCTTACTCATCTCTTACTAAGTGCCCCTATTTATGTCTTAGTCATCATTTCCTATATATACTCTACATAGTGTAAACAAAAAGAAACAACTTTCTACAGATCAATTCACATCTGATAGCATCAAAGATTTAAAACACACTTTTAAGTGATTCT
>JAABUJ010004626.1_pt1 | contig 14321 bp, 20 predicted proteins | sample 5559131 | NCBI WGS metagenome assembly JAABUJ01 (sample SAMN10711875, study PRJNA513366) | rock metagenome | isolation source: Antarctica rocks | place: Antarctica: Victoria Land, Mt New Zealand nord | collected 2016-01-07
GGACGGACCAGTGCGCGTTTGGAGAGGGGTGAGGTGGAGGCGGTTGGGTTTGTGTTGGTGTGTTGGTCGGGGAGGATGAGGGTGCCTTGGCAGGTGGGGAGGAGGAGGGTAAAAGCGGTGAGGAGGAGGCGGATGATTGTAGCAGCGGCGCGGTGGGGATGGGGGACTTTCATGCTGTCCGGTTGAGGTTGGACAGAACGGACGCTGTGGATGGAAATATGCTGAGCGATTGCGGAGAGGCATGGAGGGAAAACGTGGTTTGTAAGACCTTGATGCACATGTCGTGACGTGACGGTTTCACTTTGAGCCTTCAAGCACCCTGGAGGATTGACGGTTTCGCGCATATGGTCCCGGCGTGTTGATTCGCGATGTAGCTGTGGCTTTAAGCGACTGAATGGTTGAAAGATGATAGGGTCGCGAATAAGCTGTACTCACCTCGGATTTTAGCTCCTGATGGTGAGGCATCAAGTTAAAACGGGTGTACTGCAACAGCCGAGAGATGGGTCGGCGGAGAGGTTGAAATATGATCCTTGTCTTCAGTGCACGGTTTTCTGCATCTCGGATGTTGTTGTATTGGCGAATGCTTGTGATGTCGAAGGTCGTAGGCGGAAGTCCTGAGGTGGCGGACAATTTTGCAATTCCCCTTCGTACATATACAACGCAACCCGCTGATCCGGAAAAGTCTGGTCAGACATTGAGAGGTGACATGTCCAAATCCAAGAAGACTGAGATCTGTCCGTATACTATACCACACGACAAGCATACACTCCACACCAAGGGGCTCCATAAGCGCCATGAGTGCAAGGACATTCCCCAATCAAGTATTTACACCACCCTCTCACCCACTTCCACATCTCCTGCCATAGGTTCGGTCAACCCCCGCCTCTTCGTCAACAACCCTCCCGTCCAAAGAACAGTCGGGACAGCACTCAGCGCACTCAAAAGACCCAAGGACCAAGCCATCGTACCCCACCCAGCCCGCTGCTCCACGAACCCAGCCCACAGCGGACCAACCAGCGTGCCAAGTGCAAATGCAGTATTGAACAGTCCATACGCCTGCGCGTAGGCACCCTGCTTTCCAAAAAGACCCGGATCCTTGTTCTCCTTCGCCTTGATGACGTACGTGACCTCCGCCATGAGCGCAGGCATGCAGAGCGCAAGGCTGAACCCGAGAAGGGCGAGGAGGGTGCAGAGAAGGACGATTTGCGAGAGGGAGTTGTGGGTGACGAGGCGGAGGAGGACGAGGAAGGGGCAGGCGAAGACGAAGCTTGCCGTGGCGAGCCAGCGGGGGCCGTACTTGTCGGTCGTCCATCCGACTAGGGGAGCGGAGAAGGAGGGGATGACAAGGGCGAGGAAAATGAGACCGGCGCCGGTGGAGGTCCAGTTGAAGGTCCGGTTGACGAAGAGCGGGAGGACGGAGTCGAAGGAGGTGAGGAGCGCGGCTTGCACGGAGCAGCCCCAGAGGGCGGTGAGGAGACGTCGCGATTTTAACAGGGTCACGACAGGGGGTAGGTTGTGGGTGAACCGCGCGAAGGGGCGATTTTGTTGTGGGGAGCGTTGCTTTTCAGCAGTCTTGCTCGTGTCCGAGACATTCTTGTCATGAATTTCAACACAAGAGGTCTGGTTCTCGGGCCCACTCTCGCCGGGAAACTTGGCTGCATCATGACCCTCATCCTGTGCCGTGCTCCACTTCCTTGCAACCTTCTTCTCCACCAGCGCCAACCTCAACACAATGTCGAGCCCTATAAGCGCAAACGCCATGGCAAACACCGCATAGTACCCACCCCGCGCATACACGACGCCACCCAGGAGAGGTGCCACCAAAATGGCGATGCTTATGCTCAGCGAGACATAGCCCATAACTCGGCCGATCTCTTTCTGGCCCACGGTATCGACAAGCAGCGCCAGACCAACTGTCCAAACCACAGCAGCTGAAAGCCCTTGCAAAAGACGTCCAGCCACGAGAACGCCGATTGACGAACCAACGCAAAGCATCACGGTGGCGCCAGCAACGGCGACGAGGCCGACGAGGAGGGGAACACGACGGGAGGCCGAGTTGTCGGCCAGCCAGCCGCATATCGCTGCAGAGCAGACGGAGTCAGCGGTCAAACTGTGGGGCACCGGACCCGGGGAGATGGTGACGTACGAGACGCAAACAGTATAGCGGCCCCGTAGACTGCCAGGAGGACAGACACCCAGTGTTGCACTAGGCTTCCATCAATATTCTGGGAAACTCGGAAATAACATAACAAGCGAAAAACACACCATCTTGCTCAGGAACTCCAGCTCGTTGCGTCAAAGCAAATGGAATGACAGGCACGATCTAGGGCACTGTAAGTGGCGCAGCATTTTACCGAGGGTTACTCCCACAACTCACGATGCCGTAGAGAAACAAATCCTACATTAAATCCATCAGTACAACGATAAGTCCTATAATGACGAGCAGCTCACGCACCGTAAAGACCGCGATACAGATCGTATTCAAAATGAACCATTTTGCGGATCGATACTTCAACAACGGAGGAGGCTGGTCGGAGTCTCGCTTCCTCCATTGGAAGATGTCTCTCGACTTCGACTCTCTATCCCTAACCATGACTTGACGACAACGACCAGGCTTTGCGATCCATGAGACTTGGTAGTGACTCCGAATCCATCTTGACGGAATCCAGCTACAGATAAACACAGCGATGCCGCCACCACCTCGGCCCCACGTTGAATATCGATGACGGTTTAACGTTATGTACCTTACGGAGCACGTAAAAGACTACCTTACCTAGGTAGGTAGCCAACCAACCTTGACTTAGCATATCCACGCGCCTTACCGCTTGGAGCAGGTCAAACCCAGCATCGTGTAAGTTACGCCTAACGTCCTTCGACACCAAAACTACCTGGTACTCTTCGAGATCGGATTTATATGTTCATCTATCCCCTATACGCATTACACCGGAATAGAAAACATGAGTGATGTCGAGCAGAGTTTGACAGGGCCCGAAAAACAGATGCCGCCCAGACGACCCAGAGCTCCTATCCATGATGCATCACAAGGCCAACTACGTGGCGAACAAACTGGGTAGAAATTTCCCGTAAGCAATCCTGAATCTTGGCGCCTTTCGAAAACAAAAAACCCGAAGTGAGGAAGCTCAAGTCAGGAAATCGCCACGAACATTGATGAACGCCCCTGCGCCGCCGTCTTCGCTGATAACGTTGATGAGGACTTCCGTCTGCTGGTACAGACGCTCGATTGCGGCGGAGGAGGACTTGCCGAGTGACACTGGAACATGTTAGCACGCCATTTGGATCAATAAATGGGCTTGGTGAAGTAATACCCAAAATGGCCGAATTGAGCTCCTCCGCCACGGGTACCCGTCCACTTGGCTCCAGCAGATGTGCGACTACCGAAGTCTTCGGATCTTCGTAAGCCAACAGCGAAAATGTCTCCTCGAGTGCTTTCTTGACCTCCCGCCGCCCGTCTTCTCGAAATTCCAGCTGTAGCTCTTGCCCATACTCCAGTGTTTCTTGCAGTAGAGTGTGGTACTTCATGGTGTTGTCGGCTTCTTCGGTCTCCATCTGATCCCAATCGTCATGCCCATTCAAATGGTCGTCTAGTTCCATATCAGGTTCAAAGACATCTTCGTACAAGTCGCCGGAGTGGCCGTTCGTCGCACTGCCCCGCTTCTCGGAGGATCCAGTATTCAGCTCTGAACATCGCCAGATCATTTCGATGAATTTTCGGCACCGAAGTCGGAAGTAGATCTGTGGTCTGTCTTGGAGTACATGCGAGTAATAAGCATTCGTATGTTTCAACGCTTTGTCGACGTCACCGTCAAGAATGGCGGCTCGTATTCCTATAGACCTGCCGTCAAAACGATGCTCGTCAAGGGAGTTCCTAAACCAAGACCTACTTTGACGATTGACAGCGTCAAGATCCTCTTCGGCTCCAAAATCTCTAAACCTAGAGTTCTCCCCGTTCTGCAAGGCTCGAGATTCTGCTTCTAGTTCACCCGAAAAAGCTCTCGCGGTCTCTACGTAGCCAGCGTGCGTCAGGAACTGGGCGACCAGCTCCTGAATAAGCGCGGTCTCGTCGAGCGGAGGATGGAGCCGCGAGGCATTGGTGAGACTGATTTCTTCCTCCAGTTTTGTTCTCTCCGCCTGACATGAAAAGTAAGAGTCATGCATCAGCGTTGCAGCAGATAGAAATGCTTACAGCCATCATCCCATCAATGTCGAACACGAATGGCCGCTGTCCAAAGTTCACGCTCAGATGCGCTCCTGGTTTCTTCATGCCGATTGACGGGTAAAGCTTCACGTCTTTGAGGTCTCGGAAAGCGTTCCCTGAGATCGTGTGAGCAAGAGTAGTCAAGAAAGCTTGTCAAACACGAACCCAAGAAAACACCATTCTTAGTGTAAAACGCGCACCCCGTAGAGAAGTTCACGCCACATCCGATGACATCTGATGTCGAGTAATTCGGACCGTACTGTTTGGGAGTCCCACAGCAGTGCGATTTTCCGTCGTCCCCGTGATAACCCCAGGTGTCCGGCTCCCAGCCCGGTATTCGTTCGAGGCTTGCTTTGGATCCCGAAAAGCCGATCCCAATCATCCTGTCATCTCTTAGTAACCGAGACGGAACCCATCGTGGCTGTCACATACCCTTCTTTGCCCTTTGAGACCATGGTCACCTCATAATAATAGATACCGCATTGAGGTGGCATCGGGTGGTCCGCCCGGGTAGCTGCGGCCTCGTGCTCATGGGACTTTCCTAGCCCCTTGTAGTGTACTTCCAGGCCGTCTCCTTGTATCTCAAGCCCACCGAATCGGTCCACTTCGGCCCACTTGGACGGCAGCGGTGTCAATCCATCATCATCGATAGGAGGCGGGTGCTCCACGATGTCGTATGTCATACCACGATGTGAGGGTGTCAATCTATGTAAGTTGACGCTGCTGGAGCTTGTCGAGAGCGATCCTCCATTCGAAGAATGGGCCGAAGAACTTTCCCGGTGCGTTGCATGTTTTGCCTTGTGTGCCGCCGCGAGTCGTTCACAATATTTAGAATTCCGTAGATAGGACGGGACGAAGAAATGAGTCGACACCAACCCTCCGATGCCATATGTGCCACAAGAAGTGCTGAACATGAATTGACTCGAGTACGACGGCAGAGGTCCACTTCTACCCCAGGATCCGGATAAACTCCCCCCTCCGTTTGGATGTGAATCAATGTCAGACCCATGCTGCGACAAACGATGTGATCTATGGTCTATCTGATTTGAGGGGGTGTACGTCGTCGATACCGGAGTCGGGTTCATGAGATGCGAGAACGCCGCGGGACGAGCAGGCTGGCTGTGGGTCTGGGAAGAAACAGTTGCGGTGCCGGCGGCAACGGAAGCGTATGAGGATCGGCGTGGCATCAATCCAGTGTTTGTAAGTGGCGGATAAGAAATCGGGGGTGCTCCGCCAGAGCCGTGAGGAACGGTGTTCGTCATGGCTGACGAGCCGCTGGAACCGATAAAGTCTTCCACCTTCTCCACGAGATGAAATACTTTGCAAGTGCGTGTTCGGACAAAGACTGGCAACAGCGGGTCAAAGTCCGACCTTATCTCGTAAATGTTCACTGTGGTAGATGGTTCCAAACAGAGCTAGTTACTGTGCGCTGTATCTCAAAGGGTACGGACACGGATAGGTTGAGACGGCACCGATATGTTACGAAACCGAAGAGGATGTGTTCTTCTTAACACCAAACTTTCTCGACTTCTTCTTGGGTGGTGCCTGGTGTGCCATACCGGCAGTGTTTGTGTTAAGTGTACGAAGATGAGGTGTCGAGTCGAGTCACTTGGCAGGTGGTGTGGCCATTGGAAACGGAGCACTAGACAGACGCACGAGAGCTCGCTACGGACACCGCTTTCCTCTCCCCGCTTCGGTCATTCTTTGCTCCCATTCAGGGGAGGGAGCAAACCGATTGCATTTCCTGCCTTCATTATTATTACATGCTGCCTACCTACCTAGTAGTCATATTATCACCATCTATCATATAGCTGTTCTTCATGAATGGTCACCGACATCCATCTTCTTGATCAGGAAGTAGTGTATAGCAATACATCGTTGTTTGGGAACATGTGTCCCAATGTGTTTTGTTGACGGACTTCTATCTCAGTAAGAAAAACGCCAGGTGTCATGCACCCCAGACTTTAGAAATTACAGTGGTAAAATCGCACTATCCAGACGACACCGAAATGGACCTCCATGTAGCAGTGGTAAAGCTGAAGAATATCGACTCCGCAGCTGGCCACCCGACTCCAAAGCAAGGAGTAATAACCCTTGATGGTACAGACCCCGATTTTTACAAGCCCCTGCCAATAGTGAGCGCTTACAGACCGTAAGGCAGCTCGCATCGCATTGCCATGCAGAATCATCAAGCCAAGTCTTTCCGATGACAGGGTGAAAATGAAGTGTACATCCGGTACTTCACCAAACCCTCGGCGATTTTAACACATAATGAGATAAGCGTCCTAAGCGTCGGTCAGCGATTTGATCAACGACAAGGTGATGCGAGAGATGCCATACCGTGATGATATGCTAGGCTGGTATGGGAATGCCGACGATTGGGGAGCTCGCATGGTTGCTGGCCAGGGCAGGAACGTCGACATCGCCCCCACTGTGGCTCTTTTCGCTATCCAGGGCACTGCTACTGTTGTTGGCTTTGCTATCGCCATCAAGTACTGGCCGGCTCGGATTCTTGTCGTCGTCATTCAACTTCAAGATGGTTGTTTTCGGTGCACGCCAGGATGGCAGCTGCCACGTGACACCGGTGAAGCTTTTGACATTGAATCCCTTGCGCTCCCATTTGCGGCATGGCTTCCCGGTGCGGTCGAGTGCACGTAAACCGGCATTGATAGCTCCTTGGTTGGCTTTGGGGCCGAGTTTGTGGGTTGCCAGTGGTGCTACCGTGGTCCAAGGCCGAGCAGTGGGAGTACCGTTTTCGATGGCACCATGTTCACTATATGGAGAAGCATTAGCACATATGAATCAATAAGTGGTAGCGTCGGTGTTGGATGAGTAGATGCATGAACAGAACAACCAAATGTGGGACATATTCTTGCCATTCGTAGCACGTGAGTTAGTCATATAATAAAGTGAAGTGAAGCCTCTAGCAAGTGTTGCCTCTAATAAGGTCGAGGCAAAACGAAGCAGTGAAAGCGATGAAAGACATGCTTACAGCTTGGGTTTCTTCTTCGGTCCGGGCTTTCCTCTTGGTTTTGGCGTCGGCTCCGAGCCCACGCCAGAACCATGTTTCGTACCAGGCTTCGGCCCCGACATGCCTTTCTTCTTCGCCTCGTCCGCTGTAGGGTCTAGAGCCGGTGTCGCACCGCTAGCGGGGGTCGAGTTTGTTTCGGACGCATTTTCGGTGGATGAGGTAGAAGCGACAGGGGCGGCTGGAGTGGATGTCGACGACGAGGACGATTTGGATTTGGAGTCCTTGCGAGAGGAGGGTTTGGACGAGAAGCGGGTAAGCAAGGCAGGGGAGAGGTGTAATTTGACGATCTTGCTGGGCTTGGAGTTCTTCGACGGTCGGTCGGAGGACAATGAAGAAGAGTTTGCTTGTATTGAGTTCTTCGACGACATGATGTTTGAATTATGGTGGAGGTATGCAAGGTTTGTAGACGATCGTAGAGGGTGTACTGAGCCCGGTCGGGTGAAAGGCTCTGGTGGTAACTCGGATGGTGCTTAGTACCTTAGTGATAAGTCGACGATGAGAGGGTCAATCTCGCATCTTACTTAATTTGGTGGTTGAGTTTCGTGAGGTTGGTTATCACAAGAGGGATGAAGTTAAGGAGGGATGAGATGGATCGAAGGTGTTGGATGGCGAGGTGATTGTTGGAGTGGAAGTGGAGGAATGAAGCGATGTTTCATTATTACAGGTGGGATGGGTAATTGTGGTGGTAGCGGTGCGGTGGTGCGTGTGCGTGTGCGTGTGCGTGTGAGCATTTGAAGTAAGTCTGGCTGTTCAGGTACTGGTATCGTTAAAGGTACAAAAAGTAGGTAGAGCAGGATGCCGAGCTAAATTACCTGATGAGCATAACGGGATAACCCGTAACCCAGAACAAGGGATGACGCTAGTCTTCTTCACCACAAGCGTCTTTGCTGCTGTTGCGCACAGGGGATATGTAGTTAAAGCGGCAAGTCGAAAACAGCCTGTAACACTTCATATGGATTTCTGTAGCTTGCTATATGGAATAATAGTGCTGTGTGCAGCTCTCTCAGCTATCCCAGGGTCACTCTTCCAGTGTGCACTCCCTGGGTGCCTTCGTACAGTACGTCGCTGCTTGCAGAGCTGGCCTGAACGTTACCGTAGCCCTTTTAACCAACAGCGACCTTCACACCATGGGATAACGTAAGGATTATTATTCCATAGTGGGATGAAAAATGCTTCCATCGAGCGTCTTGTTACTCATGTAAAGGATGATTTTTGGCTCTCTATTTTCGTTAAGCATTCCTCCATTTCGTCCCTAAATATGGATTTGGAGGGGCTTCCTTCATTCCATGCCTCCTCAGCCACAATCCCAACCGTGTACCTCGACTTAACGTTACAATGTGCACACTTGTTCATGCCGGCCACAGCTAAGAATGGGTGCTCTCGATTGGAACAGTGTGGGCTGAGATTCCCAGCGCTCAAATTGCTACCACACACCGATGACTGCGACTGACTGTGGCACTCCAAGGCTGATGGCTAATTTCAGCTCTTCTGGCCCCAAGAGGCCGGCAACTCTCAAGGAATGTACACTCGCAGAGACCACAGGCTGGGGCCATCTGACATGATGCGCAGTGTTTATCTCTTCAATGGTCTCAATTTGGGGAGCACTCTGGTGCACAGCTCACGTTTCAGATGTTGGAATTTCAATTGCTGGTGTGGTCGCGGCGTGGTCTTCGCGGACTATATGTATCCATATGCTCCTACTGTTGTTGTTCAAATCTTCAATCTCTCTAGGTATAATGTTCAAGATGTTGCTTGCCATCTCCCACTTCTTCACATTGGGACTCTTTCACTGGATAACCCAAGCCCACGTCGTAGCTGGCGCCCATATTCCCCATTCGAGGAGGCATGATATCCGGGCAGCCGGCGCGAGCGGGACCAACGCTGCTTACACATTCAGAGCCGATGCCTCGGACAATGCTGCCGTCTACTTCGGACAGACGGATGCCACAGGGAGGACGAGTCTGGCGAGCATGTGTCAGGACCCTAGCGTCGACATAGTCATCCTGGCCTTCATCACGGTCTCCTTCGGCCCGGGGAATTATCCCGTAGTCAATTTCGGCGCTGCCTGTGATGGCCAAACTCCACAAATGAAGACGCACGCCCCTGGTCTCCTCAGCTGTCCCACCCTAGCCTCCCAGATCCAGACGTGCCAGTCCATCGGCAAGAAGGTCCTCTTGAGTCTTGGGGGTTGGTTAGCGGAAACGACTTTCAACAGCGATGCGGACGCTACGCAGCTAGCCGGAACATTATGGAATCTGTTCGGTGCAGGCGCCGATACAGATCCAGCGCTGAGACCCTTCGGCTCCGTGAGGATCGACGGGTTTGATTTAGGTACTTGCTAACATTTCTTCTGCAAATTCTACTGAAGCTGACTGGACACACCAGACAACGAAGACCACAAAACAGGGTCGTATCCCGGCTCCGCCTCGGCCCACTACGACACCTTCGCCACCGCCCTACGCACCCAATACGCCAAAGACCTCTCCAAAACCTACTACATCTCCGCCGCGCCCCAATGCCCACGACCGGACCCTTCCATCCCGCCCGGCGGGTTGCAGAACGCCGATTTCGTTTGGGTGCAGTTCTACAACAACCCGGCATGCAACCTCGACAGTCCCGGCTTTGACGCCAGTTTCGCGGCGTGGAGCGCAGATCTCGCGGCAGCAGGAGCAGCGAAGGGTGGTCGTGGGCCGAAAGTCTTCATCGGCGCACCGTCGTTCGGGAAGGGAGGGTCGGGTTACGTCGATTCGCAGCGGTTTGCGAGTCTTGTGCAGAAGGTGAAGGGGAGCGGGACCTCGAATTTCGGTGGTGTGATGCTTTGGGATGGGGCCGAGGGACGGTTCAACGTCGATCAGAGCGGGAGGAGTTATTTGCAGACGACGAAAGCTGCGTTGACGGGTACTTATATTTAGAGGAACATGTTACTAGGGCGCGTTTTGGATGGGTTTCTCGGCGTCGGAGGAGAAGCTATTTGTATACAATTACCGTTTGTCTAGATCCAAGTCTGCCAGTGATGACCCAGTTCCAAAGACCGATAGAGCAAAGTCGCCTGTTCAACTTTTCACTGACATTCTTGGCATCTTGGAATAACGTAAGTTCCTTCCTTTAACTGAGCCGAATACGTTTGCCGTACTTGACACTGTCTGGGAAGCGGAAAGAGACATTGATGCCCTTAGCTTCTGCGTATGCGACTGCATCAAGGCTCACGCCAGTGCAGTCGTTAAGACAGAGTTCTTCGATCATTCCGTGTGGCTTTTGCACCAACGACTTGACTCCGACACCGGTTATCTTTGTGCCAGATAGATTGAGTTTTTTGAGCTTTGGACAGGATCCTGCAATGGCTTCAGCAGTAAAATCTTCGACGTCTGAGTTTGACAATCGCAGATCCACGATGCCATCCAAGTAGCCGTTGGTAATCAGCCCGTGGATGGCGGCTTTGTCAATCTGGCCACAGCTGCTAAGGTCTAGCTCCGTGAGTTTGCCCTTGGACGGTTTTAGTAGGATCTGAAGAGCCGGATATGTGAGTAGATGATTAAGGGACAAGTCGAGAGTTTCTAAGTCGTGCAGAGTATAATCTTCAGAGGATTGGCTACCCTCCAACTCGCTGAATTGTATATCGGTGGCATTCAAGTAGAGATGACGAATTTTAGGAGGAAGTTTGGGCAGGCGCAGTAATCGGGTTCCGCAGAGGTTGAGTGACCGGAGGTTCAGTAACCTCGAGAAGCCCACTTGCATGAACGCAGTCTCGTTCACGCCCGTAGGCAAACATAGCTCGTTGACATCTGGTATTTGGTCGAGCAAGGAATGCTATAAGTAGAGCCTGTCAGCGAATGGACTACAGATCGATTCCGCTTACATACCAGATTCCACGCGGTGGGGCCAATGGGGTTTGTACCAGTACTGAGTGTCAATGTGCGTATCTTGCTACTGATCTGCCATTGAGGAGGTACTCCGACAATGTAGATCCAGTGGAACTCGGCACGTTCGAGCTTGCTGCAAAGGCTTAACATGCGTGTCACCACGGCCAAGTCAACCATGCAGCTATTCGAGACGATCAAGGTTGATAGATTCTGCGCTAAACTCGCTGCCTCAAGCAACGACGTGCTTGTGAAACCCTGATTGACCTCGAGGTGATGCAAGGCCCTGCAACATTTGAGAACATGTTTGAGTGCGCATGTGGTAGCGGCGAGGTGGAGCGTAGCATGAGTGATGCCTCCTTTGGAGCGCTCGACGCAAGCACGGACTGCCGTCAACTTTACTGGTTTCTTGGCGTGCGAGAAATCAAGGTGAGTCCAAAGACGTGGCATAGATGTCAGAAACTGGTTCCATTGCTTTGAAACCCCGAGAAGGATCCTAGATCGACAATCAGGATGATATAGGGAGAGACCGAATGCATGGGCTTACACCAGAGTATTGAATGGAAGGTACTTGATTATAATCTCCGCGAGCTCCAAAGGGAGCATCAAGAAGAAATCGACAGCCTTTGGCGGGGACTGGTACTGAGCCAGTTTGTTGGACATGTTTTGAAGTAACTACAGCGGAGATCAGTACAGGTCTATTCCTAAGTACCTATCCTTCAGTGGACGACCATACCTTGTAGTTAGGCGCATCTGGGCGAACGTTTCGCAGGCCGTATTTGTATATCTCCAAAGCAAGGTCTGCCTTATTTAATAGCTGTAGAACTTGCCCGGTTCTGAGATACCCCTTAAAGCGATGAGCATTTCTGTATGCTATATTGAAACTCAGCACTCTCCATACCGTCGCCGTAGACTTTTCTAGATCAATCATGCGCTTAGCATCTCGAAATGCTGCTTGCAAGTCGCCGAGCTTCGTGTAAGTTGCAGCACGGTTATCGAGGGCACCAAAAGATGCCCTATCGCTTCGGTTTATTGACTGTAACGTCAGGGTTGAGTCTCAGCTTGACGGGAATCCCAGCATACAGCAGTAAAGGCTGGTAGAGCCTCCCGATATTTCTTCGCTCGATACAATCGTTGTCCAATCTGCCGTGTCTCCTCGGCAGACAAGCTGCGATAGATCTCCGTCATAATGTTTGATGTAAGGTGTCAAACATAGGAGGAGTGGCTAGTGGAATGAACGTGTAATCATAAGTGTCTAGCTACTCTATGGAAATGTGGCCCTATAAGAAGGCCTCCTATCGGCGAAAGGAAAAACTTTTATCCGTAGCAAACTGTTTGTCCTAGCAAACTCCGCATGTTCCCAAAACCTTTGTAGGGCTCCAAAACCACTAAGATAACAAAATGAGGCTGAAAGTTTGACACATTTTCTCAGCCTGTTTCAGCAACAGTGAGATAGAAAATGAAGGCACACTTTCTCTGACTCAATTTGAACAGATGCCTCTTGAGTTTTGAACTCAAGTGTCATATCATTAGACCACAAGGCCTTTCACTGACTGATGAGACTCATAAGATTTGTAAAATGAGTGAATTTCAGTGTTAAAAATGACTTTGTAAGCCTGTCAGCAATCATGTCACTTATAAAAATGTAATTGAGATAAATAAGTCTGCAGAATTCAACTTCTCTTATGAAGTGATGATATATGTCAATGTGTTTCATTTTAATGTAAAACTCAGGATTCTTAATCAAAGCAATAGCTTTCTGATTGTTCATTTAAATTATAATTATTTCAAATTTCTTTAATTCTAACTCTTTAAGTAATCTCTTCATTCAGACTGCTTTCTTTATAGCTTCTGTTAAGATCATGTATTTCACTTTATAAGAGAATAAGACAACAGTTTTCTGACATTTTAAATTTCAGAATATTGATTCATTAATTATCTTAAATACATACTTTAATGTGAATCTTTTCAATTCAAGATCTTCTTCTCAGTCTGAGTTCAAATACTTTAATAATTTGAGTCATTTACTTAATTTATATTCAAGAACAACATTTAAAGTTCTTTACACATATTGAAACATTCATTTCAGAGTCTTTCAATGTGTGTTGTTAGGATTATGTGCAAATTAATTAAGAATTGACATTATATATATGATGTTGAGCTGCATTTATGTCATAATGTACATAAGAGATTCTATGATCTTTTAATATTAAGTTATTAACTTTAATTCAGCTGTTCTAATAGTCTTTATAAGATAGATCTTAAGTTTCATTGAAGTTGTGCCTGTCTTAACATTTTGTAGACTGAAGTTTTTGAGCACTTTCATAAAATAAATTCTCTATGACAGAATAAGAATTTATAGAATTCTGTTTTATGTAATTAACATTTTTAAGTAATGCTCACAGACTCTGCAGTTAGTCATTTTGAAATGATTACTTAATTTGATCTTAAGATCTAGAATTTTGTTCTTATTAAGTTTACATAAAAGAATATCATCAACATAAACAGCAACAATTAGAATTTTCTTTCTAAACATATTATTGTCTGTGTAAATTCATGTATATTCAAGATTAACAAGAAAGCAATGTATTATCTTATATCATAGATAAGATAATTGTTTTAACTCATATAAAGCTTTCTTTAATTTATATATTTTATCTCTTTCTTTTTCATATTCAGTAAGTTAAATCACATAGACTTCTTCTTTTAAATCATTGTGTAAGAAAGTCATTTTGATGTTTATTTATTTCAATTTATAGTTGTAAAATGCAGCTATGATAAAGATAACTTTATAAGTCATTAATTTGACAATTATTGCAAAGATCTCTTTATAATCAATTTTAAATCATTGTTTGAATTCTTTGACTACTCATTAAGCCTTATGTCATAGAATTGAGTCATTAGATTCTTTTTTGTAATGATACATTTATTTATTTTTTAGAGCTCATCAATTAGATAATAATGTCTTTAAAGTTTATGTAAAGTTAATCATTAATAAGTTATACTCATTATTCATTGCTTTCTTTCAGTTCTTCAACTTGTAACTTACAATTATCTATTTAAATGTCTAAGATTTATTCTTAGAGTCTTTTTTCTTTTTTATGACATTAATGATTGCATTAAATACAGTTAGATAGATCATAATTACTTCAAACTTTAGCTTTATAGAGAGTTGTCTTTCTCTTTTAAAGCATCAAGACTCAGCTGATATTGATTT
>JAABUJ010004627.1_pt1 | contig 14321 bp, 20 predicted proteins | sample 5559131 | NCBI WGS metagenome assembly JAABUJ01 (sample SAMN10711875, study PRJNA513366) | rock metagenome | isolation source: Antarctica rocks | place: Antarctica: Victoria Land, Mt New Zealand nord | collected 2016-01-07
GATGAGGATGAGTGCGAGGATCTGTTTGCAGGGGTATGGAGTCCTGGGTTGGCGGTGAGGCGGAGGCAGGGGAGGAGTTTTGGGAGGAGGCAGTGAGTGCTGGGATGGATTAGACGGGTTTGGGAGTTTTGCAGGATTGAATTCGGTGGCTGGAAAATCGTGAACTGTCGCTTCGGGCGGGATATTTGGCTTCTAGGTCGTGTTGATTTGAAGGTTCGGGGATAGGCGTTGGATCGGGAAAGCCTGTTGCACGATACCCACAACGATATACGAAGCCTGCTTAGCCAATATTAATACGATTGACAACAACTTTGGGTATAGATCAGGAGGAAGCGCATGACTTAAGAGTTGTTCCACGAATCAACCCTATCCTATGTCCTGCCCTCGATGCAGCTCGATACCAAGAAGATATGAATTACCCCCGAAAGCTTGTAGCAAAAGAAAACCCCCGGCAGCGGAAGACGCGAAGACGCGATATAGCACATGCGACAATGCATATAATATTTCACCCATCCTTCGCGGATCTTGAAAGCCAATGGGCTTTACATGTTGCTTAGATACCGAAGAAAAAGAAGATTTCACACACAGCAATCAGGATTCGCTGGTGGTCACCCACCCAACTACTAACTGATCCCTAGACTGTTTGTGTATGCGAGATCGGACGGGATCGCCAATTCTCAGTCTGGTGTGGCCGTGTGTAGTCATATTGGACTAATTAATAGATATAAAGCAAACTTGGTGCGCAGTTATCTTCCTATCAGCGCAGGGGATATAATTACCAAATCCAAAGCTACCAGAGAGTGTGGTCATTGTTTCGATCAATTATGCCGCTCTCACGATTCGATAACCGGAGCGAAGCACACCTCTTACATACTGTTCAACGACTAACATCTTCCCTCCCTTTTTCGACTTTCCATCGCATCCCTTCCCCGCACCCCTCCCGCACCCTATCCTCAACCCCCCACTACTCCCTTCGCAAAATAAGTTTACCAGGCATTCACCAGTATCGATACTATCCACCTCACACTGTGATATTTTTTCTTGGACGGTAGCATTAGCAGCGCTGCTGGTACAAGGGGTGAGCATAGGTAGGCAAGAAGTGGGCGTTGGGTTTGGTCATTGGGATGGGCTGAGGGCGGCGCTGGCGGGCGGGGGGGGCGCTCCTGTGAAGGGGGAGTTGCGTGGTGGTGATGGAGGCGGTGGTGAGGGAGGAAGGAGGGGAGAAGGAGATGCTCGAATGGGTCGCGGAGAAGAAAGCGTAGAGGGAGATGAGGGAGGTGCATATTCTACTTCCAGGAAGGTGATGGGTCGTAGGACACGGAGAGTGGCAGGCGTGTACATCAGTGGTTCCGAGCTGTGTCTCGAGAAAGATTGTGTCATGCGAGAAGTGGAAAGTAGGACGACGCAAGGGTAGGGAAATGATCTCTTGTGAGTTATACCTTGGAATTAGGGAATGATATACGAGGTACCTTGGTTCGGGTACATTCGAGCCTGTAAAACCGCCTACTATGATACCCAGTACGGTGGCTGATCCAACATGCCTTCCACGTTGCTTCGTCCTTTTCATCTCAACCCGTCAACGTGTTCTAATCAGCCAGTCCATTTCGCCATGGTTTTTAGCAGGCGGTCTGGTTGCTACATAGGCCAAAACATCTCCGAACTCGAGGTAGGTCTTCATGCGCTTGTTGTACTGGAAGGCCGCCCGTCGACGCCGACCTCTCGTTCAAGCAGTGTCTGTTCCCTGTCGAGAGCTTTCATCACCCAGGCCACGGGACAGTACCTCCATCCCCAGCCTCTAAGCTCCATCAGACCACATTGAATTCACCAATTTATCAGTGTAATTTCAGATCGCTGCTGAATTATGTGTAACGAATGCAGCGCCAGTCCAGTAAGTATTTCTCTGCCCTTGCAGACTGAATAGTCTGTTGTAAAATCCGTTTCCAATCTCTTCGGATGAGACGTGCACCTCGTACGGGGTGTGGCCCGTGAAGTTGAGCATTTTTAGATTTGCTGACCCTGGTAGGGGCTTTGCGAGAGTACCCTTGGCTTGCATGTGAGTGATACTGGCCTTGATGTTGGTCTCCACCTGGTGTTGGCTGAAATGTGTTTCCGAACCGTTGAGACCGAAGGTGAAGTAATGAAGACCAGGGACGCGTGTCGTGTATATGTCGTAGGCCACTGGCAGCACGCCGAGATTGAAATTTTCGGTATTGTTCAAGCCATAGTTAAATAGCGTGAGGTTGTTGGGAACGCCGGAATTTTCGAGAAGCCCGACGTACCAAGAATGATACCGGAACTTATCAAAAATGGGAATTTCGGTCTCTTCAGATCGAAGCCCCTTAAATTCTCAAGCACCGGAGGAATGGTGGAGATGATCTTTCTGGCGCGGATAAGCTTGCGTCCCGATGGCGTCTGAACCGTTATATTCACAAAATCGGCAGCACTACGATCCATATGTAGCACTGTACTGCTCAGTAGCGCATTGGCTCCTAGCTCTGTTTGCGCCCTTTCGTACAATCTACTGTTATCCTTGGTGGCCAAGGATCCCTGGGTCTGCGCCTGGAGCGATTGCTGAGTGAAATACTTGATGGCGTAGAGAGTTGGAAGGGTCACAAAATTGCCCCAACCCTGACCGTATAGGCCAAAAAGGGGCATTGCGCCTTGAAGACCATACTTGCTGATAAATTGGCCGAATGGTAGCAGTAGGTCAGGAGGCACCAGGAAAGAGCCGTTGTCAAGGCTGTAATCCAGGGAGGGATACTGAGTAAGCTGCTTCCGATATTCTTCAATAGCTGCCGGTATGAGGGGCGGAGTATGGTTGGCGATCTGCCCGCTTTGAAAATCAACAAATTCGGATGTGACGCCCGGTATGGTGAAACTGAACGAGTACGTTGAAATATTGAAACGAGCAAACCAGTTCTCCACGAGAGTCGTGTTGTCGTATTCTTGAACGCCGAGCTCGATAGGCTGCTTCGATACTGGGTCAATGTAGGTCTTGGTATGCCCACCAAGCCTGTCTTGCATTTCCACCACCACAACAGTCTTGTTCATGTCGCGCGATTTGATAGCAGCGTATGTCCCAGCGGCTCCTCCACCAATAACGCAGACATCAACCTGCAGAGGAGCGAGGCTCCGGTGTTGGTCGCATCGATAGCTGCACCTACCCAGCTGACAAGAGGGAAGCAGGCGATGGCCAAGGCTTTCCTAGGATAGCGGCACATGTCTACGATCTGAATAGGTGTCGCAAAGGAGCAAATTCAACAAGTCACCAACAGAAAGGTTCTCAGCGTAGGAGTTGAGCAACAGGATTGAATCAAAGGAGAGCGGAAGAAAGAAACAAATCAAATGTAGATATCAGCCGCACTAATTTTCGCGTCTACGTACTCAAGAGAATGGAATGTGCAACACCGTTCCAGCTTATAAAAAAGGTGCGTACAGATATCAAAGCGCAAGCGAACAAGAAGCTGCTGGGAATGCTTGCTTGGAAGTGATTTGCAGCCAGGCTCAAAGAGAACTACCGATGACAGGTCGCTTGGAAAGTACAACCGCCGGCTACTTTATGGACTGGGGGAGCTGAATGATTGGAAGAAAGGCATCTTTACAGCCCTAAAGCAGCGGGGTTGGACAAGAAGTGGAACAATCGCAGACGCTGCAGTACAACTAACCAATCCAGACGAGGTGAGAGGCTGTTATGCGTCGCAAGAGAATGTGCAGAAAACATAGTACGGTCTACGCCGGCTGTCCCATTGCTGATCAGAAGTACTGGAGTGGTCGCCACATCGACGATCGACCCAGCCATGCGGTCTAATGTGACTGGAAGAATTGCTCTGCATGAAGAGTGGAGAGGCTCTTTGAGTACTCCAGGAGGGTCAAGTTCGGCCTTACCTCAGTGCATGTCAAGATGTTCGAATCACGTGGAGAGCAAGCCTTGGCAGGAAGGTACGGCTCAGCCAGCCACTAGCCTCAGCATAAATGTCCAGATTTCCCAGATGAGAGTGTATTCTCGCACTTCAAAGTATAGAAAGCCGAAGAGTAGCAGTCGAAAGGTACTCCGATTGACTCTCTGGTCCTAACAATGGCCGTTACTACTTCAAATCATCATCATACACCCGAAGGCATTGACGGTCATGAGCAAGCTGTCCTGGCTTGACAAGTCAAAGAACGTTGACTCGTTGCTATCTTCTTCGGCGATCAGCCGCTTGACAGGATTGGCAATATCCTCGGGCGGCCTAGAAGAATTTAGTACAAAACCCCCACAGGAGTAACGCACATAGGAATCATCCTGGGCAAGAACCCGAAGTACTGGTCACCTAGCACCTTCTTCCACAAACCTCAATCTCTCTTCTGGAGCAGCGGATACAGATCGTACAAAGCGAGCAACCACTACTCCAACTTCCCTATCGGGCTCTCCTACACGGTAATCGCCCCCCCTTATACCCCTTCCTTGAGTATTGGAACGGCCCTGCACCCTGTATAGGAGTCCCGTCCAGGCTTTTAGTGAGAAGAAACCAGAGGGCGCTAAGAAGGTCACATTCAGCGCCGCAACTGGCACGGATATCGAGATCAGATCTGTGGGGGGCCGGGGGTAATCACGCTAGAGGGCGACGGGTTGATAGCCAAACATCCAAGATGTTATCGGTAGAGGCAGTATTCTGAATATCCTAGAATAATTGGTGTAAATTCTCACCAGCTCATGGACCAGTTGGAAGGGACGAGTAGGTTATCATGTAACACATCTTACGGTAGGATATTCCGGTCTTTTTATGCTGTCGAGAACTTTACTATCCTGCTTTTGCGCCGCAGCGCTTAGTGCTCCTTTGCTTCTTCTCGGCCAAGTAAACCAAAGTCTGCGGTGGTGCTGGGAAAAAGAAGTGAAGTATGTCAGATTGCTTGCTTGATATGCGATCTGATGCTGAGAGCGATGAGACCGAGGAGAACTTCGTGGGGCTGGACCTTCTGTGGAACTTAACGGCACGCATTTATCCTTGTTTTCATTCTTTCATCGTGCTCCTCCAATCTTATCATGCATGTCGACAGCTGGGACGCTTGGGTGGGCAGGTACTTCAGCTACGGCAGCCGCATGATTCGACGAAGGGTGCCTTGATCGGGATTCTCTCTGACTCCTTCTACAGAAAGCTTTGCTGTTGCGGGATAGTTGTTCCTCCAAATTTTCTCTTTTCTGTCTGAATCTATCCGTTCACAGTCATTACATTGATACTACTCGAGGTGCAACAAAGATTTTCTGGCCCAGTAAACGACTGACTGCACATCATCATCATCACGTCAGTCGTTATCGTACAACAGAAGCTAAGATGTGGTTATCTATTCACTGCTCAAGCTCTATTTGAATACAACGTCCGTCATATCTCAAAATTTTCGCGAATAGCTCCTGCATCTTGCCGCCACCCTCTGTTTGCATCGCTTCCACGTGTGCGTATGTATGAACCGACACTGTCGCGTATCAGTATTGAGCGCAACTGGGCAAAGTAAGCACCTCTCATAGAGAAACACCAGCTGAACTCACTTCTCTTAGCTAAAGGAAAAAACATGTCCCTCTCTCTCCTCCCTTTCCTACCCATAAACAGCAATTTCGCAGGAGCCAGGCCTGCACGCGCGCAATCTGGAAACTCCCTGGCGGCCGACAGCACCCCAAAGAGCCAGAAAGCGTGGAATTCACAATTGATCAGGACCTAGTCCGCATAACTTGCCAGTGCAAGTCCAGTCTGGTTCGTGCTCCATGTTTCCAAACTACGAGGACAGAACTAGGAAGGGTCATCCCGTTACTAACCCTGCGCAATCCAGGCGATTGTACGATCCAGATCGAGATGGCTGGCCCGCACCTCCCTGCCACCGTTACTCTCGCACCTCATGCTATCATTAGGATGGCAGAGCGGGTGCAGGGCGGGTGTGCTAGGCGTACTAGCTTCGTCCATGGGTGGATAGCGGCGGATATGTCTGAGCTGAAGGATTGGGTTGTTGCGGAGGAGACGAATCTGGATGCCCCTTACCGTGAGATGCCATCCATCCATCCATACCTCTCTCGAGACATGAATCACCACTGACAGTGATGTTTCCCTTTCAGCAATATCCACAGCCTTTCTGACCGTCACCATCTCAAACGTCGTCTCAGACTGGCTTCAAGTCGGCAATTTCGACCCTCATATCGCATGATACTTACGCAGACGGAGGCCGCGGCGAGTCTAAGAGCAAGGTTGCCGCATTTAAAGGATGAGCTGCGGAGAAGAGGGGAGAGGTTTGAAATTCAGATGACGAGAATGGCCTTGGGACGTCGTGTACTATGGTGGAAGAACCCGGGGGTGGAGAATGCCCATGGGACGACAGATGGCGGAAATGCGACGGTGCGTGTTCTTGAGCCAGGGGTGCAGACGCAATAGCGTACTGCGCGGAGAACGTCAATTTGCTTATCACTGCTTCATGGCCCATTTGGAATGGATGGGTAGCAGAGCAGAACGACGTAGAGGGCTATTCTACGAAGGGATCAAGACCTGCGAAGGGATCATGACACAGGGAGGTCTGCAATGCCGTTTTCATACACAGCTGTACTGGAGCAAGTACAAGCGGAGTCTCGTCAAAAACGCAGGCATGTTCTCGACGTAATATGACTCTTGCGTCCCCTTTTATAAAGGGCAATTGACGCGAGCCTTCGACGAATCCCAGGTCTTGCTGAAAGAAAGACAGGACTGGAGAGAACTCAGTGTACTCATCTTGCGAACTCGTTAAAGCTGGTGCACAGCCCAGAGGGCGGAAGAGAGGTTTGCTGACATGTTCCGCGGCTTTGAGTCAAGGATCTCCGTGACCGGGGGAGACGTGCTAAGCAGAGTTCTGCATGTCAGTGGCAGAACTAATGGGCCTAGTTTTCTACCTCACGAGATGATGTTGCTAGCCCGGTCAGAGTTGGAAATCATTCATCGAATGGAGACGGAGACTGTCCAACGAATGATGCGGTCATCTACGAGGGTCAAAGTTGCGATCTGCTCACCGTAACCTCGTCTGACATCCTGATGGACGATCCTGAGGAAGTCTTAAAGGGGCAGACAGTGCACAGGTATTTTCTACTTACTGAAGTCCCTTTAACATGGCTGATGATGTTCCTCTATCAGCCCAACTCATTGGCGAGGTCGGCATCTGCACCTTGGACAACAAGCTGCAGAATGAGGCGACAATGTCAACGCGGTGGTACAATACTGATGAATTAGAACGACAAAAAAAGGACCCCACAGATCGCCAACAAAGTACGAAGCAAGTCAGACGTGTATTATATGAACTGGAAAAGAGTTGGGAGACATCGTGGTAAACAATGGATAGGAAACCTCAGATTGATCAGAGGCAAGAGACTGATGTGGTGGAAAACGATATGTGGTAGGGTAAGACAGCAACAATGGATTTTTGCTTTACAGCATGGGCTACCGTATTGACGACTCACAGCCTGGTTTGTCTTTCATTCATGTGCCAACTCAAGGTATCAATTGGCTGAATTACCTCGGCGGATATATACTGATTTCTCCCTCCGGACATGATCTCATTATCAGATCTCGGAGCGATGACATGTGCACACCTGGGCTCCCTATGGACAAAATAAACGGTACTGTTTTCTTGGCACTTTCCTCCAAATTGAGTACCGTTTATTTTGTCTGCAGGGAGCTGGGTTCCAGAGCGCAAGCGACACGCGACAACTTGAAGCATCACGTCATCTCCACGACCATTCTCTCACTTATAAGGCACCATGCATCACTCAGCACAATCGATCAGGACTCTGCGAGACATGTATTCAAGCCCGATAAAGCCTTTGCTAACCGTACTTCTTTCAATTCTAATCATCCATGCATTCTCAAGTCAAGCAACCGCCGTCGTCAACCGAAGAACCGACATCAGTAGTCATGCTCCCGATCAGCAACGTCGACTCGAAGTCGCAACCACTAGCGTTCTGCATACGACACATCATGTACAAACCATCACAGCCCGTCAATACCAACATTCTACCATACTCGTCAACGGCTGGTTCATCCATTTCAATCCACCCTCTCCCTTCGGCCACTTCATGCCACTGCAGGTCGCCGCGGCGGTAATGACAGACATGTGGACACACGTCCTTTCGGAAGCACGGAGTTGGCGAAACTTGCCCGAGCTGGGCCGCTTCGTAATAACCTATGGTGACTATCTGCGAGTCTGTTTTGAGCCGCTGGGGACGACTGCGACTGGGGCACAAGGAACGATGCCGTGGTGGTTGGTGATGGAGTTGGCCAACAGGTTGCGAAATCTCGCCCAGCGTGGGGGCTTGGGACATTCCGATATGCTGCTAACGCAGGGTAATGTGGCGGTTTTTGTGAGGGTCGAGCTTTTGGGTCTTGGGGATCATTAGTGAGCCAATGGATACCCGCTTGGAGTGCTATGTGTGCCCTGCTACGGGAGAAACGATACCTTGGCTTTCTTTGGAAAAGGCTGAGAGTCAGAAGCCCTCATCCCTCGGACCTCAAGCATCTAGCTTTGGTTGCATCAAATTTCTTGCGGAATGGATTCACGGATCTACGATACCCTCTGTCCCTTGCCTTTGGCGCCAACTCAACACCAGCCTCTTGTTGCATACGATATGAGTATGCCCTTCATGACACAAAATCAACGAGCTGCAAGTCTCTCTTAGCTCTCAAGACCCATGGAACAGACCTATATCAGCGACACATATGCAGAGCAAGCGATGAACGAAGTGGTGGTCCATACTCGCTGCAGCTACGAGCAAACCAATCGTCATTAAGAAGACCTCTCCATCGTGTTTGACATAAAGCCGGTTCTGTCACGTTCACGATGCCCTCTAATGAATAGCGTATGCGCCGACATGGTGCTGGTCACGAGAGCTTGCAAAAGGGAGGAAAATTGCGCTGCACTCTTGAAAAACGTATCGACGGGATAATGAACAACCGAACGACCACTGTTTACCGACTGCTGATAAAGCAAACCGTCGAAGAATAGTAGTCGGAGGCCCAAGGAAGCCGAAAGAGAATGGATTCGGTGAGGGCTGTTGAACGAACAAGCATCCATATCCTGCCAGGGCATAGGATGATGGAAAGAGGGTATTTGCCTTCAAGTCCTAAGCGGACTGATCCCTCTGCTAGGAGAAGTCCGTGCCTGGTCATTCACTGTGTCACGTTGGCATCAAACGGAATTATGGTCAGGCTCTTCCGTAGAACTTTGTTTGGCGCCCGTCAATCAAGACTGTCAGGCATTAGCCTACTATGTGTCGTTTGACACAGAGTGAAAGTGGTCACAGCCCTGCGCATAAATTGAGTTCATAGTCACTAAGCTCTTTCTGTTCTTCCTCAAATATCCTACTTTGCTCAAAATCGCAACTCAGCCGGTACCACTTAACCTGTAGCGAACCGAAAGAAATTCGAGCGCCAGAGCCAACGTCCGACCTCTGCGTCCGTTCAGCATCATGGGCAACACGCCGTCACCATCTAACTCCTCAATCCCACGCTCAACAATCGTCAATTTCGACATCTCGATGCCCGATGATCCTCATTTCCAGCGCCGTGATCTAGGCCCCACTTCAACAGCTAAAGCAGACCACGAATGGAAAGACGAGGGATGGTATTTCGTACCTCCAGAGGTTGATAGTGATGGGAAGCCAATCTTCGCAGAGGCAGGCGACCCTTGCGGAGAGGAAGCTGCAGAAGGCGAGGGGCTCACAGACGGGAGGTCATCGAAGGGGGAGAAGCACTATGAGCGCAAGACTTGATGCGCGTTCTGCATGCTGGCGTTGGGAAGAAAGGTGGAGATAGCGAAAAATGAACTTTGCGTGTGCCTAGAATTTACCGTTCAGTATTCGGACCATTCGATGAGTGAGAGGGCGGGTAATTATGCTTTGAGCCATGGTTGTAAATTTGCAGAGAGCTATGGCTACCGATGACCGATTAAAGATGTGGAATACAGAGCCCCCTTGCGTTCGTCATACGTTCCGTATCATGGACTGAGGGAAACCTGATATAGCTTTTTCGCTCGGCTTGCAGCCAGGAATGCAGTTACATATGCAGGGTTGATCTGATCTTTGAGCCATCTCCTCGGTAGGTAAGAAAACTTGTGAGCAATTGCGGAAGATATCCATACCGTTCAGAGGTTGCCTTATACACTGCTCGTGAGAAGAGCCTTGCCCGACCAACACTGCGGCAACGCACGAACTTCAATACCTGGTCGACGTCACATTGCCACCGCAGCTACACGCTACTGTTTCAGAAGTCGAGTTCTACCCATCCGGGCACCATAATTTGGGCGATGGGCGATATCCCTGTGCAACGGGTGTTCACCCTCTTCTCCCTCGGAACGCTATCTGCACTGGGAAGACCAACTTACATCTATGTCTGCTTTGCTTGCTGTATCAGCTCCAGAACAGGGTACCTCGCTCGTATGGAAAAGAATAGGACGTGGGTGCTGGGAATGGTCATAAGCTAAAGGGATCGAGTGAGGAGCTGCAGGATGAGGGCAATAGGAAGAGTAAGAGGAGGGAACCAGTGGGTACATTCGATATTCTGGAGCTCTGAGAAGTGAGACGGCAGATGAAGAGAAGGACTAGTTGGAAGAATGAGTGGACGTTTGTTTGAAGGCAAGCCTGCATGCAGGACGAGGCCTCAATTGAAGCTACCTTTACCGCCTTGCCCTCAAGTTAATTGCTTCTATCGTTGGTGCTCTAATTCTGACTTCATCCACCATTCCGGAAGCCTACATGTACGAGATCTGTTCTCATCGAAGATGGGAATGGGTGTTGCCCACCTTTACGGAGTAAGGTACCTTACGCGTGTCTGATAAGGGTTTAGCGGCTTGGCGCTTTTGCAGGATTTACAACATCTGTACAGTGGCAAAGTGCCATGAAATCCTCTGCACTCAAATTAAGCACCGACACTGATGTTGACAATCATCTAAGGGTGCAATCCCGGCCTGTAAAGCCTCGATAGGTTCTCCGTATTTCTGTCATTGTGCGTAATCTCACATGGCCGCCCTGGCTTTTGACATTCGTGATACCTATGCTTTTTTACAGACCCTCACTGTCACTTGCACTACACTACCACAATCTACTTACGTGGCACGGGCAGTGTATTGAAGGAAAGATTCCCCCTTCAAATCAGATCAATTGCCTTTTCAGTCCTTTTCCATCCGTACTGACTCCGCTTTCAAGGTGCCCTCAAAAGCGCTCTCCTTTGTCTCACCACAGTCACGAGTGACCATTATTTAAATTCTTCCTTCGACCACCTGTACCCCACAGCATTACTGCAGTGATCCCCAACTAACTCGAATTGTGGTTTCTCGTTATCATGCAACTACTGAAACCTTCTTAAAGCGCTGCTTCACGTCCTTCGGCATATAAATTTCAAGTCAGAGCATCACGAATCTAGCAGACAGTATTCGGGGACTCGCTCCCTCGACTCGACTCAGACATGGCGGATCGACCACTAGCCTGTCTATTACCCTTGCTACCTATTGAGTTGATGGATGCTGTACTGGAGATGCTGGATCGCAAGGATATGTTCATTCTGCGGCTTACCTGCAAAGCGGTTTGTAGCTATGCGACACCCATGGTGTTCGATCAACTCAGCGTCTGGCTGGAGCAAGATAGTCTCCAGAGGCTGGTCAATATTGCTCGTCACCCAAAGCTCCCTACACACGTCGACCGCATTATTTTCGGAATGGAGCGGTTCTACGATATCGACTTCAGGCAATTCGAAACGAAATTTACAGTGAGACCACCGGTGGTTTGAGCAGCTCCTTCAAACAAGACACCCTCAAAGAGGATGCTTGGTCAGTGTATCGTCGATGCTACGAAAGGCAGTGCGTCCTTGAGCAGGCTGACATCGATGTGACGATGATGACAGAGGCGCTCGAAGCTTTCATCTCCTTGGATAAAATCGATTTGATCGACTTTCAGCCATGGAACGTTACTTGCAGCCGGGAACCCTGGGGTACAAACAGGAGAGAGGGGCTGAGATTGGGTAAGATGCCGGGTGTTCCTATGCACGCCATCAATAAATTCTCACGAGGAGGTCGGCAGCTGCATGTCCTCCTGCGAGCGCTAGCCGGAAGGAGCAGAAACCTCAGAAATCTTTCGTTGCAGCTCTTCGCCCCCAACATCATTCAGGGTGGTTTTTACTCCCCGCTTCCTGTTGACGACGTGTCCCTTGCAATCCCCGCATTCGGCGGGCTAAAAATACTCTGTCTTTGTCTACAGATCATACAACCTTCGGTTATGGAGCAGTGGAGACAGCCTTCGCAAGAATCACCATTGACAACTATCCTACGGGCAGCGACTGGGCTGCAATCATTGTGGCTGACGCTTCCGGATGGAATTGGAAGTGTTCTTTGGCCGGAAGGAGCCGGTTGTTGTTGGCGAGATTTTATTCAAGTTCATTGCTTTGGTCAATTGAAGGAATTGACCATCGACGGGGCAATCCTACACGAGGCCGATTTTGTGGCATTCCTCCTTCAGTCATGTCAGCGCCTCAAGATTTTGAGCTTGGGGTTGGCGTGCGTGATTGAGGGCCCCTGGTTTTACCGCAGCCTGGGGGAACCTGTCAATCTGGCGAACAGAACCGTGATCGAAGGTATCTGGGACAGCATCTTCGAGGCGATCAGGAGTCTCCCAGCGCTTGAGGAGATTGAACTCTATTACTTGTGGCAGGAGCTCAATAATCATGGGTCTTACGCCTTGAATGATAAGGCAGATATGGACCCAGAGCCTTTGTATGCATTTCTACTCAGGAGGCGGGAGGACAATCCATGGCTGAGCATGTGCCAAGGAAAGATCGCTAGGAACTTGAGAGGAAAGGCTGATGCCACACAGTCAGAAGAAGGTGACGAAGGCTAGTATAATCACTGAAGGTTGAGCCATACAGAACATGATAAGAAAGGGGGCTCGGAGCAAATGCAGAATGCTTACTTTAGCATACAAATCGCGTCATGAATCTCGACCTACGATAATGAAAAGAAACTATTCTCTCCATCTTTAGGTCGCAGATGTGCAGCTTCGACAGGAACACCTGGTACTTTATTGACAGAGCTCCATCTCTACTCAGGTCGTGGCACAACTGCATGAATGGCCTTATGAAATCGAAATACAGCCCACACCGCCCAGCATCGACCGTCCCCAGAAGGTCACCAAGCTCAAGAGTACACTCAACATATATCCACCACGGCAACGTGTCCCGAAGTCGGTATCTAAAGCCCTATTTTGACTAGCAACAACAATGATCAATACTCAAAGGTGCCCGTCTCGCCCCAAGACAACCTCCCACAGACCCAAGCGCCGATACGGCCTGGCAAGCAAGCACTCCAAGAACCCTTCCCAAAGCTACAGTCCTCCTACCTGTCTTTTCCTCATCCCAACTGCCCACACTTTGAACGCTTAGAAACTGACACTCTCAACCGACTAGACATCTCGCTCTGCATAGAACATCTTGGGCCGTGTTTGAACAAGCGCCACGTCCACTTGACTACCACATACGAAGGAACCTAGCGAATTCGTGAGGTGGAGCTGCCCATCGAGTCAGCTAAGTCTCCCTGATGGGAACAAATACCGCTCGATGTACTTGAGCTAGTAATATGATAAAAAGACATTTCCTTATGCGAGTATTATGTAGGTGCTCGGAATTTCACTTGGCTACAGAAATACTTAGACGCTGGCCTTGGAGCTTGGTGATTGCGTATTGAGAGCTCGGTGGATGGTTTTATAGAGCGTGAATTATATTTGCACCGTGGGTGTTGGAGTATATGCTTGAGGCATTGACTCTTTATAAGTCTGTATAAGTCTTGCGAATGTGTCTGGTCATCATAGAATGGACTGAGTGCCCAATTTTCTGTAGCCAACTCGCGAAATACTCATCCAATTCATATGATACTTGCTGGTCGTTGAAGAGATCACCCCTTGATAAGGGGATCCCCATATCCGCAGGGGTTCCAATTCCCTTTCCCGACCTGCGCTACCCATCCCTTCTCCATGCTTGCGATAATCACATCCAACTTCCTCAACGACCTCCTCATTGACTTCCCAAACAAACCATCGAGTGAGATCCCACATTAGGGCCTCTGTAGCAAACCCACCCTGCCATGAAAAACATGCGTGTGAGACCACGCAAGTACTCAAGCTGGCGATACAAATGCGAGCCATGACCAGGAAGGCAAACCAGGAAGGCCAGAACGGGGAGGGGGCGAGCACCGCGGAAGAGAGGTCGTGAGGAGGTGGGTCGTGGATGAAAGGGCGTAGATCAGGTGGAAGTGGTAATGAGATTGTGATGAGGTAGATGTGGGGGATGAGTGGGTGGAAG
>JAABUJ010004628.1_pt1 | contig 14316 bp, 12 predicted proteins | sample 5559131 | NCBI WGS metagenome assembly JAABUJ01 (sample SAMN10711875, study PRJNA513366) | rock metagenome | isolation source: Antarctica rocks | place: Antarctica: Victoria Land, Mt New Zealand nord | collected 2016-01-07
CTGCCGCTACCGGTATTCTTCGCCCTGTACCGGGTGGTCGACGGACTGAGCCACATCAACAAGAACGGGACCCCGGCTCCCAGGTACCTGAGCCACAACACGGCGATGTACCACGCCATCGTCAACGCCCATGGCCACATCAACGCCTTCGGCCTGGACCTGGCCAAGAACGCGTTCTCGCCTCACTCGTCGGTGTTCGCCGCCATCCCGTTCTTCGTGCTGCTTCTCATCATGATCGGCACGCAGTACTACCAGACGGCCATGACGATGAGTCGCAACCCGGCGGCCCAGCAGAACTCGCAGATGAAGATGATGAAGTACATCCCCATCGTCTTCGGCTTCATCTTAATCCGCTTTCCTGCGGGCGTGATCCTCTACTACGCGATGTCGAATCTCTCCCGCATCGCCCAACAGGTGCTGATGTACCGCTATGACCCGAAGGTCAAGACGCTCGTCGTTCAAGAGGTGAAGGAGGTCGAAGCCAAGACCCGGGAGATCGATCGGGCGGATCATGACAAGGGAGGGTCGTCGGCCAAGAGCGGCCCGACCGCGAGGGTTCCGTCGACGCCCGGCCGGTCCCGGCTGGGGGAGCTACTGGCGAACGCCAGTGGCGTCGCCGACCAGAACCGCTCCAGGACCCCCCGCCCCGCGACGTCCAATGGATCGCAAAGCAAGGCGTCCACCAATACCAAGAAGAACCCGTCACCCGGCGCCCCGGGATCGGGAGGCAAGTCCCGCACCCGGGCGCGCGGTGCGGGGGGGTCAAACGGCCGGGCCAGCGCCCGCAGCGGCGCCAAGCCCACGAGCAACACCAGCGGGAGCGACCGCACCGAGGGCAGGTCTTCAGTCGCCGGAAACGGCAGGACCGCCGGTGCCGCCAACGGCAAGGCTGTCGGTAACGGCAACGGCAAGGCCGCCGCCAACGGCAGGACTGGAAGTGCCGCCAACGGCAGGACCGCCGGTAACGGCAACGGCAGGGCCGCCGGTGCCGGTAACGGCGACGGCAAGGCCGCTGCCAACGGCAAGGCCGCCGGTGCCAGCAATGGCAAGTCTTCAGCCACCGGAAACGGCAGAGCCCCCGCTGCCGGCAATGCCGTGGCGGCCGAGAACAGCAAGGATGCTCGATCGGAGAATCCCTCCACCCCTGTCGGTGCCGGAGCGGCGGCCCGCACGGGCGCAGGAGTCGGTCGCAACATCCCACCCCGTAACGCACGGTCCAAGAAGCGTCGGGGGCGTTGACCCGATGGAATGGGTCGAGACAACAGGACGGTCAGTCGAAGAGGCGAAGGACGCGGCCCTCGATGAGTTGAGCGTGGACGAGGGCGACGCCGAGTTCGAGGTTCTGACTGAGCCGCGAGCCGGGTTGTTCGGACGCCTGCGCTCCGAGGCTCGGGTACGCGCCCGGGTGCGCCCAACCGCGCCGCCGGAAAAGGATGACCGACGCGACAGACGACGGCGCCGCAAGGTGGGCGAGACGGAGGCGGGAGCCGACCCGACCAACGAGGCGGGAGCCGACCCGACCAACGAGGCGGGAGCCGACCCGACCAACGAGGCGGGAGCCGACCCGGCCAACGAGGCGGGAGCCGACCCGGCCAACGAGGGACGCAACTCCGGGCCAGAGCTGAGCGACGGGACGCCGATGGATGTCGCCCCGAGCCGGCAACCCCGGGTGGGGCGCTCTGCGAAGGCCACTGCGCCGCAGACTGACATCCCGGCATTGGACGCAACCGGACCCGTCACCCCGAGAGAGCGGGGCGGGCGGCGCCCGCCCGGCAGCTCCCCACCGAGCGCTCCGAGCAGGGAACGCACCGCAGACGGCCCGAGGGCGGTCAACGGGCGTCGGCGGGCACGAAGCAGCGGTGGCCGTATCGCAGGCAGCAACCGATCCGTTGAGCGCCCAACCGCCCGAGAATCGCTGTCGACCAACCCGGAGGAGGCTGGACAGGTGGAGATGGCCCTGGCAGAGCAAGGTCAGGTGGCGCAGGAGTTCTTGCGGGGCTTGATGCGAGAGTTGGGCTTGGCCGCCGATATCGCAGCCGTCCAGACCGGGGAAGACGTCCTGGAGCTCAATCTCCAGGGTGAGGATCTCGGCGCCCTGATCGGCCAGAAGGGCACCACCTTGTTCGCGCTTCAGGACCTCACCCGCACGGTGGTGCAACGCAAGACGGGCGCATCCAATGGTCGCCTCCTCGTGGACGTGGGTGGATACCGGCGCAAGCGCCACGAGGCGCTGGCACGCTTCGCTGAGCAGGTCGCTGAGCAGGTGCGGACGACCGGTGCCAGGAAGGCGATGGAGCCGATGAACGCCGCCGACCGAAAGGTCGTCCATGACACGCTGACCGAGACCGAGGGAGTCACGACCCTGTCCGAAGGGGAGGACCCCAGACGCTATGTGGTGGTGTCGCCCGAGGCGTAGATGACCTTGGCATGAGCGAGGCAAGTGGAACGGACTGCCTCGCCCCGAGGGAACGAGCCGGCCTCATCCGAGTCCTTGGGCAGTCTCGGGACTTCGGCTTCCTCGGTCCCGGTGGGCTCGACGCCCAGATCGCTCACAGCTTGGCGTTCGTCGCACTCTGCGAGCGGGATCCCGGAGGAGTCGCGGTCGATCTCGGCAGCGGTGGCGGTCTGCCCGGGCTCGTCCTGGCGTTCGTGGCCTCCGACCGGTCATGGGTACTCCTCGACGCCAACCAGCGGCGAACGTCCTTCCTCACCGACGCCATCCGACGACTTGAGCTCAGCGATCGGGTACGGGTGGTGTGCGAGCGAGCCGAGGCCGCCGGCCGGTCCAGCCTGCGCGGGATCGCCGGCCTCGTAGTGGCCCGTGGGTTTGGAGGCCCGGCGCCAACCGCCGAGTGTGCGGCGCCGCTTCTTCGACCCGGCGGGGCCCTCATCGTGGCCGAGCCTCCCGGCGCTCCCCCTCGCTGGCCCGCGGATGGTCTCGCACCGCTCGGTTTGCGAGCCGACGGCGGGACCGTCGAACCGGTGGCCCTCCGCCGCTTCCGGCAGGTTCAGGCCTGCGCCGGCCGCTATCCCCGGCGAACCGGCCTCCCGACCAAGCGACCGCTCTTCTGAATTGGCCACCCCATGTGTCAGAAGGACCGGCAAGTTTCACGTGGAACCTCAGACTTTCCCTCCGCGCCTCCACTTTCAGGGCAACTCGACCTCGACCAGACGACGCAAGACTTGCTTCTGGTGTGTGAACGGACGCACCATGGAGGTATGACGGATTCGGAACGGCTCCGGGAGCGGGCGACTGTGCTCTTCCGACAGCTCCGCGAGCACGGGGATCCGACACCAAGCGATGACCACAACGGGGCAAGTGAGATCTCACCGGCGATGAGCCTGCCCCGTTCCGGCGCCGTCACCTCGACGGGTGCCCTTGCCTCCGAGGCGGCGACTGCGAGGCTCTCTCCTCGCCGCCGCCATCTTCCCTCTGACAGCCGGCCCCCGATCGCCAGTGGGACCGAGTCTTCTGAGCCGATGGCGCCCGGTGCACCGCCGGTGATACCGGTGCACCCATCGCCCAAGGAGCTATCGCCGGATGAGTCTGAGGGCCTCGGCCTGCAGCTCACCGGATCTGAGCTAGCAGCGTTGGCCCCCGACCAAGAGGGAGCGTCCGGCGTCCGGGGTCATCCCGGGAGCGACCGGCCATTGCCCCGGGTCCTTGCCGTCGCCAACCAGAAGGGCGGCGTGGGCAAAACCACCACGGCCGTCAACCTGGGGGCGGCATTGGCTGAACTGGAATACCGGGTGCTTGTGGTCGATCTTGACCCCCAGGGCAACGCCACCACCGGGCTGGGTGTCAATCCGCGCAACCTCGACGCCTCCGTCTACGACGTCATCCTTCACGATGTTCCCACCGAGGACTGCATCGAGCCGACGAGTGTCCGCAACCTCTTCGTGATCCCCGCAACCATCGATCTCGCCGGCGCCGAGATCGAGCTCGTCCCCGCCTTCAGTCGCGAGCTTCGGCTGCGTCGGGCGATCGAGGCAGTCGAGAGCGACTTCGACTTCGTCCTCATCGACTGTCCCCCCTCCCTTGGGCTCTTGACGGTCAACGGTCTGGCGGCGGCCGGGGAGGTCATCGTCCCCATCCAGTGCGAGTACTACGCGCTCGAGGGTCTGGGCCAGCTCCTTCGTAACGTCAACCTGGTGAAGGCGAATCTCAATCCCCGCCTGGAGGTCACCACGATCATTCTCACTATGTACGACGCACGCACCCGACTGGCGGAGCAGGTGGTTGCCGAGGTCCGTGAGCACTTTGGTGGTCGGGTATGCCGCCACATCGTCCCCCGGACCGTCCGCCTGAGCGAGGCGCCGTCCTTCGGGCAACCGATCATCGTCTTTGACTCCTCGTCCCGGGGGGCCATCGCCTACCGGGAGTTAGCCAGGGAGGTAAGCGGTGGTGCGCCGCAGCGGATTGGGTAGGGGCCTCGGGGCCCTGATCCCCAATGAGGTGATAGGGGACCGGTCCTCGGCCCTGGTCGAGATTCCCGTGACCTCCATCAGACCCAACCCTCATCAACCCCGCAGCCACTTCGACGAGGACAGCCTGAGTTTCCTCACCGCGTCCATCCGAGAGCTGGGGGTGCTGCAGCCCATCATGGTTCGCCAGGTGGGTGAGAGCGACTACGAACTCGTTGCCGGCGAGCGACGCTGGCGCGCCGCCCGGCGGGCAGGTCTGCCCACCATCCCGGCGATCGTGCGATCGGTCAGCGACGTGGCCAGCCTCGAACAGGCGCTGGTGGAGAATCTGCACCGGCAGGACCTCAATCCTCTCGAAGAGGCGGCGGCCTACCAACAGCTGATCGAGGACTTCGGGCTGACCCATGAGCAGCTGTCGGCCCGGGTCGGGCGCAGCCGGGTGACCATAACCAACACGCTGCGCCTGTTCCAGCTGCCGCCCGGGGTTCAGAAGTCGGTCGCTGACGGCCAACTATCAGCCGGCCACGCCCGCGCCCTTCTCGGTACCCCCGACCGGGCCTACCAGGAGGCCTTGGCCAAGCGGGCACTGAACGAACAGCTGTCCGTCCGTGCCGTCGAGGAGGCCGTCCGGGACCGCAACGAGCTCGGAGGGGCGGCGGCCGCCCAGCTCACCAAGGGGTCGCCGACCGACGACCGCCCGACGGGCATCATCGAGCTCGAGGAACTGCTCTCCAATCGCCTCGATACCCGCGTCCGGGTCGACCTGCGGTCCCGGCGGGGCAAGGTCGTCATCGAGTTCGCCACACTCGAGGACCTCGAACGGATCTACCGGGCCATGACGGATGCGCCGAACGAGTGAGCCTCGTGGCCCGCGCACGAATCAGGGGTTACTCCGAACCTGAGGTTGCATCTCATCCACAGACTGTGCATCAAGCTGTGGACGACCTTCGCGCTCAACCTGCTAGCCAACTCTCGGATGGCGTGCGTGCTACTCGGGAAACGGGCGCTCCACCCATTGGCCAAGAGCCGCTTCGAGCGCCGCTGCCACTTCTGCGGCCCGTACGACCGGGACAGACGCGGGCCCCATCTCGACCACCACGGCGGGCATCTTGGTTTCGCGAAGGATGGCGAGGCGCATGCCCCGGCAGCCCGCGGCAGGGACCCCGAGGAGCTGAGGAACCACGTCATGGGCGAGGCGGGCCAGATGTCGGCCCGCCTCGGAGCAGAAGCCGTTGTGTCCCAGGAAGTACGCCGTGCGGCAGCCGTCAAGATCAGGATCAAGGCGCACGCCGACGTAGACGTCGACCCTCGCGGCATTGGCCTGGGCCGCTTGAACCGACTCGTCCAGATCGTGGAAGCTGAGGACGTCGGCACCACCGAGGCGAACAGCACGTCGGGTCGCATCGGCCAGCGCAGCAAGGCCGCCGATCTCGCCGATGGCGACACGCCACCCCCGCAGGGTGCGAGGGGCGTCGCTCAGCCGTACACGCTCCCGGAGCCCGGCCAAGAGGACGGTGCCGGTGATCCGGGCGGTATAACGCCGCAGAAGCTCGACCGTGCCCGGTCCGCAGATGCCGTCCTCCGGCAAGCCCACGTTGCGCTGGAACACACGGACCGCGTCCTGGGTCTGCAGCCCGAATATACCGTCCACCCGTCCCGCGTCGAAACCCAGAGCACCGAGCTGGCGCTGGAGCGACGCCACGTCATCGCCTCGCAGCATCCCCCGCCGGTAGTAGAGGAGACGCTCCCCGAGGTTGCGGCCCGCCTCGACGAGCGCGTTCCACGTCTCGCGCCCACAGGCGCCGTCCACGCGGAGACCGTGGCTGCCCTGGAACACGCGGACGGCGGCGCTGGTACCGGGGCCGAACTCGCCGTCTGCATCGGGGTCGGTGGCGATACCGAGCACCCGCAACCGTTGTTGCAGGTCCCTGGCTGCCTCGCCGACCGTTCCTTCACCCAGGGGAAGATCTGCGACGAGGGGAGCCTCCCCCGTGCCCTCTACAGGAATTGATGCAGCTCCTGGAGCAGCGCAGCCTTTCCCCTGGCTCCGATGATCCGCGTCTGCGGCTCGCCGTCCTTGAAGAGGATGAGCGTCGGAATGCTCATGACGTCGAAACGGCGGGCAAGGTCGAGGTTCTCGTCGATGTTGATCTTGCCGATGCGCAGCTTGCCCGGGTTTTCCGCAGCGATGTCGTCGAGCACCGGGGCAATCATCTTGCACGGCCCGCACCACTCCGCCCAGAAGTCGACCAGAACGGGCTGGTCGGCCGCCTTGATCTCCTCGTCGAACGTTTGATCCGTCAGCGTCAGTACGCCTTCAGCCACCGAGCTCGCCTCCTGATGAAACAGCCGGGACGTCCATCCCGTACCGATGGTCAACACCGACGGGGCAGGGTGTCATTCCTGCCCGCCTCGGGTCCGCCTTCGGCGTCATCTAGCCGCCCCAGTTCTCCGTTTCTGCGGTGTCATCGGGCCCGACACCCTCCAGCCAGCGTTCCGCGTCGATGGCCGCCATACAACCGGAACCGGCAGCGGTGACGGCTTGGCGGTAACGATGGTCCTGGACGTCCCCACAGGCGAAGACGCCCTCGATGTTGGTCCGGGTGCCGTCGCTGGTCACGAGGTACCCGTTGTCATCCATATCCAGTTGTCCCTTGAAGAGGTCGGTGTTTGGCACATGACCGATAGCCACGAACAATCCAGCGGCGTCGAGGGTGGACTCCTCCCCGGTCGCCACGTTGCGGAGCTCGAGGCCCTCCACGCTGGTGTCACCCACCACGTCGGTGACCACCGCGTCCCAGATGAAATTGAGCTTCGGATTGGCCCTGGCCCGGTCCTGCATGATCTTGGAGGCCCGGAGCTCGCTACGCCGGTGAACAACCGTCACGGTCTCACCGAACTTGGTAAGGAAATTCGCCTCCTCCAGCGCTGAGTCGCCGCCACCGACGACCGCGATCTTGCGGCCCCGGAAGAAGAACCCGTCACAGGTCGCGCACGTCGAGACCCCGTGCCCGAGCAGCCGTGACTCGGACTCGAGGCCGAGCATCAAGGAGCGGGCACCCGTAGAGACGATGACCGAGCGACTGGTGAGCTCCATCTCCTTGCCGGTTGCCGGGTCCACGGCCCACACCTTTTGCCTTCCATCCGACAACTCGACCCTGGTCACCTTGGTGGTCACGAACTCCGCCCCGAAGCGAGCTGCTTGGGCCCGCATGTTGGACATCAGCTCGGGACCCGTTATCCCGTCGATGAACCCGGGGAAATTCTCGACCTCGGTGGTGAGCATCAGTTGCCCACCCGGCTGATCGCTGTTCGAGGAGGGCTCGCCCTCGACGACGATCGGACCCAGGCTGGCCCGGGCGGTGTAGATCGCCGCAGTCAGCCCGGCTGGTCCTGACCCGACGATGATGACGTCACGCCTCGCCGTATCGGCCATGCGTCTTGCTCCTAGCTCCTCGATGCAGTCCGCTTGCGCCAGACGAGCGCTCCGACGAGCATGAATATCACACCGACCACGGCATAGCTGGCCCACAGCCGCCGCCCCTCGGGGTGGAAGGGCAGGTACACGTGCAGGCGCACGATGGCGATCACTAGGAGGATGAGTGCGGTGATGCCGGCCACCAAGGCGAGCAGGCCGAAGACGATTGCCCGGGCGACCTTGGTCAGCGGAAGCGTGGTGCGGTCACGGACAGTCCCCACCACCGACTCGATGCGGTCGGACACCGTCACCGGCCAGTCCGAGTTGGTCGTCGAGGGACTGGTGGGCGCCGGTTGCGGGACGGCCCGGGCTCCCGCTGGGCGGCGGGCAGCCGGCTCAGCGCCCGTCGAAGGGACTGCCGGGGTCGGCCGAGTGATCGGCGACGGTGCAGAAGGCGCGGATTCTGACATGGTCGTTCTCCTACTCGGGCTCAGCTGAGACGACCCGTTCGTCGCGCGTCACAGGGGTCACCGGTCAGGCGCAGCGGAGTCGTCGACGCCGGCTGGCCGCCTTCTCGGCGGTGATCCACGAGAGGATATCGCTTTGCAGGGGGCGCCGCATCGACCCCAAGCGGCGACCCGGCCCAGCGACCCGGCCCAGCGACCCGGCCGGCGAGCGCGGACGGTGGGTCAGCTGACCTTCACCTCGTTGATCTGGATGTTCATCCCCGGTCCCGTGTACGTCATCCACAACAGCACCCAACGACCGGTGCGGCCGCCGAGATCGAAGGTGGTCGCGCCGTTGATGCCGGACCGCTGCGCGGTAGCCGGGCCCCACCCGACGAGGCTCTGAGCGCGCCCGGCCGACACGTACGTGGCCGCCGTCCATCCGGTGGTGGGTGACTCGACGCTCAGGCGATGGAGGGGGTGGGCGCCATCGAGCTCGATGGCCAGCCCTTCGCCGCCGAAGCCGCCGAAGTTGCGGCTCTTGTAGTCCACCGTCGACCAGGAGGTCTGCGGGTTCGCATCGTAGGTGTTACGGACCTCAGCGGGGTTGTCGGGTGTCCGCTGAGGGGGCACGATCCACACCGTCACCCCGGCGATGCCCACCGACGCGGCACCTCCACTACCGCTGGTGCCACCCGGGGAGCGGTGCTGGCCACCGAGGAGCAGAACCGCCACCACGACCGCAGCGACCGCCACCACGCCGACCACCAGTCCCGGGCCGCGACTGCGGCGCCGTCTCTTCGTCGCCCCGGCCGGCGTCCCCGTCCCGGCGGGAGCGGCCGTGGCCGGCGCCCGAGAAACGGACCCTCCCGGCGACGGTCGGTCGGTGGCCGCGACATCCCGTTCCGTGGGCAGGTGGGCCCGGTACTCCGACTGCGTGCGCCCCTCGACCCGAGTCGGCGTCATCCGCGCCGTCGGACCCGGAGCGGGCAGGCGGCCGGTCCCGGCCCGGTCGGGTGACGGTGGTGCCGCGAGTGGCGACGGCAGGGGCCGGCGGACCGCCGCACCGAGACCGGGGGTGGCCGCCGCACCGGGACCGGGGGTGCCCGGGTCGGTCGGCCAAGCCGGATCGGGCGTGGGCTCCGGCGACCCGGTGACCGGCGACCCGGTGACCGGAGTCTTGCGTCGACGGCGACCGAAACGCCGTCCTCGGGTGGGTGTCATCCCCGGGCCTGCCACCCCCCCCGCCAGGGCGGCGCCTCGCCCGGCGCTGGGTCCGGGATCGGAAAGAGACGCCTGCGCGTCTGCGAGCGCCAGGCGCAACGCCATCGCCGACGGCGTGCGCCGCTCTGGCTCAGTCGCCAGCAGGTCTGCCACCAAGGCATCGACCGGGCGGGGCACCTCGGGGCAGAGACCGCGGACCCGAGGGGCGGGCTGGTCGAGCCGGGCCAACGCCATGGTCATCTCCGTGTCGCCCTCGAACGGCGAGCGTCCCGTCAACATCTCGAAGGCGACCACTCCCAACGCGTACAGATCGGCGCGGGCGTCAGGCTCGAATCCCTGGACCTGTTCGGGACTGAGGTAGCGCGGCGTGCCCACGACCATCCCGGTGCGGGTCAAGTCCATCCCCAACCCCTCGGCCGCCTTGGCGATGCCAAAATCGGTCACCTTGACCCGGGGAACGTCTCCACCGTCCTCGCAGAGCAGGATGTTGGCGGGCTTGACGTCCCGATGGATGATCCCGGCCCGGTGGGCGTGGACGAGCGCTTCGGTGATCTGGGCGGTGATCCCGATGGCCAGCCACGACGGCAGGCGCCCCCGTTCGGAGAGGGACTCACGCAGGGTGTCACCCCGCACCAGCTCCATGACGATGTAGGTGGTCGAGCCGTCGACCCCCGCATCGAAGGTGGCGACCACGCCAGGATGAGCCAGGCGGGCGGCGGCAACCGCCTCACGGCGGAAACGCTCGAGAAAGACCTCGTCGGTGGCGAACTGGCGCTGCAACACCTTGATGGCCACGTCCCGGCTGAGCACCTGGTCGTGGCCCTCCCAGACATCGGCCACCCCCCCCCGGGCAATGGGCCGTACCAACCGGTAGCGTCCGCTCAGCACCTGGCCAGGGCTATGGGACGCAGAAGTCGGGGAAGCAGGTGTCAGGGGCGCAGGGGCGTCAGGTCCGGGCACGACGCTGCCAAGGCTATCGTTCGCCGACTTCGCTCTGGCGTCAAGGACCCAGATGGCTCGGCGGCTCAGACTCCCAGGGCTCAGGGCTCCCGGCGCTCAGGGCTCCCGGCGACGGAGCATGGCGACGCCGATGGCCCCCGGACCGCAATGGGTGCCGATGACCGGACCGACGTCGGCGGCGACGACGGGAACGTCCGGCGTCACGTCGGCGATGAGGGCGACGAAGTCGTCCATGTCGGGGGCGTCGGCCCCGACGACGGCCATGCGCTCGAGCGGACCGGATGCGTGCACCTTGGCGGCCAGGTACCGCAACGAGCGGCCCCGGGTGCGCTGCTTGGATTCCTCGGCGACCTCGCCGTCGACGACCTCGATCACCGGCTTGATGCTGAGGAGGGACCCCACCATGGCCTGCGCCCCCCCGATACGACCTCCTTGACGCAGGTTCTGGAGGGTGTCGAAGGCGGCGAAGACCGCCAGGCGGGACTGGGCGTCGACAACGGCGTCGACCACCTCGTCGAGCCCTTTCCCCGTCTCGGCGGCCTGGGCGGCGATCAGGACCTGCAGGCCCTCCCCCATGGTCACGTTGAGCGAGTCGACCACCCGCACCGGGAGCTTGCCGCCGATGCTGCGCGCCGCCTGGCGGGCGGCCTCGATCGTCGCCGACAGCTTCGAGGACAGGTTCACGCACACCACCCCGTCCGCCCCCTGGTCGGCCATGCGCCCGAACGCCTCCTGGAAGTGCCCGGGTGACGGCGCCGAGGTGGCGGGCAGGCCGGGGAAGGCCCGGGCCCGTGCCCAGAAGTCCTTGGTGGGGAGCTCCACCCGGTCGACGAGCTCCTCATCGCCGAAGCGGATGCGCAGCGGGACCAACCCGATGCCGTGCTCGGTCAAGATCGCGTCGGGCAGGTCACTGGCGCTGTCGGTCACGACCCGGATTCCTGACAAGGCATCCCCCTCGGATGACGGTTGTTGTTGCATCTTCGGACCGGCGACACCGTCGGATGGTGACACTCCGTAAGCGGCGGCCGGGTTGATCGCGTAAACTGTACTAATGGACGGAAACGCGCAGCACTTCGACGAGGTGATCCTTCCGAGCTCGTCCGCCGGGCCGCTGGCCCAGGACGAGGAATGGTGCGAGGTGGTGACCGCCGGCCAGCACCGCCGCATCCGCTTCCACGACTACGCGGCGCTCTACTCGATCCCCGGCCTCTACGAGCGGCTCTTCTACGAGGAGCTCAAGTGCTGCTCACCGCAGACGGTCTCCGGCCTGCTGACCGACGTCCTGGTGCGCAGCGGGACCGACCCGGCCGGTCTGGTGTGCCTCGACCTCGGAGCCGGCAACGGGATGGTCGGCGAGACACTGGTGACCCTCGGGGTGGGCGCCGTGGTGGGCATCGACATCCTCCCCGAGGCGGCCATGGCCACCCAGAGGGACAGGCCGGGGGTCTACGAGAGCTACCTGGTCACCGATCTCACCGACCTCGACGCCGCCGAGCGGTCCAAGCTGAGCGATCGACACTTCAATCTCCTGACCACCGTGGCCGCCTTGGGCTTCGGGGACATCCCCCCTGCCGCCTTCGCCGCCGCCTACGACCTGCTGATCCGGGATGGCTGGGTGGCCCTGACCCTCAAGGAGGACTTCCTCGCGGCCGACGATCCCTCGGGATTCGCCCTGCTGATCCGCCAGATGCTCGAGTCCGGGCACCTGGAGGTCCAAGCCCAGAAGACCTACCAGCACCGTCTCTCCAGCCAGGGAAACCCGCTGCACTACACCGCGATCGTGGCCCGGAAGGTGGGCGACGCCAGTCCCGACGTAGTGAACGCCGGGAGCCTCACCTAGGGTCGCTTTGCCGGTTGCCGCCGGCCCCGGCCAAGGGAGAGGATCTGACGGATCTCGGTGATCCCCAACCACAGCGCGCAGAGCACATACACGGCAACACCGACGATTCCCAGGAGCCCTACCCGCACGATGAGGACGACGATCGAGCCGCTGTCGGGTAGGGCCGCCGACAATCCCCACAAGACGGCCGCCATCGCCCCGGTCGCCAGCACAACCCTGAATGCGGTGACGAACACGGCGTGACCTTGGAGACCGCCTGCCTTCTGTCGGAGGTGGGCAAAGGCAATGACCGCGACCACGGAATAGGCACCGATCCAGCCAATGGCCAGACCCTCCACCCCGAGCAGCGGGTAGAGGCCGATTCCCACCGCCAGGGTGAGGGCGTTCTCGGCGCAGTAGCGCCAGAACATCGAGCGGGTGTCCTGCATCGACTGATAGGCCCGCATGAGCAGCAGGTAGATGCTGAAACCAGGAAGGCCAACGGCGAAGATGGCCACGAGCACGCCCGTCAGGTGGGCCTCGCCGAGTGATACCCGCCCGTGGCGCAGGGCCAGTCGCAGGAGGGGCTGGGCGATGATGGCGTAGCCGACCCCGGCCGGCACCATGATGGCAACCGTCAGACGGATGCCCGATCCCATGCGCGCCCGAAACGCGCGGAGTTGGCCCGTCGACCAGCGCTCGGCCAGGTCCGGCGCGATCACCGACGCAATGGAGACGGCGAAGATGGCATAGGGGAGCTGAAAGAACTGGTAGGCGTAGTTGAACGCCGTCACGTCGCCGCTGCGGGCGCTGGCGAGGAGCTGGATGACGTAGAAGCTGATCTGGTTGGCGAGCACCGAGCCGAGCGTCCACAATGACAGGCGCAGCACGGTGCGCACCGCGGGATGCCCCGGGTCCCATACCGGCCGGAGGCGGACGCCGGTACGGACCAGCGCCGGGAGCTGGGCACCGAGCTGCACCAGGTAGCCGGCCGTGGTCCCCAGGCCGAGGACGACGATGGCGGCCTCGTCACGACCGAAGCTCGACAGGGTGAGCGAGCGCGCCATGACCCCGGTGGCGACCACGGCGGCGATGGTGACGATGTTGCACAGGATGGGGGAGAACGCCGGGGCGGTGAACCGGCGCCGGGCGTTGAGGACCGCGGTGGTCACGGCGATGCCACCGAGGAGGAACAGCTGAGGGACGAACAGACGCAGCAGGCGGGTGGCGACCTCCCGCTCCACGGCGATGTCGGCACCGTGGTCCCGTACCAGCAGCAGGTCGATGATGGCCGGCGCCACGAACCAGAAGACGACGCTCAGAGCGGCCAGCACCACCACGGCGGTGGTGACCACGGCGGAGATCGAGCGAGCGCCCTCCCGCGTGTCACGCTTGGCGAGCTCCTCGACGAAGACGGGGATCAGGGTGGCCGACAGGACCCCGCCCAGCACCAGGTCGTAGATGCTGTTGGGGATGTTGTTCGCCAGGTTGTAGGCGTCGGCCAGCCGGTCGACTCCGAGCACCCAGGCCAGGGCCAGGACCTTGCCGAAGCCGGTCAGGCGTGACAGGAGCGTGCCCGCCGCCATGAGGGAGGTGTTCCGTGAGAACGACCGGCGCTCGGTCGCAGCACCCGGGCGCTCTGCTGGCCCCCGGCTCCCGGTTGCCACCGGGCGCTCTGTTGGCTCCCGGCTCCCGGTTACCTCCGGGCGCTCTGTTGGCTCCCGGCTCCCGGTTGCCTCCGGGGGCTCTGCTCCATGTCGCGGGCCCGGTCGTGCTCCCTGTGCGCCTCGCCCCCGGGAGCCGACGGGGGACGGCGGCGGGGGCGGGGCGACGGGGGACGGGCGGGTCAGCCTCGCTGGTTCAGTTCGGGCGGGCGGCGGCGCAGGCAGCTGGGGCTCCACGATCACCGGCTGGTCCGACGGAACACCCGGGCTCGGAGGAGGCGACGAACCCCGCGGTGGCGGCGGGATGGCGGGAAGGGGGATCCGGCGGCTGCTCGTGGCCTTGCGGTCGTCGGCGTGGGC
>JAABUJ010004630.1_pt1 | contig 14315 bp, 16 predicted proteins | sample 5559131 | NCBI WGS metagenome assembly JAABUJ01 (sample SAMN10711875, study PRJNA513366) | rock metagenome | isolation source: Antarctica rocks | place: Antarctica: Victoria Land, Mt New Zealand nord | collected 2016-01-07
GCGACCCCAACTACAACGCCTCCCCGGACTGCTCGGCTCCGTGGGCCGGCTCCTACCCCATGAGCAACGAGCTGCTCACCACGGGTGCGAGCGGTGTGCCCGCCTACTACGGCTGCCGCAACGGTGATGCCTTCGTCGAGGGCACCCTCCAGGGGCAGCTGACGATCGCGACCGAGAACGGCATCGAGGTCACCGGCGACACGAAGTACGTCGGCGGTACGACCGGCACCGACGTCCTCGGGCTCATCGCCAACAACTACGTGCAGGCCTACCACCCGGTGCAGTGCAGCAACTACCCCGCGGCCCCCAGCTCCTGCTACAACCTCACACCGCCGGGCAAGAGCGGCCCCCTGACGTCGTTGGAGATCGACGCGGCGATCCTGTCCGTGGCGCACAGCTTCCGGGTCGCTAGCTGGGGGCTCGGCGCCCCGCTCTCCGACGGCTCGACGACCAACAAGCTGCACGTCGTGGGTGCCATCGCGCAGAAGTACCGGGGCGCCGTCGCCACCAGCAACGGCACCAGCGGGGTCGCGACGGGCTACCTCAAGGACTACTCGTACGACCCCCGCCTCCGCCGTCTGCCCCCCCCGTACTTCCTCGACCCGACGCAGTCCCCGTGGCAGCCGGCATCGGTCTCCGAGCAGTAGCCGGGCGCGGCAGGATCCCTTCGTGACCGTGCTCTTGGCCGTGCTCTGCGGTGTGCTCGGCCTGGCTGTCGGCAGCTTCCTCAACGTCGTGATCTGGCGCGTGCCGCGCGGAGAGTCGGTGGTCCGGCCGGCCTCCCGCTGCCCTGGCTGCAGCAGCGAGATCGCCCCGAGGGACAACGTCCCGGTGCTGTCGTGGCTGCTGCTGCACGCGCGGTGCCGCGGGTGCGGGGCGCGCATCTCCGCGCGTTACCCGCTCGTCGAGCTGACCACCGGAGCGCTCTTCGCCGGTATGGCGGTTCGGCTGTCCGACGCCCACCACGGCTGGGCGCTGCTCCCGGCGTTCCTCTACCTCGCGGCGATCGGGGTGGCCCTGACCGCCATCGACCTCGACACCCAGAAGCTGCCCAACCGCATCGTCCTGCCGAGCTACCCGGTGCTCCTCGCCCTCGTCGCCGTGCCGTCGCTCCTCGTCGGCGATGCGGCGGCGCTGGTCCGGGGGCTGCTCGCCGGAGCGGTCCTCTACGCCGCCTACTTCGTCCTGTGCTTCGCCACCGCCGGCCGCGGGCTGGGCTTCGGTGACGTGAAGCTCGCCGGCCTGCTCGGCTTCGGCTTGGGCTGGCTGGGGTGGCCCTCGGTGCTCGTGGGCGTGCTGGCCGCGCACCTGGTCGGCGGCCTCGTGGTGATCGGGCTCGTGCTCGTCGCCGGCGCGGGCCGCAAGACGCGCGTGCCCTTCGGGCCCATGCTCATCGCCGGGGCGCTCGTGGGCATCTTCGCCGGTGTGCCGCTGGGGTCGGCGTACCTCTCGCTGTCTGCCTGAAGCTCGCCCCGGTCCCTCAGCGCACCCGGGTCCTCAAGGGCCTCCGCCAGGCGCCCGATGCAGCCGGTGACAGACACCGGAGCCAGTGAGGAGCCCCCGTGGCAGGACGTACAGCGGTCGGTCTCGACATCGGGACCTCGGCCGTCCGCGCCGCCGAGATGTCGCTGGCCAAGAGGCCGGCGACGCTCGTGCGGTTCGGCCAGATCGCCCTGCCGAGCGGCGCGGTCCGGGCCGGCGAGGTGATCGACACGGACGTGGTCGCCAAGGTGATCAGGACGCTGTGGAGCCAGGTCGGCTTCTCGACGAAGAAGGTGGTGCTGGGGGTCGCCAACGCCAAGGTCGTGGTGCGCCAGGTGGACCTGCCGTGGATGCCGGCCACCGAGCTGCGCCGCTCGCTCGCCTTCCAGGTCGGCGACTTCGTGCCCATGCCGATCGAGGAGACGCTGCTCGACGTGCACGTGCTGCACGAGTACGTCGGCGAGTCGGGCAAGCGCCTCATGCGCGTGCTCCTCGTGGCGGCCCTGCGACCCATGGTCGAGAGCTTGCTCGAGGCCGTCGGCAAGGCCGGCCTGACCGCGACCTCGGTCGACCTCACCAGCTTCGCGGTGCTCCGCGCGCTCTCCGGTCTCGACACCCTGTCGCTCACCGACCAGGCCGAGGCGCTGGTCGACATCGGCGCCAACGTCACCAACATCGTCGTGCACAAGCAGGGTGTCCCATCCTTCGTCCGCATCCTGCTCATGGGCGGCGACGACATCACCGGCGCCGTCGCGGAGCGCCTCGGCATCCCGCACGAGCAAGCCGAGCTGGTCAAGGTCGAGCAGGGCCTGTCCGGAGCCGGGTACGAGGGGCCCGACGTCCACCCCGCCACCCGCGTCATCGCGAGCGGCGCCGCCGAGCTGGTCGAGGAGGTCAGGGGCTCGCTCGACTACTACCTGACCCAGGCCAACGCGCAGCCCTTGGGCCGCATCACCCTGTCCGGCGGTGGTGGACAGCTCACCGGCCTCGACGCCTGGCTCTCCGCCGCGACCAGGCTGCCGGTCGAGCGCGCCGAGCCGATGGCGGCGCTGCGCATCGGCAAGGTCGGGCTCAGCCCCGAGCAGATCGAGCAGGTCCGCCCGCTGGCCGCCGTGCCGCTCGGTCTCGCGATGGGAGCCGTCTGATGGCCGGCCTCACGGTGCGGAAGCCACCCGAGCCCGAGCCCGCACCGGGCGGTCAGCTCACCAGCTCGCAGCACCTGCTGGGTCAGCGCACCGTGCGGGTCAACCTGCTGCCGCCTGAGGTGCACGAGGCCCAAGTCCTGCGCCGCTGGCAGCTCGGCGCCGGTGCCGCGGTCGTCGCGGCGGCCGCCGTGGTCGGTCTGCTCACCGTGCAGGCCCACTCCCAGCTCGCCTCTGCTCAGGACGCGCAGGCGAGCGCCGAGACCGAGCACGCGCGGCTGACCGCCCAGCGCGACAGCCTGGGCAACGTCGACGCCCTCTACACGCAGGTCGACCGCGCGACGGCGATGCGAAACGGCATCCTCACGACGAAGGTCTCCTGGTCCCGGGTGCTCAACGATGTCAGCCTCCGGCTGCCCGACCACGTCTGGTTCGACGCGATGGCCTTCACCGAGGCGGCACCCGCAGCGAGCGGTACGGCGACCGGCACGCTCGGGGCGGCCGCCGCCGCAGGGACCACCCCGGCGGCCTCAGGTGCCGCCGGCACGCCCGGCTCCGCCCCGATCGCCGCTGCCGGCAGCGCCGCCACCGCGACCGGCGCTCAGGGCGCTGCCGCGACCGGCGCTGCCTCCACCGGTGCTGCGGCACGCGGGGCGACGGGCGCGGTCACCCCGGTCACCCCGGTGGCGCCGACCACCGGCTCCATCGGGACGATCACCTTCAACGGGTCCGCGTACGTGCACAACGACGTGGCCGAGTGGCTCGTCCGGCTGGCCAAGATCGACGGCTTCACGGGCGTGAACCTCACCAGCTCGACGGAGAAGCTCGTCGGCCAGGGGACGGCGCCCGTACCGACCGTCACCTGGGCGATCAGCGCCCAGCTCAGTGCCGCGGCGCTCGCGGCGAACGGAGGCTCGCCGTGAGGTCGACCAGGACGGTGCTCGCCATCGGCGGCGCCGCAGCGGTGCTCGTGCTCGTGGTCGGGTGGTTCCTCCTGATCAGCCCGACGCACGGCAGCACCAACGACACGACGACGGCCACCGCCGGGGTGGTCAGCAGCAACGCGACGCTGCAGCAGCAGATCGTGCAGCTCAAGGAGCAGTCGAAGGCCTACACCGCCAAGCAGGCCGAGCTGTCGAGCATCGGCCAGCAGGTGCCGTCGGACCCGCAGCAGCCGGCGCTGATCCGGGCGCTGAGCCAGGCGGCGAGCGATGACGGCGTCGACCTGGTCAGCCTCACGCCGGGGGCGGCCGTCCCGGCGGCCGCGGCGGGGGTCGGTGCCGCGAGCTACTCCACGCTGCCCTACACGCTGCAGGTCGAGGGTGACTACACCGGGATGCAGCAGTTCATGCTGTCGCTCGAGCAGCTCAAGCGCATCTTCCTGGTGCAGCAGCTGAACCTCGCTCCCGCGACGGGTGCCGCCGGCGGCAGCGCCGGCCGCCTGCCGGACGGGGACCCGCAGACCAAGCACACGTTGACCGCGACCATCGGCGGCGCCGTCTACACCACCGACGCCTCGACGACCACGAGCTCCCTCCCGGCCCTGGCGGCCGGCTCGGCGGGGGCCCCGACCGGTCTGAGCACCCAGGGAGCCCAGCGATGAGCGACGAGCCCGACCTGCCCGCCTTCGACGACCCGGACACCGGGCGACGCAACAAGCTCATCGCCGGTGGCGTCGTGGCGGTCGCCGTGCTCGGGCTCGGCGGCTTCGTCCTGGTCTCCGGCGGCGGGTCCACGTCCTCGACGACCGCTGGCGCCGTGCCGCGCGGCCGGGCGGCGGCGGGCGCCAGCGTCTCGGCAACCCCCGAGGCCCCCCTGCCGGTCCTGCGCGGGGCGATCGGTCACGACCCCTTCGAGGTGCCCCCGGCGGTCGCGGCGGCCGCTGCGCCGCCCGCCGCCGCAGCCGCTCCCGCCGGGCCCGTGCTGAGTCCTGCCTCGCCCGCGCTGACCCCTGCCTCGCCGGCACCGAGCCCCGCCTCGGCAGGGCTGAGCCCTGCGGCGGCCGTACCGACCGGGGCCCCCACCGCGGTGGCGGTGCTCCCGGTGGGCGCGCTCCCGGTGGGCGCGCTCCCGTCCGGATCGTTCCCCCTACCGCCGTCGACCCTCGTCAGCGCGCCAGGGGCGGTCGGCGCGGGCCGCACCAGCAGCGCGGCGAGCGGCTACAGCTCGCTGCAGCTGCTCGCCGCCCACCACGTGGGCTCCACCTGGACGGTGGACGTCCGCGTGGGCGCCACCACCATCAAGGGCGTCCCGCCGGGGGAAGGTCTCATCGCCTCCTCGCCGTTCAGCTACGTCGGCGAGAGCGAGCTCACCGGCGGCCGCACCTTCACCTTCGCGGTCGGCGAGGGCACCTACGACCTCATCCCGAGCGCCGTCCTCGAGCCCGGCAGCCTGAACGGCGGGCTCTGACCGGCCCGTGACCTGGAGCAGGTAGCAGGAGGCCGTCCACCACCGTGAGAGAGTTCCGGGGGTGGGCGGCCTTCGCTGGTTGACGGCCGGAGAGTCGCACGGGCCGGCGCTCACCGCGACGCTCGAGGGGCTGCCGGCCGGCGTCGCGCTCACCATCGCCGACCTCGCCGGCGCGCTCGCCCGGCGGCGCCTCGGCTACGGGCGTGGGGCCCGGATGCAGCTCGAGCGCGACGAGGTCGAGGTGCTCGGCGGGCTGCGCCACGGCCGCACCCTCGGCTCGCCGCTGGCGGTCGTCATCCGCAACACCGAGTGGCCGAAGTGGTCGAGCGTCATGGCGCCCGACCCGGTCGACCCGGCGGTGCTGGCCGAGCAGGCGCGGGCACGGGCGCTGACCCGGCCGCGCCCCGGGCACGCCGACCTGGCGGGTATGCAGAAGTACGGCTTCGACGACGCTCGCCCGGTGCTCGAGCGGGCCAGCGCCCGGGAGACCGCGGCGCGTGTGGCGCTGGGCGTCGCCGCGCAGCTCTTCCTCGCGCAGGCCCTCGGGGTCCGTACGGTCAGCCACGTGGTCGCCATCGGGTCCGCCGGGGTGCCCGCGGACGCGCCGGTCCCCACCGCCGACGACCTCGCCGCCCTCGACGCGGACCCCGTGCGCTGCTTCGACGGCGCGGTCAGCGCGGCCATGGTGGCCGAGGTCGACGCGGCCAAGCGCGACGCCGACACCCTCGGCGGTGTGGTCGAGGTCGTCGTCGAGGGGCTGCCTCCCGGGCTGGGCAGCCACGTCCACGGTGACCGGCGCCTCGACGCGCGCCTCGCCGCGGCTGTCATGGGCGTCCAGGCGATCAAGGCGGTGGAGCTGGGCGACGGTGTCTCCGTGGCGCGGCGGCGCGGCTCGCTGGCGCACGACGAGATCGCCCGGGGCGCCGACGGTCGGGTGCACCGGGTGACCGGGCGGGCCGGAGGCACGGAGGGCGGGATGACGACCGGCGAGCTGCTGCGCGTGCGGGCGCACATGAAGCCGATCTCGACGCTCTCGCGACCCCTCACGACCATCGACACCGCGACGGGGGAGGCGGCAGTGGCCATCGCCCAACGCAGCGACACCTGCGCCGTGCCCGCGGCCGCAGTGGTGGTGGAGGCGATGGTCGCGCTGGTCATCGCCGATGCCGCGCTGGAGAAGTTCGGCGGTGACAGCGTCGCGGAGACCCGGCGCAACGCCGAGGCCTACCTCGCCGCGCTCGCCGTCCGGTGACGTGCCCACTCGTGGTGCTCGTGGGGGCGCCGGGAGCCGGCAAGACGACCATCGGCGCGCTCGCGGCGGAGGCGCTCGGTGTCGGCTTCCTCGACACCGACCGGGTCGTCGAGGCGGAGCAGCAGCGCACCGTCGCGGAGATCTTCATCGACAGCGGAGAGGCGCGCTTCCGCGCGCTGGAGGCGGTCGCGGTGCTGGCCGCGCTGGCCGCCAACGATGGCGTGCTGGCGCTGGGAGGTGGAGCGGTCCTCGACATCTCCACCCGGGATGCGCTGCGCCGCAGCGGTGCTCCCGTGGTGTGGCTCCGTGTCGATCTCGCCGACGCGGTGGAGCGGGTGGGCCTGGCGCGGGCCCGCCCAGTGCTGGCGCTCAACCCGCGGGCGACCTTGGCGCAGCTGCTCGCGGCGCGCGCCCCCCTCTACGCGGAGGTCGCCACGCACACCGTCGAGACCGACGCCCGCAGCCCGGCCGACATCACCGCCGCCGTGCTGGCCCTGATCGGTGAGCCATGAGCGACCCGACCCGCATCACCGTCACACCGTCGGACACGGTGCCTTACGACGTCGTCATCGGGGAGGGCCTGCTCGGCGAGCTCGCCGGCCTGCTCGACGGTGCGCTCCGCGTGGCGGTCGTCCACCCGCGCTCGCTGCGGGTGACCGCGGAGACCGTGCTCGACGACCTGCGGGAGAGCGGCTTCGAGCCGCACGTGATCGAGGTGCCGGACGGTGAGGACGCCAAGACCATGCGGGCGGCGGAGTTCTGCTGGGAGGTGCTGGGGCGCAGCGGCTTCACCCGTACCGATGCGGTCGTGGGCCTGGGTGGCGGCGCGGTGACCGACCTGGCCGGCTTCGTCGCCGCGACCTGGCTGCGCGGGATCAGGGTGGTGCACGTGCCGACCACCACCTCGGCCATGGTCGACGCAGCTGTCGGCGGCAAGACTGCCATCAACACCGCCGCGGGGAAGAACCTCGTCGGTGCCTTCCACTCACCCGCCGGCGTGCTGTGCGACCTGGCGGCGCTGGCGACGCTGCCGGTGAACGACCACCTGGCCGGCCTGGCCGAGGTCATCAAGACCGGGTTCGTCGGTGACCCCGGGCTGCTCGCCATCGTCGAGGCGGACCCCGCCGAGGCGGTCCAGGCGGAGGGCGCGCTCACCCGGGAGCTGGTGGAGCGATCGGTGCGCGTCAAGGCGGCGGTCGTCAGCGCCGACCTGCGAGACACCGGCCTGCGCGAGGTGCTCAACTACGGCCACACGCTCGGGCACGCGGTGGAGAAGGTGGAGCGGTACACCTGGCGCCACGGCGCCGCGGTCAGCGTCGGCCTCGTCTTCGCCGCCGCCCTCGGCCGGGCCAGCGGCCGCCTCGACGACGCCACCGCGGACCGGCACCGCGCGGTGCTCAGCGCCGTCGGGCTGCCGACCGGCTACCCAGCGGGGGCCTGGCCGCGGCTGCTCGACGCGATGCGGCTGGACAAGAAGGCCCGAGGCGCCACCTTGCGCTTCGTCATCCTGGATGGCCTTGCACGGCCCGGCTGGCTCGAGGACCCGGCCCCCGAGCTGCTCGCCGCGGCCTGGGCCGAGGTCGCCGCGTGAGGGCGGTGCTGGTCCTCAACGGCCCCAACATCGGCCGGCTCGGGACGCGGGAGCCAGGCGTCTACGGCTCCGCGTCGTACGACGACCTCCTGACCGTTTGTGCAGCAGCAGGTTCGGAGCTGGGTCTCGCGGTGGAGGTCCGCCAGACCGACGACGAGGCTGAGATGCTGCGCTGGCTGCACGCCGCCGCCGATGCGGCGCTGCCGCTGGTGCTCAACCCGGCCGCCTGGACGCACACCTCGGTGGCGGTCCGCGACGCGTGCGCCCAGCTGCGGGCACCGTTCGTCGAGGTGCACCTGTCCAACCCGCTGGCGCGGGAGGAGTTCCGCCACACGAGCTACACCGCGAGCCTGGCCGCGGGGCTGGTGGCGGGGTTCGGGATCGGGTCGTACCCGCTGGCGCTCCGTGCGCTGGCCGGCCTGCTGACGTAGCACCAGGCTCCACCGGTCCCGAAGGGCCGTGGGGCGCCAGCCGACGCGCTCAGGAGATGACGAAGCGGTCCACCGCGACCGAGGTGCCACCGCCGCGGCCCTCCTTGCCGGTGGTGGAGACGACGACCTTGTGCGGGGAGGTGCCCACGAGGTTGCCCACGGTGACGCTCAGCGCGCAGGCGCTGCCGCGGCTGTAGGTGCTGAGCGCCTTCTTGACGACCCTGCCGTCGACCGTGACCGTCGCGATGCCGCCCGCCTTGCTGGTGCAGAAGCCGACGACGACCCGGCCGCCGACGCGGGAGATGCTGAGCTTGTGGCCGCTGCCGCTGGCCATCAGCGCCGCGCCGCCGGTGGCGCGCGGCGCCGCCACCGTGTGCCACGACCCCGTGCGGTGCACCGCGGAGCTGGAGCTGTCATAGGTGATCGCCCCGTCGGCCACCCCCGGGCTGCTGGCCGTGGGTGACGCCGCGGCGCACCCGCCGCTCGCGCTGTCACAGCCCTGACCGGGCCCGACCAGGTTGCGGCTGACGTCGGCGACCGTCGACAACGCGAGACGGACCTGGGCGGCGGGCACGTCAGCGGCCGCGGCTGCGGTGCACAGCGGCAGCAGCGCGCCGGAGGCCGCCCCGGCCGCCAGCGCAGTGAGCACGCGCCGGTGGGAGGGCATGCGGGCGTGGTCCACGGTCGGGGTCTCCTTCAGGCGCGGGGTGCCGGCGCCGGGTCCCGGCGTGCCCGATGGATCGGCGTCCCCGAGCGGCGACTGGAGCGCGGGCGTGCACCCGCCTCAGCGGACCGCGGTGATCGGCAGCCGGGCGCAGCGGACGACGGTGGCCGCACGGGGGAGGGCCGCGCTGCCGATGATCGGATCGCGGGCGAGGGGGAGCCGAGCGGGCGGAGGGGATCTCGACGGACCGGCCCCACGACTAACCTGACGGTGTGGTGTCAACCAACGACTTCAAGAACGGCATGACCCTCAACCTCGACGGCCAGCTGTGGACCATCACCGACTTCCAGCACGTGAAGCCGGGCAAGGGCGGTGCCTTCGTCCGGTCGACGTTGAAGAACGTCCGGTCGGGCAAGGTGGTCGACCGGACCTTCAACGCCGGGGTCAAGGTCGACGTGGCGCAGGTGGACAAGCGGCCGATGACCTACCTCTACCGCGACGGAGACGGGTACGTCTTCATGGACAGCGACACGTTCGAGCAGACGACCGTGCCGTCGGTCACCATCGGCGACATGGCGTCGTACCTGCTGGAGAACGCGGAGGCCACCGTCGCCGTGCACGAGGCGACGCCGCTCTACGTCGAGCTGCCGGCCAGCGTCGAGCTGGTCGTCACCTACACCGAGCCAGGCCTGCAGGGCGACCGCTCGACGGGGGGTACGAAGCCCGCCACCGTCGAGACCGGTGCGCAGGTCATGGTCCCGCTCTTCCTCACCACCGGCGAGAAGATCAAGGTCGACACCCGCGACGGGCGCTACCTCGGCCGGGTCACCTCCTAGCCGTGCCCGCCCGCAGCAAGGCGCGCAAGCGCGCTGTCGACGTCCTGTACGAAGCGGACCTGCGCAGCATCGACGCGGGTGCTGTGCTCGCTGAGCGGCGGCTGCTCACCGCGCCGCCCGTCGCGCCCTACACGGCCGAGCTCGTGAGCGGTGTCCTCGCGCACCGCGACGAGATCGATGCGCTGATCGGGGAGCACGCCCGGGGTTGGGAGGTCGACCGGATGCCGGTCGTCGACCGCTCGATCCTCCGGCTCGGGGCCTACGAGCTGCTCCACCGCCCTGAGGTGCCACGCGGTGTCGTGCTCGCCGAGGCCGTCGCGCTGGCCGCGCTGCTGTCGACGGACGGCTCACCTGCCTTCGTCAACGGCCTGCTCGCCCGCGTCGCCGGGTTACCGGCTCAGCAGCTCCCGGCGGTGCCGGACCCTCCCGACCTCGCCGGCGCCATCGTGGTGGAGATCGACGCGGCGGCCCCGACCCCCGGCGACCCGGTGGACGAGGAGCTCGAGCTCGACGAGGAGCTCGACGACACGCCGACCGACGGTGCCGTCGCGGTCGAGCCGGTCGACGTCTAGCCGCGTCTAGCCGAGCGCGTCGCGGGCGTCGCTGGTGAGCACGCCCCAGGCGATCAGCTGCTCGACCAGCGCCTGCGGGCTCGCGTCGTAGATGACGGCGAGGGCGCGCAGGTCCTCCTCCCGGATGGGCAGCACCGGGTCGCGGGCGTCGCCGCGCTGGGCCTGGATGGCTGCGGCGTACCGCACCAGCGGGAGCGCTTGCGATCGGGGTACGAGGTCCAACCGCTCGAGGTCGAGGATGATCCGGGCGCCGGCGCGCGACGGGCTGCCGTCAGGGATGAGCTCGATGACCGGTACGCCGTAGAAGCGGGCGAGCTCGCACAGGCGCTGGACGGTGACGGTCCGGTCGCCGCGCTCGTAGCTGCCGACGACGACCGCCTTGTAACGACCCTGCGAGCGCTGCTCCACCGCCTGCAGCGACAGGCTCTGCCGTCGGCGGACCGCGCGCAGCCGGCCGCCGAGCTCGAGCGCGAAGGAGCTGCGCTCATCGGTCTCCTGGGACCACTCGGCCCCTGGCGCGGGGTCGAGCCCGACGCTGCGCAGGGTGACGCTCGCAGCGTCGCCAGCCTCACGGGCGAGGTGCGCGAAGACCTCGGCTGAGGTCAGCGCAGCAACCGGCTCGGCGCTCCACGCCGCGTGCCTGACGCCGTCCACGGTGACCCCTCTCGGTGACTGTGGGTGACCGTACGGCGGTAGGGCGGCGCTCGGTGGCCCGTAGTGCGGCCGTTGTGCGGGGAACGCCGATCCGACCGGTCGGCCCTGGGCTCCGCACCCCTGCGCAGGGCCACGGGCGCCCGCTGGTAGCGTCGCCGCGTCCACCTTTAACGACCCGTCCTGTGAGGCGGGGAAGGAGGCAGTGTGCCGCTGCATGCCCAGACCGGCCGGCCGGTGACCGGCGATGTCTCCCTCGCCACCACCCTGCTCGACGCCGCCGCCGTGGCCCGCGTGATCACGCGGATGGCGCACGAGCTGCTCGAGCGGGCCGGTGGCGCCGAGGACGTCGTCCTGCTCGGCATCCCCACCCGTGGTGCGACGCTCGCCCGTCGGCTCGCCCAGCGGGTGCGCGACGTCGAGGGCCGCGACATCCCCGTAGGCCAGCTCGACCCCACCCTCTTCCGGGACGACCTGCGGCTGCGCGGGGTGCGTGCGCTGGCCGAGACCGACGTCCCCGGGGACGCGGTCGACGGGCGGCTGGTGGTGCTCGTCGACGACGTGCTCTTCAGTGGGCGGACCGTGCGCGCCGCGCTGGACGCCCTGTCGGCGCTGGGCCGTCCGCGCGCCGTGCAGCTCGCCGTGCTCGTCGACCGGGGCCACCGGGAGCTGCCGATCCGCGCCGACTACGTCGGCAAGAACGTGCCCACCTCGATGCGCGAGACGGTGCACGTGCGCCTCGCCGAGGACGACGGTGGCGACGACGCGGTGCTGCTCGGCCCGGCCGACCTCGCCCGCGGCGCCGAGCTCCCTGCCGCCGGGGTCGTCGGGTGAGCCGCCGCCACCTCGTCTCGGCCGCCGACCTCTCCCGGGACGAGGCCCTGCTCATCCTCGACACTGCTGAGGAGATGGCCCGCGTGTCCGACCCGGCGCGCTCGGTGCGCAAGCTGCCGACGCTGCGCGGCCGGACTGTCGTCAACCTCTTCTTCGAGGACTCCACCCGTACGAGGACCAGCTTCGAGCTCGCCGCGAAGCGCCTGTCCGCCGACGTGGTGACCTTCAGCGCCAAGGGCTCGAGCGTGAGCAAGGGCGAGACGCTCAAGGACACCGCGCTGACGCTCGAGGCGATGGGCTCCGACGCCATCGTCATCCGCCATTCCGCCAGCGGGGCTCCGCACCGGTTGGCCGGCTGGGTGCGCGGCTCGGTCGTCAACGCTGGCGACGGCACCCACGAGCACCCCACGCAGGCGCTGCTCGACGCCTTCACGATCCGGCGCCGGCTCGGACGACTGGAGGGGGTACGCGTCGCGATCGTCGGCGACGTGCTGCACAGCCGGGTCGCGCGGAGCAACGTGCGCCTGCTGTCGACGCTCGGCGCCGAGGTGACGCTGGTGGCCCCGCCGACGCTGCTCCCGGTCGGTGTCGGTGGCTGGCCGGCCGAGGTCTCCTACGACATCGACACGGTGCTGCCCAAGACCGACGTCGCGATGGTCCTGCGGGTGCAGCGCGAGCGGATGGGGGCGTCGTACTTCCCGACGGTCCGTGAGTACGCCAGGCGGTACGGCCTCGACGAGACGCGGGCCGCGTTGCTGCCGGAGCACGCCGTCGTCATGCACCCCGGCCCGATGGTGCGGGGGATGGAGATCTCCAGCGAGGTCGCCGACGACGCCCGCTCGACCATCTCCGAGCAGGTCACCAACGGGGTGAGCGTGCGGATGGCGGTTCTCTACCTGCTGCTCGGCGGCAGCAGCAGCGCGATCGGCGAGCCGGTCGAGGCGGCGTCGTGAGCGCGGCGGACGACGCCGGCTGGCTGGTGCGGGGCGCCCGCCTCCTCGACGGTGCGCCGGCTGACGTGCTCTTACGGGACGGGGTCGTCGCGGCGGTCGGCGAGCGGCTCGCCGATGATGGTGCCCGGGTCGTCGACGGTGCCGGCTGCACCCTCCTGCCGGGCTTCGTCGACCTGCACACCCACCTGCGCGAGCCGGGGCGCGAGGATGCCGAGACGGTCGAGACCGGCACGCGCGCAGCCGCTCTCGGCGGTTACACGGCCGTGCACGCGATGGCCAACACCGAGCCGGTCGCCGACACCGCCGGTGTCGTCGAGCAGGTCTGGCGACTGGGTCGCGAAGCCGGCTGGTGCGACGTGCACCCCGTGGGAGCGGTGACCATCGGGCTGGGCGGCAGCCAGCTCGCCGAGCTCGGCGCGATGGCCGACAGCCGGGCCCGCGTCCGGGTCTTCAGCGACGACGGCCGCTGCGTGTCCGACGCGGTCCTGATGCGCCATGCACTGGAGTACGTCAAGGCCTTCGACGGGGTCATCGCCCAGCACGCGCAGGAGCCGCGGCTCACCGAGGGTGCCCAGATGCACGAGGGCGTGGTGTCGGCCCGGCTCGGCCTCACCGGGTGGCCGTCGGTCGCCGAGGAGGCGGTGATCGCGCGTGATGTGCTGCTGGCTCAGCACGTCGGCTCACGTCTGCACGTCTGTCACGTCAGCACCGCCGGCTCGGTCGAGATCCTCCGCCTGGCCAAGGCGGCCGGCATCGACGTGACTGCGGAGGTGACGCCCCACCACCTGCTGCTCACCGACGAGGCCGTCGAGGGGTACGACCCCGTCTTCAAGGTCAACCCGCCGCTGCGCACCGCCGCCGACGTCGCGGCACTGCGCACCGGGCTGCTCGACGGCACCATCGACTGCGTCGCCACCGACCACGCGCCGCACGCGGTGGAGGACAAGGAGAGCGAGTGGGCGGCCGCCTCGCCGGGGATGCTCGGGTTGCAGACCGCGCTGGGTGTCGTCCTCGAGGCGCTCGGCACGCCGGGGCAACCAGGGGCACCGACGTGGGAGCTGCTCGCCGAGCGGCTAAGCCGCGCCCCCGCCCGCATCGGCCGCCTCGCTGGGCAGGGCCGCCCGATCGTGGTGGGGGAGCCGGCGATGCTGACCCTCGTCGACCCCGGGGCCCGCGAGGTCGTCGACCCGGCGCGCCTGGCCTCGCGCTCGCGCAACACCCCCTACGCCGGCTGGGCCCTGCCAGGGCGGGTGGTCGCGACCTTCCTGCGCGGCCGCCCGACGGTCCTCGACGGTGCCCTGCGCACCGGGGTGCCGGCATGAGAGGCACCCAGCTGCTGCTGAGCTCGCCGGTCGTCCGACGGGGTCCAGACCGCCTCGGCGAGCACCTGCTGCTCGGCGCGCTGACCGTGGCCTTCGTGCTGCTGATCCTCATCGGCATGGTGGTCGGCTGGCGACGACGACGCCGGCGGCAGGCCACGCTCCCCGCGCCGGCGGTC
>JAABUJ010004631.1_pt1 | contig 14314 bp, 10 predicted proteins | sample 5559131 | NCBI WGS metagenome assembly JAABUJ01 (sample SAMN10711875, study PRJNA513366) | rock metagenome | isolation source: Antarctica rocks | place: Antarctica: Victoria Land, Mt New Zealand nord | collected 2016-01-07
CACGCTCGTGGGGCTCGGGCTCCTCGAGAAGCGGTCCCGGTGGCGTGATGGGCTCGGGCTCAGGGGGCGCGATGGGCTCGGGCTCAAGGGGCGCGACCGGCTCGGGCTCGGCCTCATACGCGGGCTCAGGTGGCGCCATCGGCTCGGGCTCGGCCTCATACGCATGCTCGGGTGGCGCCATCGGCTCGGGCTCGGCCTCATACGCGTGCTCTGGTGGCGCCATCGGCGGCTCGGGCTCGGCCTCATACGCGTGCTCTGGTGGCGCCATCGGCGGCTCGGGCTCGGCCTCATACGCGTGCTCGGCCACCGGCTCAGGGATCGGCTCGGGCTCATACTCGGGCTCGGGCTCGGGTGGCGCCATCGCCTCGGGCTCGACCGCGTGCTCCACCACGGGCTCATGGCGAGGCTCGGGTGGACCCCGGACCGGCTCGACCAGCTCGGCGTGCTCGACCACCGGCTCGGGTGACGCGATGGCGTCGGGCACAGCCATCGCCTCTGCGGGCGCGCGCTCGACGGGCTCGTCGTAGGTCGGACGTCCGGCTGCGGCGCGGCGGGCCGCGCGCTCGGCACGCTCGCGCTCACGCTCCTCGGGAGTGCGCTCGTGCGGTGGATCGGTATGACGAAACGGCGTCATGGCACTGGGCGGTCGGCGATGCAAGACAGACGAGGTCCGTTGACCCTAACGGGCGCCAGCGACGACGGTCATCCCGAAGGCGTGGTAGGTGACGTCGACGAGCGCCTGCGTGCCAGCCAGCTCTCCAGCAGATGGGCGGCGGCGCGCGAGTCCTCAGAGGCCGAGCGCCCACCGCTGCGCTGGGCCAGGCGGGTGGTGAAGCGCTCGTCATGGAGCTCCACCACCACACCGGGCCCCAGGCGCAGGCCCAGCCGGGCCGCGAACCCCCGCGCCTCCAGGGTCTGCGCGCTATCGCCGCCTGACAGCGATAGGGGCAGCCCGACCACCACCTGCTCGACGTCATGCTGGGCAACCAGAGACTGAAGCGCACTCAGCCCTCGCCGGCTGGCGGGGGCCGTGACCGCCTCGATCGGGGTGGCCAGCGTCTGGGTGGGATCGCTCAGCGCACACCCACAGCGAGCACTTCCGTAGTCCAGGGCCAGGACCCTCATCGGCTCAGGCCCGTACCTGGCGACCGTGTCCGCGCCGAGCCTTACCCGCGCAGGGTGACATCGATGGCCTCGCGTGCAGCCTGGAGGGCCTCGGGCAGACGGCCGGGGTCGCGGCCGCCGGCCTGGGCCATGGTGTCCCGCCCGCCTCCGCCACCCCCGGTGACCTGGGCGGCGACCTTGACGATCGCCCCCGCGCGCACGCCGCGGGCAACCAGCGCCGGCGCCACGCTGGCCGCCAGGTGAACCCGGGCAGGACTGCCCGCCTCCACACAGCCCAGGACGATCGCCGCATCGGGGAGCTGGCCCTTGACGCGGTCGATGAGCGCCAGCAGCGCCCGGGCGTCGGGGGCCGTCACCGCCTCGGTGAGCACGCGCGCGCCGGAGATCTCCCGTGCCCGGGCGGCCAGCTCGGCGGCATCCACCCCCGACCCGTTGACGTCGCCCGCCCGCTGGGCTCGCTCGAGCTCGCGGCGCTGGAGCTCGCGCGCGCGCACTATCTCCAGCGCCTCCTCGGGCCGGGTGCGCAGGGTGGCGGCGATCTCCCCGAGCACGCCGTCGTGGCGGCGCAGGAGAGCGACCGCCGCCGGCCCGGTGAGCGCCTCGATACGGCGTACGTTGGCGGCGCTGGAGGTCTCTGAGACCACGCGCATCACTCCGATCTCCGCGGTGGTCCGCACGTGGGTGCCACCGCATAGCTCGCGCGAGAAGTCGCCCTCCCCTACCTCGACCATGCGCACCACCGCGCCGTACTTCTCCCCGAACAGTGCCATCGCACCCAGGGCGCGCGCCTCGTCCAGCGTGGTGATGATGGGCCGGACCGGGTGGTTCTCGAGGATCCAGCGGTTGACCTCGTCCTCGACGTCGCCCAGCTCCCCGGCGCTCAACCCCTGGCTGTGGGAGAAGTCAAAGCGCAGCTTGTCGGGCCCCACGTAGGAGCCGGCCTGGCGCACGTGGTCGCCCAGGCGCCGGCGCAGCGCCGCCTGCAGCAGATGGGTGGCGGTGTGGTTGGCCTCGGTGGCATGACGGGCGCCCCGGTCCACGCGGGCGGTGACGCGCTCGCCCTTCCGAGGGGGGCCGTCAGACAGCGCCACCGCCAACGCCTGGTCGTCATCGAGGCGATAGACGTCCTCGACACGTCCGCGCCACCCCCCGCTCTCGCCCTCGATCACCCCGACGTCTGACACCTGCCCGCCCCCCTGGGCATAGAAGGGCGACTCGGCCAGCTTGATGAGCACGCGCCCACTCTCCTCGACGCCTCCCTCCCCCTTAACATCATCAATGGCAGCCACGGTGGTGGGCTGCACCACCGTCTCATAGCCCGTGAAGCGCGTGGGGGCGCCGACCGTGCGGGCCAGCTCGCGCGCCGCCTCGCGCTCGCTGGCTGGGGTGGCCTGCGTCGAGGCCGCCCCCGCCCGGGCACGGGCGCGCTGGGCGTCCATCAGGGTGTCAAAGCCCGCCTCGTCGACGGCCAGCCCCTGCTCGGACAGAAGCTCCCGGGTCAGGTGGAAGGGAAATCCGTACGTGTCGTGCAGGGCGAAGGCGTCGGCGGCCGAGATACCCGGGCGCCCGCCCTCGCGCGCGCGGGCGATGAGCTCCTCGAGCATGCGGGTGCCCTGCTCCAGAGTGCGCCCGAAGCCCTGCTCCTCCCCCGCCAGCCACTTGGCGATGGCGGCGCGCTGCTCGGAAAGCTCGGGGTAGGTCGACGCCATGAGCCCCTCCACACACTCGGCGAAGCGGGCCAGGAAGCCGGGCTGGAGGCCCAGCGCGCGCCCCTGCTGGATGGCCCGGCGCATGATGCGCCGCAGCACGTAGCCGCGATCCTCGTTGGAGGGCACCACCCCGTCGGCGATGAGAAAGGTCATCCCCCGGGTGTGGTCGGCGAGGATGCGCAGGGCGCGGGTGGTGGCGAAGTCCTCACCGTAGCGGCGCCCCGACAGCTCCTCGCCGAGCTCGATCAGCGGGCGAAACTGGTCGGTCTCAAACACCGACGGCGTGCCCTGCAGCAGCGAGGCCATCCGGTTGAGGCCCAGCCCGGTGTCGATGCTGCGTGCGGGCAGCGGGGTCAGGGTTCCCGGCGGGCCCTGGTCGAAAGCCATGAACACCAGGTTCCAGTACTCCAGGAAGCGCTCGTTCTCGCCGCCCGGGCGGTCCTCGGGGGAGCCGAACTGCGGTCCGCGGTCGAGGTAGAGCTCTGAGCACGGGCCGCAGGGTCCGGTGGGGCCGGCCTGCCAGAAGTTCTCCGAGCGGGGTAGGGCGACGATCCGCTCGCGCGGAACTCCGACGGCGAGCCACGCCTCGATGGCCTCCTCGTCGGGCCCCAGGCCCAGCTCGTCGTCGCCGGCGAACACGGTGATCCAGATGTCTTGTGGTTGCAGACCGAAGCCCTGGAGGGACAGCTCCCAGGCGAGCTCGATGGCGCGATCCTTGAAGTAGTCGCCCACCGAGAAGTTGCCGAGCATCTCAAAGAAGGTGAGGTGACGGGCGGTGGCGCCCACGTTGTCGATGTCGACTGTTCTAAAGCACTTCTGCACGCTGGTCAGGCGCGGGCTGGGGGGCTGCTCGCGCCCCTGGAAGTAGGGTCCCAGCGGCTGCATCCCCGCGGTGGTGAGCAGCACCGACGGGTCGTGGGCGGGCGGTACGAGCGAGGCCGAGGGCAGTAGCTGATGACCGCGCTCCTCAAAGAACGCAAGGAAGGTGGCGCGGATCTCGTCGGAGGTCATGGTCGCAAGCAGTCTAGGTTTAGGCGGCGCATCCGCGCCGAAGACAAGGCGGGGGTGGCGGGGGTCAGGCGATGGTGCCGTGGCCGACGATCACGTCACCGGCGAGCAGGCAGGCGAGCTGGCCGGGGGCCGCGCCGCCGGTGACAGGCGCGTCGTCGTCGAGCGCGAGGCGCAGCTCGCGGTGCTCACCGGGGGATGCGCCCCTGGGGATCAGGCGAGCGGTAAGGGGGCGGGCGCGGTAGCGCAGGCGCACCCCGTCGGCGAGGGCGGCCGGACGGTGCAGGGTGACGTTGCGGAGCCTCACCGTGTCGGTCTCGAGCTCCTCGACTGCGCCCACGGTGACGGTGTTGGCGCCGGCGTCAATGGCCAGGACGTAGAGGGGATCTCGTCCTCCCAGCCCCAGGCCGCGGCGCTGACCCACCGTGTAGGCGTGGTGGCCGCGGTGGCGCCCGAGCACGAGTCCCTGGCGGTCGACGATGGCGCCGGGACGCTCGTGGAGACCGCCGTGGCGGGCCAAAAAGGCGGCGCGCCCGGTGCCCGCCAGGAAGCACAGGTCCTGGGAGTCCGGACGGCCGGCCACCGGTAGTCCCGCCTCGGCGGCGAGCTCGCGCACCCGGGGCTTGAGCAGCTCTCCTAGGGGAAAGGACAGGCGCGCCAGCGAGGCGGGCGCCAGGGCGGCGAGCATGTAGCTCTGATCCTTGGCGGGATCGACGGCGCCGCGCAGCAGGGGCGCGGGACCACTGTGGTCAAGGCGAGCGTAATGGCCGGTGGCCAGCGCTCTGGCGCCGATGCGGTCAGCCAGCTCGAGCATGCCGTCGAGGCGCACCTCGCCGTTGCAGCGCACGCAGGGGTTGGGGGTCAGACCGGCGGCGTGGTCGACGAGCCAGGGGTCCACCACGCCGGCGCGAAACTCGGCGCGCAGGTCGAGGGTGAGGTGGGGCAGGCCCAGGTCGTGGGCCAGGGCGCGCGCCTGGCGTACCGCCTGGGCCGAGCAGCAGCTGCGCTCGCCGTCGTTGGCGGGGTCGGCCCACAGCTCGAGGGTCACCGCGACGGGCTCGGCGCCAGTCCGGGTCGTGAGCAGCGCCGCCACCGCGCTGTCGACGCCGCCGCTCATCGCCACCAGGACCCGCGCGGACACGGGCGCGAGGCGGGCGCGGGCGCGGGCGGCGGCGCCCAGGGCGCGGTGCAGGGCATCGGCGGCGAGCTCGGCGGCGTGACGCTTGGCGGGACTCAGGCCGCCGAGCTCGGCGACGAGGTCGTCGGGCCCGAGGCGGGCCGCGTCGAGGAGGGTTCTTCCCCGGGCCAGGCTCACCGCGGCGCTGGCCGCCGCCAGGGTGGCCCCACACCCCGAGGCGTCAAAGCCGGCGTCGGTGACGTGCTCGGCGTCGGTGCAGGCCAGGGAGATGCGCACCAGGTCCCCGCAGGCGCCCCCGCCGGCCGCGCCGGAGAAGGCGTCCTCGGGGATGTGCCCGCGCCGGTGGGGATAGGTGAGGTGCTGGGCCAGCGCCGTTGCGAACGGGTCGCCCGGGTCGGGCGGGTCGGGCGGCTCGAGCGGTCGGTGAGCCTCGGTCATGCTCGGGGCAGGGGGGCGAGGCCCAGCTCGCGCAGCTGGGCGGCGTCCACCGGCGCCGGGGCGCCGGTCAGGGGATCGCTGCCGCTGGCGGTCTTGGGAAAGGCGATGACGTCGCGGATGGAGTCGCGTCCGGCGAGCAGGGCGACGATGCGGTCCACGCCAAAGGCGATTCCGCCGTGGGGTGGGGCGCCGTAGCGCAAGGCGTCGAGCAGGAAGCCGAAGCGGGCCTGGGCCTCCTCGGCCGACAGGCCCAGGGCGTCAAAGACCTGGCGCTGGACCTCGGCGGTGTGGATGCGGATGGAGCCCCCGCCGATCTCCCAGCCGTCGACCACCAGGTCATAGCCTCGGGAGCGCAGCGCCCCGGGATCGGCAAAGGAGCCGGTGGGCGCGGTGAACGGGTGGTGCAGGGGATCCCAGCGCTGCCCCGCCTCGTCCCAGTCGAACATGGGAAAGTCCACGACCCAGGTGAGCGCGTGCTCTCCCGCGGGTATGAGGCCGAAGCGGCGGGCGAGGGCGAGACGCAGATCGCCCAGGGCCCGCGCCACCACCGGGGGGCGATCGGCGACGAAGAGCAGGAGGTCTCCGTCGTGGGCGTTCAGGTCGGCGTTGACGGCGGCGATCTGTTGGGCGGTGAAGAATTTGGCCAGGTTCGAACGCCACGTTGCCTCCTCCCCCACGTAGATCGGCGCCACGGCGCGTGCCCCGGCGGGCCGGACGTGCTGGTTGAGGGCCTCGAGCTCGCTGCGCGACAGCTCCCGGGCCCCGGCGTTGAGGGCGCGGACGACACCCCCGGCAGCCAGTACCGACTCGAACACCTTGAACTCGCTGCCGACAACATGATGGGAGACGTCAGCGATCTCCAGGCCGAAGCGAGTGTCGGGGCGGTCTGAGCCGTAGCGCAGCATCGCCTCGTCGTAGGTCAGACGCGGCCAGGGCGGGGGACGCAGGCCGAGGTCGCCGATCGCGAGCACGGGGGCCATGACCTCCTCCACCAGGGCGATGACGTCCTCCTCCTCGACAAAGGCCATCTCGATGTCGAGCTGGGTGAACTCGGGCTGGCGGTCGGCGCGCTGGTCCTCGTCGCGAAAGCAGCGCGCGATCTGGTAGTAGCGCTCATAGCCGGCGATCATCAGCATCTGCTTGAACAGCTGGGGTGACTGGGGCAACGCGTAGAACGAGCCCGGCGCCGACCGCGCCGGCACCAGGAAGTCGCGCGCCCCCTCGGGCGTGGAGCGGGTGAGGATCGGCGTCTCCATCTCCAGGAAGTCGCGCTCCTCCAACTGCCGGCGCATGGTGCGGATGACCTCATGGCGCAGGAGCATGGCCTCGCGCATCGGCTCGCGGCGCAGGTCCAGGGCGCGGTGGCGCAGGCGCAGCAGCTCGTCGACGCTTGAGTCCTCGTCGATGGAAAAGGGAGGTGTGTCGGCGCCGGCAAGGTGGTCGACCTCGGTGACCTCGATCTCGATCTCACCGGTGGGCAGCGCCGGATTGACGTTGGCGCCGTCGCGGCGCGCCACCCGACCGGCGACGCTGATCACGTGCTCGGGGCGCAGACGGTGGGCCAGGGCGTGGGCCTCGGGGGCGCGGTCGGGGTGAAAGACGAGCTGGACGATCCCCGAGCGGTCGCGCAGGTCGATGAACACCAGGCCGCCGTGATCGCGGCGCCGGTGCACCCAGCCGGCCAGGCGCACCTCACGGTCGGCGTCGGCGCCGGTCAGTGACCCACACCAGGCCTCGCGGTAGGAGTTGGGGCGCGGCGGTCTCACCAGGGGCCACGCAGTCCGCGCAGGGCCCGCGCCACGACCGCGTCGGCGGGCACCGTCTCCTGCTCGGTGCTCTGCATGTCGCGCAGGACGGTGTCGCGGGCGCCGAGGATGGCCACGAAGCGAGCCCCGAGACGGTCAGCGTGCTTGAGCTGACCCTTCAGGGACCGTCCGGCCAGCTCCATTTGGGCGGTCAGCCCGGCACGCCGGGCGGCGGTCACCGTGGCGAAGGCATCGCCCCGGCGGCCATCCTCGTCGATGGCCACGTAGAGCTCCACCGGAGGGGCGGCTGGGTGCTCCTCCCCAGCGGCGAGCAGGATGCGCTCAACGCCGGCCGCCCATCCCACCCCGGCGGTAGCGGGCCCCCCCAGCCGCTCCACCAGTCCGTCGTAGCGACCGCCGCCGCCCACGCCGCTCTGGGCCCCCAGGGAGTCGCTTGAGAACTCAAACACCGTGCGCGTGTAGTAGTCAAGACCCCGCACCAGGGTGGAGTCCAGCTCGTAGGAGACGGCGGCCTCGTCGAGCAGTGAGCACACCTCGGCGAAGTGCTCGGCATCGGCGGCGTCGAGGCGGTCGACCAGGCGCGGCGCGGTCGCCATGACCTGACGGGTGCCGGAGTGATCGGAGTCAAAGGCGCGTAGCGGGTTGAGCTCGATACGGGCGCGGACCTCATCGGCGAGGGCGTCGGAGTGGGCGCGCAGGTGAGCCTGAAGCTCTGCCCGGTATTGGTTACGGGTGGCGGCGGTGCCCAGGCTCGACAGGCGCAGGCGCAGATCACGGGCCCCCAACGCGTCGAGCAGGAGCGCCAGCAGGACGATCGACTCGGCATCGAGGGCCGGGTCATCTGAGCCCAGCGCCTCGGCTCCCACCTGCCAGAACTGGCGGTAGCGACCGGCCTGGGCGCGCTCGTGGCGAAAGAAGCTCGACAGGTACCAGAGCTTCACGGGCTGGGGGAGCTTGTGCATCCCGTGCTCGGCGTAGGCGCGACACACTGGGGCGGTGCCCTCGGGGCGCAGCGTCAGCGAGCGCCCCCCGCCGTCATCGAAGCTGTACATCTCCTTTTGAACGATGTCGGTGGACTCCCCCACCCCCCGCGCAAACAGCTCGGTGGCCTCGAAGGCCGGGGTCTCGATGCGCTCATAGCCGGCCGCCTCCAGCAGCTCGCGTGCCTGCGACTCGACCGCCGCACGCGCGGCCGACTGCGCGGGCAGGACGTCGAAGGTCCCGCGCGGCGCCTGCAGCCGCCCGCTCACCGGCCGGCCGTGAGCTCTGTGAGAAAGGGGTTGGTGGCCGCCTCGGTGCCGAGCGTGGTGATGCCCATGTGGCCCGGGTAGACGGTGGTCTGGGCATCGAAGCGATCGACGAGCCCGGCGATTGACCGGATCAGGGTGGGTCCGTCGCCGCCAGGGAGGTCGGTGCGTCCCACCGAGCCCTGAAAGAGGACGTCTCCGGAGAACAGGGCGCCCTCGGCTTCTATCGCGTAGGTGACGTGGCCGGGGCTGTGGCCCGGCGTGAACAGCACCTCGATGTCCATCCCCGCCAGCGTCAGGCGCTCCCCGCCTGACACCGTCTCGTCGGCGTCATAGCTCTCAAAAGGTCCGAAGCCCGGCCAGGGAACGAAGCTCATGATGTCGGCGAGCACGGCCACTTCGAGGACCGGGCAGTACACGGGGGCGCCGGTGGCGCGGGCGATGGGGGCGACGGCGCCGATGTGGTCGAAGTGGGTGTGGGTGAGCAGGATCGCCTCGAGGCTCACCCCCAGGGAGTTGATGGCGCCGAGCAGGCGCTCGGCTTCCTCACCGGGGTCGATGAGCAGGGCCCGATTGCTTTCGGGCAGGCGGGCCAGGTAGCAGTTCTCCTGCACCGGACCGACGGTGAACATGCGCACGTCCATCAGCGCGGCTTGGGGCGGGTACGCCGACGGTGTAGGAACAGCTCGAGGTAGTAGCCCATGGGGATGTAGATGAGCAGGATCACCGGCAGCAGGAGCAGGGCCTGCACCACCGGGGTCTTCAGCACCAAGATGCTCAGGGCGAACAGGAACAGGGCGGCCGCCAGCCCGCGGGTCGTCGCCGAGCGCCAGGTGGGGGGCCGGTTAGCGCGTTCCATGCGCCTGGCTCGCGCGTCAGCGGCGCCCGAGCCCGCGCCGGAGCCGGAGCCGGAGCGCTTCTCAGCCTCCAGGGGGCGCCGGCCGGTGCGCCCGCGCGACTCCACCATGCCCGCGGCGTTGCCGCGGTGCTTGGTGCTGCGTCGCTTGCGCTTGGTCGGTGCCATCGGCTCACAAGCCTAGAGCGTTCTCCAGTACGTGGCGCGTGGGGTCAAAGCCGGTCAGGGGCAGGTCTGCGGGGAAGTCGACGAGTGCCGCACGAGGGGCCAGCCCGACGAGCTCGGCCGAGGCCACGGGGGCGTGGCGGCGCACCTCCTCGACGATGTGGGCCAGGGGCAGACGGGCGGGGTCTTCGACGTTCATGGACACCTGCACGGCCCCGTGTGCAGTGCTGTCGGGGGAGGCGAGCGCGACCGCGATGGCCCGCAGGCCGGGACGCCCATCGGCTCCCCCCTCTCGTATGCGCCCCGCGATCCGCCGGGCGTCTTCAACGGTGGCCGGTGCTTTGAGCACGACGTTGAAGGCGACGAGGGGCGCACGCGCGCCGACGAGGACCGCGCCGGCCCGGGGATGCAGGTGGAGCGGTCCGAAGTCGGGGGTGAGATCGTGGCGATCCAGCCGATCGCCCAGGCCGGCGCGCCCACCGCGGCGCAGATCGGCGCGTGCTCTGCCGGCCGCCAGGGCCCCGTAGAGAAAGACGGGAAGATGGCACTCGCTGGCGATTACATCGGCGGCGAGCAGCGCCTCGGCGCAGGCCGCCCCGCGGTGTGCGGACTCGAGGTAGACGATGGGCACGACATCGATGGCCCCCACGTGGGGGTGGGCTCCTCTGGGCGTGTTGAGATCGATGGCCCTGACCGCCACCCGGGCTCCGGCGAGCAAGGCGGGAGCCAGCGTGCCCGGAGCGCCCGCGAGGGTGTAGACCGAGCGATGGTGGTCGCCGTCGCTGTGAACATCGAGCACCCGCACCCCGGGTGCGGCGGCGAAGACATCGCGTATGGCCGCGATGACGTCGGCGTCGCGGCCCTCGGAGACGTTGGGGATGGCGAGAAGCACGAGAAAGCTTGGATTGTCGCGGGCTGGCGAGTGCGCCGTGCCGCGCGGAGGTTGGGCCAGGGCCGGGGCATTGAGCAGGCACCCAGGGACTCGGTCGGGAGGCTGGGCGCCGGTTAGACTGATGCGCTCCCGCCGGAGTAGCTCAGTCGGTTAGAGCAGCGGAATCATAATCCGCGTGTCGGGGGTTCGAGTCCCTCCTCCGGCATCAGGAAGCGGCTGCAAACGCGCGGTTTCTTGTCTGGGCCAGCGGGCCATCTAGGCGAAAAAGGTACCGGATGGGTACCAAAACTTGCAGACAGATGGTATGCAATGACCTGCGGTGCCCCCCCCGGCAGCCGGTCCCCCCCTGAGCGACCTCTGCGGATTCATGCCGGCGAGGCCCGGGTCATCATCGTCGCGCCGCGCCACGAGCAGGCCCAGCGTTCGAAGCTTCTGTGAGGCGACTCGTCGCCGCACCTCATCACGGCCTCGATCTCCTCGACAGTCGGCGGGTCGGCGAGGTAACGCAGCCCTTGCTCCGCGGCCGCCGCCCGGAGTTGTGGCCCGGCAGCGCCTTGCGCGCCTGGACCGCGCCGTGCTCGAGATGTGCAAGGAGGCACACGGCTTGAGGCACATCAAGGAGGAGCCATGGAGAGGAAGTGTTGCTGGACGCCGCCGGCCACCGTCGCTCGGATTGGACGACTGCATCTGGGCGAACTCGATCGTGCGCTGTCGCCTAGTGGGTCCGATCGGGATGACCGGAACGTCGCCAATGCTCGCGAGCGAGCACGCGCGGGGGCGACGTGGCCGCCCGGCTGTTAGAGCTCGTCAAGCGACGGCACGTTCGCCCGGAACACACCGGCGTTCTGCGTTCACGGTGGCGCCCTGCAGGGCCGGCTTCCGTCGTCACGGTGGCACGTGATGGCTGGAATCACCCCGCCGGTGCAGCAACTCGAAGTCGCGGCGGCGAGGTATCAGCTTGGCCGAGGACGGGCGAGGCGTTGCGAGACCTCGGCGTTGCGCTGCTGTCGGACGGTCACGACGCCGCCGTTAGGTTGGTGATCGCCGCGATCTCACGATGCAGGAGGTCGGCCCAGTGTTCGAGGACGTCTGCCGGCAGTTAGGCCACCAATGCCGCCACTGAATGAGGCCGTCGACATCGTCATTGGTGAGTTGCTGAGTGACATCGCGGAGGGCGTCGTCGCTCCTGAAGTGGACCTCCAGGACCTTATGGACGATGTCGTGCGCCCGCACGTCACGGCTGAGACGGCGGCCGGCGAGTACCGGCACGCCGGTGAGTCGCGCAGTCTTCAGCACCTCACCGGCGCGTATTGGAGCTCCGACGAACTGCGGGGGCGCCGGCCGACTCTCGACGGAAATTCGGCGAGGAGGCCATCGAGCTGCTCGACGTCCAAGTCGTCGGCTTTGCACAGACTGGTTGCAGCAGCAGGCGAGGCGGGGCTCGACGCCTTGAGTTGTGACTGGCGTAGCCGACGCATCCGGTCCCGCGCCTCCTAGGGGCATCCCGAGCACTTGCCCAGGGCACCGCCCCGATGGCAGATCAAGGGTAGGTTTCGCGGGTGTGGATGCGTTCGCTTGCGGCCGGGGCGTGTTGTGTCGCGACGGTGGGCTGCGGGGGCGCGTCGACCCCGACCCAGCAGGTCCGCGACGCCGTATCCAAGCTCCGGTCCGGGCTGATGGCACAAGACGTCCGCGCGGTATGCCCATTGCTTGTCGGGGTGCGCGACCGGCCGCCCCCTATTTCGACGTCGCCCGCTGCGCTCGCCGCTCAGGACAGAGAATGCGAGCGCAATGCGGCCCACCGTCGATTCAGCGACCGGTTTCGGTCGTTTCACAGCGAGTTTCAAGGACAGCATGTGGCCAAGATCACCGTCCGCGGCGGCTACGCGCGAGTGCAGCTTCTGCCGCGACGCGAAACGCTGGTCATGATGAAGGTGAACGGGGCGTGGCGCGAGCTCGTTCCGGCCGACTGACGTGCGGCGCCACGTTCAGTGAGAGCCTCCGTGCCCCCGCATCCACGGACGGAGTGGACTTGGTCACGACGATGACGCGCAGTAGGCGGCACCGGTTCCGGGCGAATCCGATCCCCCCGCGCCGACGCCGGCCAGTGTGGATCGGGACGATCACTTCGTCGAGAGGCTGTCGGATTATCGGGGTCGTCTGCCGGGTTTAAGAGACTCCCGGCATGGCTCGAGAATTCGTTGCGTGTGACCGTGGTCAGTTGTTGTTGATGCCGCCGTCGTTGACGGAGTGGCTGCCTGAGGATCACTTGGTGTGGACCGTGCTGGGTGCGGTTGATCAGATGGACCTCAGCCGATTCACCGAGCGCTATCGGCTCGGTGCGGCGGGTCGTGCTCCGTACGACCCGGCGATGATGGTCGCGTTGCTCATGTACTCCTACGCGCGCGGGCATCGGTCTTCGCGGGGGATCGAGCGGGCGTGCTGGGAGGACGTGGCGTTTAAGGTGATCACGAGCATGCGGATGCCGGATCATTCGACGATCGCGGAGTTCCGCCGCCGGCACGAGCGGGAGATCGCCGGGCTGTTCGATGACGTTCTGGGGCTCTGTCGGGAGGCGGGGTTGGTGTCGGTTGGGGTGATCACGATCGATGGGACGAAGATCAAAGCGAACGCGTCGATGGATCAGAACCGGTCCTACAGCGGGCTGGTCAAAGACATCCTGCGCGAGGCCGAGGAAGCCGATCAGCGCGAGGACGAGCTCTACGGAGATCGGCGTGGTGACGAGCTGCCTGAGCAGTTGCGGAACCCTGACGCCCGCCGCCAAGCGCTTGCCGACGCGAAGCGGCGGTTGGCTGAGCGCAAGGCCCGTCGCGCAGATGACGGGACCGAGCCCGAGCTTGAGAAGCGGGAGATGGATCTGGAGGCTGCGGTGCTGGGTCGTCCGGTTCTGCGGCGCGGTGGCCGGATCGAGTGGCTCCGGGTCGCCCGCCAAGAGCTGGAAGCCCACCGCACCCGCTTGGGCGCGCCAGTTCCACGCGATCGCGATGACCGGATGATCGAAGCGCTCGAGCGGCTGGAGGAGAACCACCGGGTCGACCTTGCCGCAGTTGAGACCTATGAACGTTGGCGGTCGACGGCGCGCGACACGAAAGGTCGGGTGCTCAAAGGCAACAGCAAACCGTTCGTCGCACCGGACCTGCCGGAAGGCAAGATCAACCTGTCCGATCCGGACTCGCGGGTGATGCGAACCCAGGGCACCCCACCCCGGCAGGCCTACAACGCACAAGCCGCTGTCAACGATCAGCAGGTGATCCTCGCTGCGGAGATCACCAACGCCGCGCCCGACTTCGGGCAGCTCGCTCCGATGTTCGAAGCGACGCTCCGGGAGCTCTCAGAGCAGGGCCTGTCAGAGACACCGGAGGTGGTGCTCGCTGACGCCGGCTACTGGCATCACCCCCAGATGCAAGCCATCTCCGAACACGGGATTGAGGTGCTCGTCCCGCCGGACGGGAACCTGCGCGAGGGCAAACGCCGCGGCTGGGAAGACGGCGTCTACCAAGCGATGCGCGACAAGCTGAGCACCGATCGCGGGCGGGCGCTCTACGCCCAGCGCAAGATCACGATCGAGCCGGTGTTCGGCCAGATCAAATACAACCGGAACATCGACCGGTTCATGCGAAGAGGCCGGGCAGCCGCCCATTCGGAGTGGCGGTTAGTCACCGCGACCCACAACCTGCTCAAGCTCCACCGCCACTGGACCATCAGCACCCCCTGAGATGCCCCAGTGGGCGTCGGCGGCCACGTCTCCCCACCCGCGGCGCCCATCTTCTCTCCCCACTACCAGCCGCTATATCTCCCCACGCCGCATTCTCCGACAGCCTCTCGCCGAAGCGCTCGCCCGCTGCGCGCCGGCGCGCCGGCAAATGCGATCGTCTGCGAGAGCCGCGGTGGCCGCGCGCAAAGCGGGTGATCTCCGCGAGACTGCTCAAACCATGAGGTGCGAGGAAAG
>JAABUJ010004633.1_pt1 | contig 14306 bp, 10 predicted proteins | sample 5559131 | NCBI WGS metagenome assembly JAABUJ01 (sample SAMN10711875, study PRJNA513366) | rock metagenome | isolation source: Antarctica rocks | place: Antarctica: Victoria Land, Mt New Zealand nord | collected 2016-01-07
CGCCCCCACAAACCCCCACAACCACACTCCCCCACTCCATCCCCTCCAGCCCTTCTTCCTCAACCTCCAGCTCCGCAATCGCCTGCGGCACTAACTGCACCTCGAACACCCTGGCCTTCCCACAGTTCTCACATCGCGGGATTCTCGGCGTTGAAGCCGACAACAATTTTCCAACGTTGTCGGTCTTGCTATAGAGGAGAGGGGTGCCGCCAAACTCGTAGCGGAGGGCCTGGAGGGGGTTGTGCGAAAGGCGGGAAGCGAATTTTTGGAATGTGGTGTCCATGGAGGACTCGTAGGCGTTGGCGTCGTCTTTGCGACTCCCGCCGCTGGAGGACGGATCGTTGTCAATATCGAAGTTTTTCGAAGGTGTAGCAGCTGGGGATGGTGTGTTATCGAGGGTTTCGTAGTCTGCTTCGAGGTAGTAGCTGGGATATGGAGGAGGAAGCTCGGATTGTGGCGGCCAGGACTCGAAGGGGGCCTTCTGAGGGGAGGGAGAGGGAGAAGGTGAGGAGATGCGCGCCTTTTGGGCGAAGGTTGCGGGAAGGTCGCTGGACGGAGAGGGCGGTTGAGGCGGTTTGGAGACGAGAGAGGAGAAGGGACTTGAGGACGAGGACGAGGCGACGGCGAAAGGATTTGGGGCGGAGAAGGAGTTTGCGTTGCTAGAAGAGGAGCTGGCTTTGCCGAAGATGCTGTTACCGAGCATGGGAGGCGGCGTTTGCTGAGAGGTGCCCTGAGTGATGGCGTTCCTTTTCTCGGTCGAAGAAATACTGGCGGAAGCATCTATCTTAGTGCCCTTGATCGCCCTGATGCTGCCAGGTTTCTTCTTGCAGGTCTTCGACCGACAGGCAAAGACATAGAGTCTTCGTTCATGGCCTGCGAATCGTTCTGGCAGATCGCCGTTCAATTGCAGCAGCAGCGTTAATATACGGCTGCAGACCTTGCATTTTGCGAGCGAGGCTGAGGGAGGGTTGGCCTGATCTGGCCATCTCTGTAGGATTTGGTTAGAGAGGAACGTTGCATGTTGAACATTGAGCGCCATACTCACTGGCTGCCCTCCAAGTTGATTGAAGGGATCGTCGGTGGGTTCCTTTGAGGTGTAGCCAAGAAGGACTTCGGTCGCTGTGTAGTCGTCCAACTCCTCGTCCGATGAGCCACTAATATTTGAAGCCATGAAAGGCTAGAATCCGATCAAATGCTCGTCTGACCTATGAGTACTATACGAAATTGTCAAGACTCGACTATCCACCGAAAGCATTCGGCTAAACTCCGGTGCGACTGGGGCTCGATGGCTCGAGGCTGGTATGCAGCCTAAAGTACACGTAGACAAAATTTCTTCCATTCCTAAACTTTCCTTTGAGATTCGGAGCCGCAAGACCCTGCTCAGCTCGGTTTGTCTAGATTGCTGACCTTCATTGGAGGAACCTGAAGCAGCATCAAGATTCCAACCGATTAAAGCGTCATTGAGCCTTTCCAACTCGAATCGTGCGTCGAAGCTGATGTTCCAATACCTTTGCAAAAGCATTCCAGAAAAATCGGCCTGAGTGGAGCGCTGTAGAGAAATGCTCTGGGACTCCAGATGACTGGTACAACTAGATGTGGTCGACATCCATGTGGAATATTATGCGAAGCCGCATTCGACATCCGGAATGGACGAGGGGCCCTTGCAATTGATTAAATTCATGGCAAGTGAGAATGCATGGGATCATTCGAACTCGTCTGCTTCGAACTTAGAATCTTCGGAGGAGATCAACATCGGACAAGTTCCTATCCTCGGTCGAGGGCTGCGCTAGGCGAGACAAGAAGATGGGGGCAAGCTGTGGAGATACGGTAGAGAAGTTGATGCAGGTACAGTGAGAGGTTGGTCTAATCATGAGAACGACTTTGATCCTCTAATCGATACAATATGCCTTTTTTAGTCAGTACGGTTTGGTGCCAAGTACCCATTTGCGATCGTACAAACCACAACCTTCTGACCTCCGGATCCTGCAGCGTAAGTTATTCAATCATAGCAGACGCGAATTTTTCATCGTCTTTGGGTGTGTCAATCTCCTATCCATAGACTTCGAAATTGTCGGATACTTTTGTGAAAAGCGTCATTGATAGCAAGGCTGGCGGTGAACATCAGTTCTTTGGCTGTGTGACCGTCGTCCCAGCTTTCCAATTGCACTGTCCTCAGCATAGTCGGCTTCCAGTGAGTGTCCTCGCTTACCGGACATTCCTTGAAGTATGATACTGAAGAGCTGATAGCGAAGAGAAAACTTACACCATTATTAGCACATGTGAGTCTTAAGCCAAGCTAGATCTTTTTGGCTCAGCAAAGTGCAAAATTCCCTCAGCCACTTTTTCTTTCACTCAGACCCCATCCCTTCCTTCGCGCATTATCTCAACCCACCTGACGCAAAGCAACTGAGGACACAACGCGATTCAACTCATTGAAGTAACGTCGGTTGACACTACCAACGAGGAGATCTAAGACTCTACATCTTGCAGAAAATCATCAAAATGCCGAAACTCATGGACCTTCCTCACGAAATCCGAGACATGATTTACGTTCAGGCCTTGGTCTCCGAGAAGAGCCTTTTGAAAGAAGAGGAGGAGGCTGAACAGGATCTTGATCCTAGAAGAAACCCACGAAAACCAGCGTCAACAGCCTTGTTGCAAGTCAGTCGAACACTGAACAACGAGGCCAACGTGATCTTTTATTCTCTGAACACGTTTCGATTGTCCTCTTCATATTCGATCTCAGGAAAGCCATCGATATTCAATAGTCACGCCACACTTTTCCGGCGCGTCCTAGTTGAACTCTTCATTGACCAAACAACTTGGGAGCAACGACATGTTATTCCAGACTGGAATTCCACACCCAACCTCGACTCAGGTATTGCCCTCGTCAACATCTGGCAGAAGCAGATTCGAGCCCTCGCCCCGTTGATCAATTTACAATTTCTGGAGCTCAAGGTCCTTGGTCTTCTGGACCTGGACTGGGGACTTTGCAGACGTGGGGTGCTCAAATATATGTCGCTGGAAGACGTTACAGCTCACTATCTCAAACCAGAGCTTCTTGCCATTTTCCCCTCAGCCATGCAAGAGGGACCCGTATAGCGAGATCGCGGCATTTGTGTCACGCCAGTTTGCCCGGGGGACTCCACGATGCTGGATATTTTCCGCTGGTATTTGGATCGATCATCGCCGATAGTGAGTCATGCAAGGCGATACCTTTTCTCAACGATTTCTGATATACGCAGCTTTAGAACTTGCCCATCACGACCTACGAGATTCTTGTTCGGGCGATTAATTACTCTCAACGAATGAGAGTGAAGTTATCGATGAAGGCTGGTGGAACACATACAGAGACATTATGATACCGTTCGGTGTTGGGAGCTGACGCTGAAGGCGACATCCTTCCCAGTGGCAGGTCGGATCAGGCGCAACATCGAGATCAGACCAGCATCAGATACCTCCGGAAGCTCTACCTATTTGGACACCAGACCAAGACTCACTCCCCAGATATCGTCCTCGTGTCGGTACTTGAAAGTGATTCTCGACGGCCGACCCTCAGATCTACTCCAGTGAGACCTCCTGGTTGTCAACCAGCTTCTTACGTTGGTATTCACCCGGATGATCCAATAGTACATCTGAAGCTTCGCCGTGTTTTAGGGTGTGCCATCAATGCAATGCAGAGCAATTTGAGCCTACGGAAGCCAGTCAAAGACTCGGTCACTAGCCATGCCTAGCTTCATGATCCTCTTCAATGAGGTCAAACACGTTGTCTACGCTATCGTGGTGATTGGTGAATAGAACGGAAAGTACTACCCAAGACGACATCTTTTCGCAATCCCTGCTGGTTCGCCGCATTTGCCCTTTCTCTGCACCGCCGAGTGTGAGTCTCATGCCATAATTTAATTATCTTGACTATACTATAAGCAGAGATATCGGCTTTCATACATACTTATATAAGACCGCCTCCACATACCTCGATGAAACCCCATGACGAACCTCAACCCCTTTGTACGTCACTCACCACTTACATACTTCTCCAAGTACCTCCCGACGCCCACATACAGTTCTACGAGCAATTGCAGAGTATTATAGGTTCCTATAGAACCTTCGGGGGACAGGGCTCGACGGCGAAACATGACACCCAAAACCAGGAGGTGACCTGATTGGAATCATAATTTGTCGTCCTGATAACCCTTCCGTCTGCAGTATCAACAGTTATCATGCTCGCGTCAGTACCTCAGACATGTGGTTCTAGTCGTTGCCTACAAAGGACAATCGAGTCCTTGCTGTTGTCATGATTCTGTAACGCAACTTAGTCAATGTAGCCCTTGAACCCCCCCGATTTCACTGTGAGTACTATCATTTCTCCGAATATTCGCTATCAGAGACACCTGCGGGTTGTCTTGATGGGAGCTACAAGGGATCAAGCACCTGTCCTTCCATTCGTATCACGTTCCTACTCTGAAGACGCTGCGTCGAAAGGTTGCTGCGAGGTATCTTGCAATGATAGCAATGAGACTGTTGTCTCTCACGACGATGAACCAAGCGAATCCGACAATAATAGTTCGAGCGAGTCCGACAGCGATGGCAAACCAAGTCACGCAAGCCACTGGACTATTCCAATGCTTTCGCGCCAACATATCTCAATAGCCATGATATACCTGGAAAGCACCAGACGCGAATTCACTCTGCTGAGCTAAACACCCAATACTCCCGGAGATGTTTTTAAGATTTGATATCCCTAAGCTTTGATAGTAAAATCAATAATACTGTCTTGCTGCGGAACAATGAGCCAGTGCTCGGAAGAATTGAGAAACCGTATCCTAAGGCGGTTGATAGAGAAATGCACGAGAAGCTTCTTGAGAGAGTCCAAGAGACTTAAGAGTACGGTATTCTCTCTAGAAATCACCGACACAGAGTGGCAAGGGATCATCGAAAGCCCTTTGCGCTTCGTCTCTAGACTTATGATGTCGACGGGTGCAGAGGATGATATCGATTTCCTCTGCCCCGACTACCTGTCCACGCATCCACATTAGAGGACTCAGGTGCACCGACCTCAGCGAGAAGAGAATTGAAGAGTATCCCCTTCCAACATCCGGTTTGTGTATCGTAAGATCCAGCAGTAGCGCATAGATGAGGAAAATCCGAATAACCAGCCAGAAATATCAACCAACTCACGAATATCCTAGCTATTGATTACAGGAAAGACGCGATATCGTACGTCTTCAATCCTAGGAAATGTCTTGCTAAGCTCTGGTCTGCTTGAGCAAGACAGGTCGACCCCTGACACGTAACTGTAATAGACATCATCCATCAAGCACATCAGGTTAATCACTTTATCATCCGTTTCGGTGAGCCATTAATCGCAGGAGCAATGCCACATATAACGATCTAAGTCCGGGGTCAGTTATCGATTTCTTGACTATTCAGATCCTGCTAGGGTCTTACGCTGGACTTGCGTTGCTCGTCGATCGCGCACGCGAAGCTTATACGCCAAGACATCAAAAATGTACCCCGAAATCACCCCCCTTACGGGCTAGGGTGCGCGCCGCCCTACCGTCGCGCGATACGGGTGACCCTCGCGCGATCATGGGTGATCAAGGGTGAGCTGAAATGCACTGTACTCTATGGCAAATAACTGGTAAACGTGCAGACCTTCAGTCTGCAGTCGCGGCTCTCAAGAAAGCGCTACTGGTAACAACCAGAGATTCGGAACAGCAGATCTTCGTAATCGTGTCTTTGGGTTCGGTTGCCGGTGAATGGTATCCTAGCTCTATCTAGCGCGGCAGTATATTCCGATGAAAGAATGGTCTAGCTACTCCTTAACTATGGAGCGCGCATGCAGGGTAGCGGCGCTCCGGTATTCGCGGCGCAGCAGGGCAAACTGAAACATATACAGCTACACTCTACACTGCTAGCCCGAGGCGCAGATGTGAATAAGGTCGAGTTCCGTACAGTACAGGCTAACTATACTGTTGTAGTGTACGAAAGGATGGATTAGGTAGGAACATTCCATAGCACGCGTCTAAGGCAGCTCCTGATTTTACGTCAGCCTTACACGTGGCTATGTTGAATACTTTAGTCAATTTGACGTGATTGAACGCACTGCTTAAAGCTGGGGCAGATGTAGGCCTACAGGATGTGAATGTAAGGACGGCGGAAGACATCGCACAAGACAAGACGATGGACCCGATGATACTAGCAAAGCTCAAAGCGGCGCCGTTAAGACCGAGTTTCGTCTCTGCGGTTCGACCAAAGGGCATCAGACGGTTACGACATTCAAGAAAGTGTTGCGACAGAGCGCACTCCCCACTCGCAACACCTTTCGGAATCAGCTGTAGTGCACCTGACACCTACAACACATTGCTGACTCAATAGGGTTGATACAAAAAACATCCCCGCACTTTTCTGCTACTTCCCTCCCTCTGTTCACTGCACACCGATAGCTTGAACCCTAGCTAGAGCCTATTTTGCGCACCAGGTACGCATGAGTCTCCCCAAATGTCAAAACCGGCGGTACCAAACACGAACAAGCGATATCGAGAATTGTGAGAGCATCAGGACTTTAATATCGGCCGCGAATCACAGCCCGAGGTCTCACAGCCTGTGGAATTATCGATTGGAGCCGCGTTTCGTCCATTTGTCATTGCGTATAAATTCAAAAATTTCAGATAAATCCTGCGTTTGAACTCCCTCACAAAAGTCCGCCACGATCATGGAATACACACAGCCAAAGCTTCAGATCAATATGAGGAATCTCCCCAGCCAAATGAGCGACTGCCTCGATGCATTATATCAATGCCGCTCTAACCATGCTGGTTCTGACGCTATGAATGTTAGCCAGGTACCCAGCGCCGTCTGTGCCCTTCAGATTGCGCAACAATTCGCAGCAAAAGCCGCAAACCGTCTCTCACAACACCAGTTTCACCAGCTACTGCAATTTCTTCGAGGTCCGGCGCACGGCAAGGTTCAGAACATGGAGTTATTGGAACAATTTCTGGCACGCAAACTTGAGCAGTTCCATTCTACAGAAGTCGAAATTTCCGGTGAAGGTCGCGATAGACTTGCTCGCCCCGGTGGTCCAGCGGATGCCAACCTAGGACTGATTCTACACGTTCAATGTGAGGATGATGTCCTAGGTGGGTTCTGGGATTCTCGTAGCGCAACTATAAGTCTTCTCCATGAGAAAGGAATCCATGAGACCTTCACATTCGGCTATGACTGGCATTGGCGCGCACAGGGGCGCTTTCATCGCAACAGTCGTTGTCCTGCATCGGCATGGAATCAACAGTTGAGAGAATTCCACAACCAATTCTCCAGCGACCTTCTGGAGATGTTACCGCTACCTTTCGTGATCACAGCATCCAGCTGTACCCGGGATAATCTCCGGAAATACCTGCCAAAGACTGCGATATCCTTGGAGATCGAACTCGCCGCCCCTACCAGTGTTTTGAGATTCGATCTAGACTTCAGAATTGATGGTACCTTACGCCGTATCATTCTCCATGTCCCTCACCCTACCGCTGGGTTCTTCACAAGCCGAAAGAACAGAGGATCAATGGCTACCCAAATTGACGCTGGCATGAACTTTATTCTATGGCTGATAGGTAAAGACTACAATCCTACTAGCTTCGTTAATCGGTATTCAGGCAGCCGCCCACGCTTTGTCCACACCGCGCCTCTTCCAGAGATGTGGGGCTATGTTCGAAAAGAGGCTGTAGAAGGAAAAAGGTTGCGGCTCGAAGACTATTCGCCAAGCTTTCTCAGCTGGGTATGCAGGTACATAGGTCACGACCCGTCGCACGTTCTCGCTGCTGGAGCCAGCCTTGCTGGGACGACAGCAAAGAAGATCGTTTCAAGGATACACAAACGCTCCACCACGACTTCGTCCTCCACGCCATTTCAAGTCGCTGAACCGAGCGGCTCAGACAATCAGGAATGCGAAAGGCATCCCCAGCAAGATCAGGAAACCGACAGCAAAAGAGAAGCCCCTGTAGCCCTTCTTCACGTCCCTAGTTCAGCCCCACCCATACTTATCCAGGAGACCCGCTCAATGTCTTTGCCTGTCAAACCTCCGCGCGGCAGTCCTAATAAGAGTAAGAAGCGAAGCCAGGATGATCTAGGGAACGAGCGCCGCCAGGAAGAACATCGACAACATACTGTTCCGGAAATTTCCCACGTGGAACTTGAGCAAGAAAGCAAGGAGCGGTCCCAAAAGGAGTCCTGTCCAGAAGGATGTCAACAACAGTCTTTTGTCATAATATTGCGCGAACACGTCTATCAAGGGTTACAACCGGCCCTGGCTAAGATCGAAGGCGATGTTAGAGAGTCGAAGCCAGGAGCGGTCCTGGGAGAAGGTAGGAGTCCGGTTTTATCAATGAGGGCCCCAACAGATACATTCTAAGAGGTTATAGTGAAACCGCAACATGCGCTCACCTCGGTGAAAGATGAGTCCACCTGCGATTCTACCAACACGTCGGCTGCGCATTCACGAAATAGATCGCCCTCCATTCTCCATCGTCCACTGGTGGACGAAATAGACATCCCTATGCCACTCGACGATTCGTATGAGGATGACGATGAAGACCAAGGTCTTCTAATAGAAAGCGAGGCTGGTTCCGACGAGGCTGGTAAGCCAACGACTTGTCACGGAACTGCTGTTAAAGTATACAAGAATGGAAGGGTCATCATTTCTAGTGCGGAGTTTCCTTTAGAATTCCGTACTAGCAATACACAAGCTCAGAAGATCTGCAGCTTCGGGAGCACGCCGAGAATTTACTTCTCGCCTACAGATATCGAAATTCGGGTTAACAAGGAGGTCGTCTATACAAAGCCAATTGAACGTCTTCTGGGTCTCTTGAAGGAGCTGAGTGGCTGTCTCAGTTGATTCTTGAAAAACAAGCGTTCCGGGGAACACCACACGAAGATGAACATGCGGAAGCAGAACCTCATAGCGGCCTTGATTTCATATCTCATGAGCGCCATGGTAGCACTTATAAAAACGGAGAACTGAAGAGGAAGCTTCTGCAGGGTGCTAATTTCCACTGCGCTCAGTTGAAAAGTCGCGGAGCTCATACTGAAAACAGGGTATTCTTTCGAGGCGTGCAATTGACGGTCCCCTTGAAAGCGAACACTCAAACAGTTTGTGTTGGGGTCGACCTTGTTCCAGAGGGGACAGTCCATCCGCATGAATGTATCAACGGTGGCGAGGCAGGCGATCCAGCACATCGTCTTAGCATCCAAATCAGATACAGAACCATGCATGAAAATGCACAGGAGGAATTCTGGTACAGAACTTCAGCGCAAGGCAACATTAAGAAGCTCAACTCCTTAGTTGACTTCTTGGAGGATAAGGATGGAGATTGGACAGCTCAGCAACCACGGCGATTTCTTGATAGAGATTACAGCCGCAAGAGGTTCAAGACATCATACACAAACTGAGCTCTACGAACCGGAGCTAAAGGTAAGGCCCTGAATTCTCTCCTCTGAGGACTGTTACTCCTACGATAGCAGGCAGCCCTTGGTCTTGTCAAGCCTCGAGGAGCGATTGTGAGGGAGCTCGCTGAGGAGCAGAGGTAGATTCCCGTGGTGGCTATATACTATGGTAAACGAGTCTAAACGAGGCATTAAGAACAGGTGTGTGGTGGTTGGGGTGAAAAGTCGTGAGAGACACGCCGTTTAGGCTTGACAGGTCTACACATGTGCGTCCTCGACGGACTCCTCTAGCGATATCAAGATCTTCGGCTAGCTCAAACCGAACTCGGAATCACTAATAGGGTTGGAGGATACGCCGTTTGAAATCTTCTGTCGCGGAGGTGGAATTTGGTATATATGAAGCATAGAAGGCAGGTATTATGGATGCCCAGGATCAGCAAAGACAAACCTTCAAGACATGGTGGCATTGTCAAGTCGAGTGAAGGACTTGAAGTATAAGGCATCAATTCAATCGAAAGGATGGATTGTCAAGTTGATTGCCCTCTGTTCTCGGAGAGGGAAGATGGACCAAAAACAGTGAGAGACGCTAAGAAATCGATACAAGGCTTCTATGTTAATAGCTCCACGCTCATGTCCTTCAATAACGTGATACCACCATGTGACGCCTGAGACTATATGCGCAATAGGCATAGCTCTTCGTACACATACTTTTCTTAGGACTGATATGATGGCTGGGATGGCCGCTAGCTCATTGAGGCAGACTTCTGCCCTGAGAGGGTAGATACATCTCAGGCGGCCCACAGTACATAACAAAGGTGGTGGGGGAGTGCGATATATCTATATTATGCGAAAAGTAGCATCTAATAGATTCAGAATCCTGTATGAAAATGTCCCTTCTTAGAGGCTTTTTTTCAATAAAATATATATTGTATCGTTATGATACGACACGGAGAACGGACGTGTGGCCCAATGGTAAGGGCACTCGATTGTCTACTATCAATTCGACACTAATATTGTTACCAGGCAAGGCGCTTGACGTTCGCCTCCCCTTACCCGGAGTGGATCCCCGCTAATATATGCTACAGTACGAATCAAGAGATTCACGGTTCGATCCCGTGCACGTTCAAAATTTCTTTTTTTCTGATTTCCCTGCAACAAGAGACAGGAGAGACACTATGCGACTTTACCACTCCGTAGCCGAAGGCTACCTACTACTGCTGACAAGCACCTAGCCGTACCAGCTAGCGAGCAATCGTGGTGAATTCGAGTATTTGAATTAGGTATAGAAATTCAGGCTTAAGATGTTGCGTGAAGAATCTAGCTACCGGGCAGGGCTCGGTTGCTTACAGCTCGACGTCGTTAAAAATTGGTGCTATATTACCTCGGTGGGGTACTCCGTATCGCGTTACCCTTTGCTCACCTTTGGCACTAGCTACAACATAGATAAAGCGGCAAGGCCCAGGCGACTTCCGGGTGAGCGGGGGGTACATTTTTGATGTCTTGTGGTGCCAAGGTAATCGTCTCCACGGACTTTCTCTGTACTTGGCCTGGGTGCTATGCCGTGCTTGAGGATGAAGCTTAGCCTCGAAAACACATCGGAATCATCCACAAGATGCGGATGTGGGTTCGTCTGTCTAGAAGTGGACTGCTTGCACAGGTTTGCGCACTTAGGCGACGCCAGAACACATTGGGAACAAGTTCACAACAATGGGACGGAGAACTCCGAACGCCATAGTCAAGTATCTTTCCACTAAAAATCGTAAATGGGTTTTGCTGCTGTCCTTTCGTGAGACATAAACGCTTTCGTGGCTCAGTACGTAGAGAGCCTTTGCTTTCTTGGCTCAGTACGTAGAGAGCCTTTCCAATAGAACTCTATCCCAATACTCCAAAAGGTCTAATCATCATTAATATCTACTTTCATCTCGTCTACTGAAAGGACAATTGTGTCACAGACTTTGGAAACTGGTATCAGGATCAGGCTTGATGTGATCCGACATCTCTGGCGTCAGTTGTTACTATGGCGCTTGTGCCATTAGTCATCGGCTTTGTCGCTCCTAGGAAGCAAATGCGTACCCGCAGCTCACGTAGTCTTGTTCTGATAAAGACGGCTCATAACTTGTCGCCTTTAAGCCCGTATCTGAAGGCATATATTCTTCGTCGTTCTCTCTTCTGATTGCATAGATCGGTCACCAACGGAGGCACATCGTTAATTATGGGGTTGATAAATAACCATAGCCGTTTGTTCCTCTGACCTTGAAATACTTTGATCATAATGAATCCGTGTATCTCCTCTTAAGATAGCCTGTTGAACACATCCAGCAGACAGAGTAAGTTGTTGCTAATATATTAAGATAGCCTCTCCGCTCACACCATATTACTTGCTTTGCTCACACCCCACCCGCACCATCTGATCAGAAAAGGGTATATCTTCTCGCAATTCTCAATACTCAGACTGTCATATCATTTGAAATTACAATTGATACTAGAGAAATAATCTTTACTCCAAATTTTTGTTGCTAATGGCGAGTTATGCCTTACCTGCAGGAGTTGAGCATGTCAGATTGCTGGAAAAATGACTCATAAAGGCAAGTTCAGTTGAAAATTCTCTTCAACATAATGGGAAGGTGCGACCAACACCACTTGCTGCCAAACATCTATTTACTCTCCGGTAAAATTTTCCCCTTCCGTTCTCTTGATTCAATCTCTATTGAAAGGCTCTTCGTCTATTATATATTACTTCCCAGCACAGTGCCATAGTTCAGTGCTTGCCAACCCACACTTGTTCATCAATCCACCCCAAATAACCATCATGTCAGACATGCGGACCCAACTCACTCCTCCGAAATTAGGCAGTCAATGATTCAACGTGTCACCGAAATCCTATCTCACGATTTCTGACATCTTAAGTCACTCGAAGCGCCGAACACCCCTCGAGTTCTCCACCAAATCAGCAGAAAGACTTCGGCTCGAACCACCCACAGCAGCTGTCGATCATACAACCACAGACTACTGGCACAGCGTAGCGTCTGGGGGTGTCGAAACCCATCGAGGGACTCAACGTGGTACTTGACCGCGATTTCATTACAGGAATCGACGTTAGTAGATTTCTGTTCTCTTCAGGGGCCCGCTAACAACAGCTAGAAACTGAAACAGAAGGTGGATAGTCATGGGAGGGAGATTGGGAACCTGAGACACCAGATAGGAGACTCGCTGCATGAGAACAGCACGATGATGGTACGGGCATGGCTCTCATACTTGGATCGTTACTAAAGCGTTGTAGGTACAGCTGAACCTGATCATTAAGGCGAGAATGAAACTCCTGCTGGCGAATCTCGCTATCGACCTCGCGAAGTACTGCGCTGAGAAGATGGGCAAGCCTGAGCTAGCGAATACCAAAAAGAGCCACAGTGTACAAGAGTTAGGAAGATTCGCCGCCACAGTGAGCAATACACAGCTGGAGAAAATCGGAGTCCCCATACGCTTCAAGGGATTGTTGGGAAAACTGGGACAAAATCTCGAAGGGCGTGATAGCGCAGTGCACGAGTCAAGCTATGAACTCGCCAGATTGCTGATGCTGCCTGCCTCTCAACAAACCTATCTCCGCCATCAAGGACTCTATCGCGTTATATACGGGGAGACGATCGAAGAGCGAGCGGAAGGAGGGGATATTCTAGACGAGCTGCTATGAGAGTGGTAACCTTGGGGGGTTGTTCTTGATGGTGTGGAGAGTGAGGTTGTTGAGGTGGATGGCTCGACAAAGATGGGTGGGAGATGTCAATCCTGTATGGCTCAAGGGCTTGAAACCAACAATCTATTCATGATCAATACCTGCATCGCAAGAGGACTGCAGTTAACTGACACGGCGAATCGATCGGCTCAGACACTGAGTAAACAATGGTCAGTAATCTTTCAAAGCGCTTCGGCCATAGATAGCTGCCTCATCACACTACCCATGTCCTTGATCAACTTTTAAACTACCATATTAGACCATCCATTGTCAAGTTGATCGCATTAACACTCGAAATTGCAACAATACTGAAGGATGAGCTGGATTTTGGCCGATACGAACGAATACTTTGCCATACATGCGCCACTGCCATCTTAAAAGTCTGTGAACATGCAGCAATTGTCCCCAATGGCAGAAAGGCACTGTCTTCAATCTCCCCGTCCCTGTCTTATGGGAATAACACCAGGTACACGCACGCCGCCTTCCCAGCCATGTCTCATTCGCGCTTTCCCCCATCCCTAGACCTTGCTGCAATTCATCCAAGGTACATCAAGTGGCCTTATCGAGCCAATGCTGGAAGGTAAGTGGTAATTCAGCTAATGATCTGTCGGCACCGCTGTCTTCTTGCCCGCTTTGAGCTACCACCTTGACCATCACATTTGCCACACCTGGCCAGTCTGTCGTCGTCCACAACAACAATGCTTCGTACAATGAGTCCAAGTCCCACCGGACGCTCGGGTTTTTGGCATGTGACATCATTGCAAGCCACTTCGCGTAAGACTTGTGCCGCTTGCTGAAGCCTTCGAGGAAATCATGGTACCAAAGAGATTCGTTGGTATATTCTTCTTGTCGCTTGCGTAGTGCGGGCGCAGACCACGAGATATCTGGCCTTAAGCCAAAACTTTCGTCATGGTGGAAGACCAGCAAATCTCTCTTAACCCGATCTTTCAAGCACATCAGGCGAGCTTTAGAAGGGCACAGCCAACCGCTGATAAGACGGGAGTCGAAGAAGGATAGCTCGACTGCATGGGTAGATATCTTGGCGTTGTACGAGGTTTTGTAGCTGTCGATTATTTCTTTGTGAGCCTTGCAGGTGAGGGCGACTTTGGCCAGAGATTCAATTGAGAGGTAGTCGCATATCAAA
>JAABUJ010004637.1_pt1 | contig 14300 bp, 14 predicted proteins | sample 5559131 | NCBI WGS metagenome assembly JAABUJ01 (sample SAMN10711875, study PRJNA513366) | rock metagenome | isolation source: Antarctica rocks | place: Antarctica: Victoria Land, Mt New Zealand nord | collected 2016-01-07
CACGGCGGCCGCATAGCTTGCGTACCGTAGCGCGCTACGGTAGAGTTACGGACAACAGAGCAAGCAAGCCACTACAGAGGGAGCCCGACATGGCCACCACCGCAACGTACTTCCGCAATTTCTTTGAAGAGAAGGAAATCCCCTACGCCAGCTGGCAGATCGAGCACGCAGGCGACACCCACATGATCGACTCTGACTTTGTGGTCGAGCTGGTTAAGGGCGCCCGCGGTGCTGAGGCCAAGTCGCTGATGCGGCAGCTCACCATGCTCGACTTCGCGAATGCCCCGATGTTGCCCTTTCTGGAGCGCCTGGCCCGGGCGTACGTCGCGAACTTCTAAAATTGACGTAGCGCGCTACTTGTCAACAGTAGCGCGCTACGGTAGACTAAGGGTTATGACCACGACAAAGAGCACGCAGACCAACTCCCTCGGCTTCCCGCTCGTCACCTGCTACCGCTGCGGCGGAACCGGCCACTACTCCTCATGCGAGATGTACGGAACCGTTTGCTTCGGATGCGCCGGCAAGGGCGTCGCCATCCGCCGCGGCAAGGCCGCGAAGGCATGGGCCGCGTACACCGAAGGCGTTCGCGCTCAGGCGAACGCCAGCACCGACCGCCTGGCACTCGGAGACAAGGTGGCCGCCCGCCGGCCCGGCGACCACTCGCCCTTCGGACACGGGAAGCGCTACTGGGCGACCGTCACCGCCGTGACCGTCGACCTGAACCACGCGTGCGGCTGGAGCATCACCCGCGAAAACGGCGGAGAGGGCCGCACCGTCACCAGCTGGGCCGCAACAGTCACAGTCCAATTCAACGATGGCGAGACGGACACCATCAGCTGCAGCACGAACAGGCAGTGGAACCGGCAGCCGGCGGCCGTCGATCCGGCACCCTTCCTGGCCACCATCTGAATTACCCGTGGCGCGCTATTGAATGGCAATAGCGCGCCACGCGGCACCGTTAGAACCAGCAAGCCAACCATGCAAGGGAGTACGCAATGCCCACCATGACCCTCGCTGCCCGCACCGCAGCCGGAGAAGTCACCACCCAGCAATTCGACGTGGCACAGATGGCCGCAGTCGGCCGCGCTCTGCATGACGCAGAAGACGCCATCGTCCGCACCCTCACAGCGGCAGGGATCTCGTTCGTGACCGCATGCGAGATCGCCACCTCCGGCCAGCACGCCGCGTACACCGAAGCCATGGCACGGCTCGCCCGATGACCACGCAAGAGGTAACCCAGATCCCAGCCAGCGAGCTGAAGGCGGGCGACCGAATGATCGTCTCCCTGTTCGAGGACTTCGAGTGCACCGTGGAGTCTGTGACGCAGGTAGTTGGCCGCACCGGTCGGCCGGTGTGGCAGATGGGCTCAACGTCAGTACGGATGCTGAGAATTACCTTCACGGATGCGCCGAAACCGATCAAGGCGCTGGAAATGTCCGAGGGCAAATCAGTCGCGGTCGCCCGATGACCACGCCGAAAGAAGCGCTCCGCGCAGTCCGCACCTGGACCAACCGCCGGCAACGTATCGCCCTCGCCGCCCAGGAAGCGCAGGAAGCGCAAGCCGACGCCATCCGCGAAGCCATCACCGCAGGCGTTACCACAGCCGAACTGATCGCTACCACCGGACTATCCCAGGGCCGGATCTACCAGATACGCGACCGCCGCCGCAATAAGTGGCCGGCGAAGGAAGGGACCATCCCGTGAGCGACTACCAGCTATGGGTTAGCTACTCATACACCAAGTGGGAGGAAGTCAACGTGACAGTTTCGGCTGACACTGAGGGCGACATCACCGACGAGATGGTCGACGCCGCAGTGCTCAACGGCACCCGGCACATCTCCGGTGATGACTGGCACGGTGTCGGCCAATGGGAAGTTGTGACAGCGCCAGACCAGGAAGGAACGGCAATGTTACGCGTTATAACCTCTGGAATTCGTTTGTTTCGTCTCATATGCGTTGCTCAGCAACGCGCAGTGGACCATCTACCCGCCTTATCGCGAGGCGGACCAGGCTAGACATGTGACCGTCCACTTGAGTTGAGAAAACTGCGGTTAACTACGTCGAACACTAATACACTAATAACCGTATTTACCAATGTTTTTCTGGGTGCTGGGAACACCGCACTTGCAAAAAGGAAGCCGGGCTGACCCATCCCGGGTCCAGTGGGGGAGCGACCACACCCCCCACTTCCCTCTCACCAGCCTGGGACGGGGGGACCTCAGCGCTTACCCGGGCCAGGCGCTCCACGACCACCACACAGCCCCACAGGGGGCCCCTGCCCCCAACCCACCACGTTCGGACCAACGCCGCACCATCTGCGGCCTGACCCCAAGCGATCTACGAACTCCTCCTCCTGATGGCGGAAGGCACCCGCATTGCACCAAAAGCACCAACATAATGCACAAACACACGCAAAACGTAACGCACTGATTACCAGACAACCCGCTGCTGGCGTGGATGACGTTGAGGCGGAAGTGCAGAGCCCGGACCGGCTGCGGAACCCTAGTCGCTCAAGCGCCATCCTGGTCAATTAAGTACCAATAGGAGCAAAACATAACGCACTAATTAATAGACAGGATAGCGCCTGGTCTAAAGGTTCATCGCAACGGACCCAGCCAGAGGGGGGTCCCATGACCTTGACCCCGAGTTATGTTGGTCGATGTCGCCTCCCAAGCCAACGCCACCGGTGAAGGCTGAAACAGCGTCGACCTGGTCCGAGGCATGCCCAGTCCATACAAGCAACGGTCAGAGGGTCTTGTAAATCCAGATTCCTTCGCGCGCCGACGCGCTCTGGCTGAGCGCGCCGGTTGGATCCGGGATGGAACTGGTGTCGGCTGCTTCAGCGAATCCGACTGAACGATAGAAGGGCAATGCCGCGAACTCGGGTGGGTCGACGAAACCGAACCAAAGGGTGGCTCCCTCCGACTTGTGCATTGTTTCGGCCTCGTTGATCAGTCGCTGGGCGGTCCCAGCGCGCCTATATCTGACGTCGACCGCGAGGTGCTCGAGCAAACGAAGGTTCTCCCGCACCGGGTGCCGAAGCTCAGGGGAACAGACATTGATCAATGACGCCGGCGGGTGACTGTTGAGCGCCGCGCGGACGACACCGTCAACGGATCGGGCGAAGCGGAGGGTCCAGGTGAGACCCAAGCTGGCCTCAAGCGCCTCCGTCGGGATCTTCGGGTTGGAGCTCAGATCGCTGATGTTGTTGAAGATGAAAGTATCCATCATCCGACGATCGAAGTCGTTCTCCGGTGCCACTATCTGACCCAGTTCAGCGATTTGTCCGTTCTCGTTGCGTCCAGGTCGCTCTCTGCGGCTGAGTCTCCGTGACTGTTTCCCCATGTCCATGATCATCGCAGGCTTGTCGGGCGGCACCTCATTGGGGGACGTGGTCGGCGGTGGGCCCAGCGTCGGATTGTCCGCTCTGATCGACCGGTGAGGTCGACTACGGCGGCGCGGATGAGGCCTTCATCGATCAGGTTCCGAACGGGTCGTGATTGTGCGCGGCGACCACGAGTGCAGCGAGTTATCATCGCTGGTCAGCCTGGGTTATCGGCGGCAGGCTGGGGGGCTAGACGCCCGCGGATCGCGTCGTGCTGCTCGGGGGGTGAGCTTGGGGACCAGGGGACCAGGCCGGCGAGTTTCCGGGCGGCGAGCGGGACAGTCGTCATCAGCTGAGTAGTACAAGAACACGCCGCCTCTTGATGACTACCTCTGCCACCCTTTGTGCATGACGAAAGGTAACCAACACCAGACCCCCCCTACGTGCCGGCTTCGGCCAAACCGACGCTCACCACTACCACCAGTTCGCCCGTGACATGGCTCTGCTCCTCGTCAGCCAGCGAGTCGACTTCGACCACGACTGGGCCGACAGCACACCTGGTGCGCTCGCGCTCGACAGCACCCGGGCGTTGGCCATGCTTCAGCAGCGCGACATCAAAGAGAGGACGCTGCTGCGGGCCAGCAAGGAGCTGTCCGACCACCTGCTCCTGCAAGACAACACCCCCGCCGAGGCCATCGAAATTGCCTACCAGATCCGCGGGTTCCGCAAGATATGGGAGACCGAGCTGACCGCGGGGCGAGCTCTGGACCGCAGGGTGCTGCACCAGCTGGAGAGCTACGTACTCGAGCTGTCCGTGCTGATCGACTCGACGCTCTCACTCCACCCGAGCGAGACCGAGTACCTCGTCAAGACCGCCAGTGGTGCGGAGTATTACGGCCGGACGCTCAGCTCGATCGTGCGCAGGGTGTGGGGGTCGCGGGCATTCATCCGAACCTCATGCGACTGCGACAACCCATCCACCGGAGTCGTGGCCGTGCCGGCCGCCGACACGGGGCACAGCGTGGTACTGGCCGAAGTGATGTTCGATCACCTTCCGCTGGGCAAGTAGTGGATCCCAGAATCGATGAGCTGCGCGCTCTGGGTTGAACGGCGCAGGTTGCTCAACGGGAGGCTGGCACTCACGGCCTACTCGATTTGCCAGCCGGGAACAGCACCGGACAACTCTGACGTCATTGCCAGTGGTAGAGGTGGTTAGTTGGCAGATTCGCCGCTGCTGGGGGTGGTGATTTCGGCGTGCCGGGCGACGACGCTCGCCAGGGTGTAGGTGCGGAACGCAGTAGCGGCGGGGAATCCGGCTTGCACCCATGCCCCGATCTCTTCGACGCTGACAGCGGTGCGGGTCTCCCGGCGTAGGCCAGAGACAGCAGAGATAGATAGATGCCAGTGCGGTCTCGGGTATTGCATGAAGTCCAAGAACACCCCGATCTGCACGGTGTGTTGCAGCAGGGCAAGGTCGGAGCGGCCGGTGGTCCGCAAACTACCTGCTGGCATCGGTGCGACAGAGGCCTTCATCATCCGGGAAAGGATCTTGCCTGCCTCACGGAACCGGGCGGCGCGAACTCCAGCCGGGGGGACTGCGACCTGGGTCAGGTCGACCCAGGTCGCACCGTATTCAGTTGGCTGCTCCGTCATGCGGAATAGGCTACCTAGCCGGCGCCTCAGGCCTCTCGAAGTCTGACCCGGCTCGAGCGGGAAATCGCCTAAGTCACCGAATGCGTTAAAACAGTTATGCACCTTTTAGTGTCCGCTGCCATGGAGTCTCTTCCTCATGCGCCGGGTGCCGCGAGCTGCTGCTCGTTCAGTAGCGATGGCGGAGGAAGTCCAGCTTGGATGCCGCGTCCTCGAAGGCCCAGCCGTACTGGATAGAGCCCATGTATTCGGCGGCCATCGCTTGGCCGAGAGCATCGATTGCTGCCGTCTCGCCGCCGGCGACGTAGGCGTCGAGGATGTCGCCCATTGCCTCGCCGGACATATGCCACTCGATGTTGCGGCGTTTGACGGCCCCGGGCTGGCTGTCGATGACCGGGCCGGCCACGCCTTGGAAGCGGACGATGGCACCGTTGTTCCGCATCCGCGTTTCCCTGCGGTGGTTCACCCGGCTCTGCCGGTATTCAGGAGTGCCTCGGTGTTGTTGAACGGCCCCGGCGAAGGACTCGGCAGCTCCACCCCGGGTGGGTACGTGGTCGTTTTGCGCCCATCGGCGGATGGTCCGCTCGGACCGGCCGCTGCGTTGTGCTGCGGATCTGGTGCCGCCGAGCTCGTCGACCTGACTTCGGATGCTGCCTGACGGTGGAGGAGAGTTCGTCAGGCCACGTGAGATCAGCTGACCCATCGGCCGCGGCGAAGGACCTCCGCGTCTGCGTCTGGCCGTCACCGGTCACCATCCTGTGTTGGGTCGACCTTCGGGACAAGAGGAACGAGCGCAGCCAGACGGCCACCGGTGAGTGCCTTTGTGATGTCCTCTGTCAGCGGCGCGCTTCGGGTGACCTTGAACTGACCGAGGCCGTCACCGAGTTTCAGCGGCGCCGGTATCGCCAGGGTCGGCTCCGCCTGATCTGACAGGTAGAACACTTCGTCAGTGGAGATCGCCACCGGCCACATGTCGTTCTGCAGGCCCGCCTTGCGCAGCTTCCGGAGCAAGTTGACGTTGGCTGTCGACACGATCGCCAGTCGCCAGTCCGGTCGGTACAGCGGACTCTTGACGTTGCCGTCCTCGGTGCGGGCCAGGCGCCCAACTGTGCGCTTGTAGACCTGCTTGACCGCATCCAAGACCGTCTTGGCGTCGGGGTCGCCGGCTGCGGCAGCCACCATCATGGCGGCTCGAGCGTCCCGGACAACCTGGTACCACTGGTCGAAGTAGCGGCGGGTGGAACCGTCCCAGGTATAGGCCTCAAGGATCTCCGGTGGGCGTCCAAGTTCTTCGGCCAGGTACCGAACAACGGGAGTGGAGTACCAGCCCGTGGTACCGGCCAACTGCCCGGCGGGACGGGTGATGTCCGGCAGGCGCCAGTCGTCGGAAGAGCCTGGATCGATGCGCCACAACCCGGCGATTTTCGGGTTGAAGGCCGCGCCTTCTTTGTGGTGCTCGGCTTCGCCGACACCGACCTCGGTGGCTCCTTGGGCAGCCAGGTACATCGCGTTGGCGTCGTAGGCATGGATGAAGCTGCGGCTGGCCTCGTCGCGGTCCGGCCGGCGGCACCACAGGATCGCCGTGTTGGGCACCCGCCCGGGGTCTCTCAACATCGGCGGCGGCGGCGCTACATATTCGGTGGCGGCCAACGGCGCGCGAGTTGACATAGCGCGCGGTGGCCGTAGCTGCCGTAGCAACGTCAGTCCGGTCACTCCACCGGAGGCCCCCCAAGTGACGCTCAGATTCTCGGCGACCAGCTGTGCCCGACGCGCCAGTACCTCGGGCGCAGGATCGTCGGCAATCAACGATCGGGAATCATCGAAGGCACCCATCAGCGGCACCAGGACGATCTGCACAGTGATCGACGGCCGGTCGTCGGTCCGCGGCCGCCAGACTCTGGTCCAGACGCGCAGCTCGTTGTCCCGCGACAGACTCCAGCCGGCGTTGACCGCCGTCACCGCGGCGGTCCTGCCCGCCCGCTCGGCAGCCGAGGCAGCCTCGTTCGCGTCAAGTTCTGCGGGGTTGTCAACATCCAGGGTGATCCCGAACCGGCCCATCCCTTCGGCGGTCAACAGCAGCTGACCCGGGGACGGCAAGACGAACTTGCCGCCACCATGGCCGAGTTTCAATTCACTGGCCAGTGCGGCGAGATCTCCGAGATGCGCGATCTGCTGACCCAGGTGCACATGGGTTCCATCGGGCAGAACCAGTTCATCGGCCGTCACCACTGCAGCTGCGGCCAGCCAACGCTGATCGGTTCCCTGACGAGCGACCGACCGGACGTCCACGGTGACCAACGCCGGCGCTGGGTCGGGCGCCGGTATCTGTTCGTCGTCCAGAGGTAGCTCAGGCTCGCTCAGCTGCTTTTCATCGAAGGCCTCCGGTGACTCGAAGGCCTCCGGTGACGCTTCGTCGGCGAGCTGCTCGTGGTCGATGTCCGGTCGGAGGTCGACCGGGTCGGTCATGGTCTCCGTCTCTGTCAGGTCCGGGTCTTTTCGTTCAACGTCAAGACCGTCGGCGTCTTGGTGAACCCAGGGCGGGGGGGGAACATCTAGCCCGGTCGGTCCGCTGTTCTGCGGGTCCTCATCCAGACCATCCAGGACATGTCGGGGCATCACCCAGACCCGCTGCTGCACGGCCGCGACGCGACGGTTGGCTGATCGGTCACCGGCGCCGTTCGCGCTGATCCATCCGCGGCCGGCCATTGCTGCGCCGAGACTGACCGACGTGTGGGGGAACGTTTCCCCGGCTCGATTTGCGATGCCGCTGACAACGCCGAGCACGGTGCGGGGAATCAGCCAGACCTCGGCGTCGGTGAGGATGCCGACCCGATCGCCGCGCGCCTGCCAAATGATCTCGTCGCGAGTGAAGCTGCTAGCAGCGATCGGTCCGGTGACCGACTGCCGCGGTGTCCATCCGTAGGGGACACCGCCGTCCTGACTGGTCGCTGCATCTACGTCCTCGGGCACGCCGCCCTGTTGATTGGACAAGTGACAATTGCCCGACAGCAGAGCTGACCGCAGCAGGTCGAGCATGTGACGGGGACCGTCGACGCTGGACGGATCCTGCTCTCGGACCTGGTCGATGAGTCCGATGAGGGCCCAGTCCCAGATCTGGGTGGCCTCGGACTCGGTGAGCACATTCGTCTCCAGCAGCCAGGTCAGGAGAGCAAGCCAACCGCTGGTGCAGACCATCGCGGTACGGGCCAGACGACCACGGACGCCAGGCTCGTGTTCGAGCCCGGAGCAGATCCGATTCCACTGCTGGATGTAGGGGCTCTCCTGCTCGAGCTCGTCGATCCAGTCGACCAGTCGCTCGCGGTGCGCAGCGACCCACTGGATGAACGACGAGCCCAGCAAGCCGCGGGCCTCACGCGAAACCTTCCCTTCCAGCGGACCGAACAGATCGAACAGCTCACCTCCCTCGGGAAGCAGCGAGCTCGATCCGACTCGGATGGTCAAGGCTCGGGTGGCCGACGATCCGGTACTGGCGGTCTCGCCGGTGGTGATGACCCCGCATCTCGGTGCGCCTGTCGTGGTGCTTGCCCCGGCGATCCGCGTCGCCAGTGTTCGGCCGCCGCCGTTCCAGATGGCTGACTGCAGATCGGCCAGTTTGGTCGGGCCTTTCGGGCCTTTGAAGTCATCGACAGTGATGGGGATGTCCGCGGCCTCGTGCATCTTGTTCAACAGGCCCTTGATGCTCTCGCCCGTACCCTCCAGCGCCGAGAACACCTCCTTCCGGGGAGACCGGCCGTTCTCTTGCATCGAGGGGGCGAACCAGTGCATGGCGGCACAGCGGGCGATCGAGGTCTTGCCGGATCCGGGGTCGCCGACCATGTGCAACGAGGTGCGGGGAGTCCCGAAGATCGCCCGGAACGCGAAGCCGATCAGCGGCGCCACGATCTGTCCCGGAAGGTGCACCAGGGGCACCAGACCGTCCTTGGCGGCCTGCCGCAGGGTCGGCTGATCCTGCGTCGGGGTCGACATCTCAAAGACGCCGAGCTTCCCGCTGATCGCCACATGCGGCAACGCCACCGCTCCGTCTTTACCGATACCACCGCCCGCGTGAACGAACACTGATTGCCCATCGACCTCACGCCAGCCGGTCGCGGTGTAGCGGCGGCCGCGTTTCATCGGCATCGGCTTGACGAGCATCGCGGCCTGCAAAGCGGTGGTGCGACCGCGGTTGGACAGGTCGTGGATCAGACCGGGCCACGGAAGGTCTTCGTGCCATGAGCCATCTCGAACTTTGTCCGGTGCGAGTTCGGTCTCGATCTCCTCCCAGCAGATTTCTCCACCCTCGTCGCGTTCGGGGCTGCCGTCGAGGTTGCTCAGTGGTCGCCGTAGCCGCAGTTGCCAGCCGCTGCCGTGGTTGGCCGTTTCAGGGTCGCCATCGTCGTCGATCATCTGGTCGAGGACGACGACCTCGCATCGCCAGATGGTGGTGAACGAGGGATCGGTGGGGCGGCCGCCGACCTTGACGGTTTCGCCGTGTCGGTAGATGTACAGGGGAAGCAGGTTGGGAACTTCATCGCCGCTCTTGGATCCACCGCCGCCGCCGCCGGTCGGAGGGTTTCCGCCGAAGCCGCCGCCAGAAAAGATGACGGGCGGCGGGGCATCCTGAGGGCTCGCCGCGGCGAGTTCGGCCAACTTCGCCGTCGGGTCGACGGGTTCGAGGGTCTCGATGTCCTGGCCGGCTTCGGCATGATCGGTGAGGTCTTTGCCATGGGTGGGGTGCACAACCCGGGTGCTGGCGGCGATCCCGTCGAGCCGTTCCCATGCTTCGGCAGCGTGCTCGTAGCCGGCCTTGTCACGGTCGGCCACGATGACAACGTGGGCTCCGCGGAGCTGCTCGGCGTGCTCTTTCAGGAACTTGCCGCGACCGCCGCCGGATGCATTGGTTGTTCCGACCATGCCGTAGCGGTTGGCGGTGTCCGCGTCCTTTTCACCCTCCACCAAGTAGACCGGTTCACCGGCGCCAATCGCAGCCGTGACCTGCGGCAATCCATACAGGGTGGGGGGAAATCCGCCGAACTTGTATCGCTTGGTCTGAGGGTTCCAGCGTTGCGGGCGGAAGTCCTTCGGGTCGTACCGCAGGACCCGACCAATCGGCGAGCCATCAGCTGCTGAGTACTCGTATTGCGCTACTACCTCGCCTAGTTCGGCCTTCGGAGATTTCGGCGTTTTGGCAGGTGCGGGGGGCTTGGCGCGCAGGCGTTCGGGGGCTCGGCGAGCTGCGGTGCCCAGGTCGACCAGGCCGTTGGAGCTGCCGCCGCGCTTGTTCTTCGTTCCCGCGGGGAGAGGTTCGTCGAACAGGTCCGCGACGGCCAAGCCGGCGGCTGCGAGCACATAGGTGTCGTCGCAGCCGGAGAAGCATTTGACCCGCGTTCGACTGTTGGCCGCGTCGTAGCTGACGCCCAGGGACGGCGTGCGATCGCCACCACCGCCGCCGTGGCTTGGCACCGGGCAATGAAACTTCACCCATCCACCGCTGTGTTGGCCCGGACCGGTCGTCCGCTCAAGCGCGTCGACAACACGATCGAACGAACTATGGGGGTGACGTTCGGCGCTGCCTCTGTCAACCGCGACGCTCACTAGATACACTCCAAGAGCTGTAGGAAGAAGGGGTCATACTCCAAGACCCCCGAGCAAGATCGGGCCTCCGGGTTCGTTAGCAAGATCGGGCCTCCGGGTTCGGCATCGGACCTCCGGGTTCGTTGAAGCAGTAGGTGAACCCCTCGGGGTCACTTCAAGAAAAGAGCAGTTGAGTCCCTCACTGACGTGCCCTTGGCGGCCAAACCATCACGTCGTGGGGGATTCGCTGTATCTAGGTCATGACGACCTCAGTCCAGTGGACAATTCGTCCGGGTAGCGCCTCAACTGGTCAGGCCCCTTTCGCCAGAGGAAGTTCATCCTGGCGCGGGTCGTGCGACATGTTCGGCAGCTGAACCCCGTGCACTTCGGCCAATGCGACGACTGCGTACACGGCGAGGTCGAGGCCCCGCTCTGCCGCTGCGGTCTCCATCTGGGCGATGAGGATCTCTGTGGGTCGGATGCTGAGCAGTCTTCGAGGTCCCCACAAAGCGGGGCGCCCTGGGCGATCGAACCGTCTCGGTCTTGGCATGGTGCGAGCGTTACAGATTCCGCAACGCAACAGCGTGCGCCACGCCGTACACATTGCCGTCGATCCAGATGCGACCTTCCGCGGCGGCAACCATCGGTGGCCCCGAAGTGATCCATGAAGTGGTTTCGGACATGCCTGTGAGTCGACCGCAGATCGTCAGACATTGGAAGGGACATTTGCGGACACTTTGAAATGTCCACAAATGTCCCAGCTCGCCGGTCCACTGGAACTTCGAAGTTTTCATCCTCACGCGAGGTGTCGTTCGCAAACAGCCGTAGCAGCCGTAGCAGCGACATCATCACTGCAGTTCAGACGGCGTGTCGTGGTGCTACAGAGGTCCCCGTCTACCCTTGTCGGCCTGTAGGCCCGATAGAACCTGTCTTACCTGGTCAGAGCACGTGAAACTCTGAGACCGCGGTGCTACGGCTTTGAAACAGGCAAAGCCGTAGCACTCCGCCGCCAGGACACTTCACCCTTCGGCTGGCATCAGGCCGGGCCCGCTGTTCGAATCGGTGGGCAGCAGACCGTTCGGCGCCCGACTGCCTACCGCCCCGCTGGGAGCAAGCCGTAGCAGCGACCCTTATTTACGCAGGTAAGACGGCGTGTCGCACCGCTACAAAGCGGTGGTCGTAAATATGGGGGAGCAGGTATTGACTGCGAGACTCAGGCAGTGGGCGCCGTCCGCTGATGACCAGCTGTCGCGCCCTCGAACTCACGACGCCCGTCGACTGGCTTCTGCGCAGTTGCTACCCACACCCCTCGCCGGTCGCTCACCCCCGGCCGATCGCCTGCTTCCAGCGGACCCGCGAACCCGAGCGGAGCACCGAGCGCTCGTAGATCTTCGCCGAGACCTGGGCCAGGGCAGTGATCACCGCAACCATCAGCACGACCGACCCCACCACCTGAACGGGGCCGGTGACCCCGGCCGCGATGCGCAGCGGCATGAGGATGGCCGAGAACGGCGGGATCCAGGCCATGACGTTGGACAGCGTGCCGTCGGGGTTGTTCAGCGTGACCTGCGCCAGCACGAACATGACGGCGACCAGCAGGGTCAGCGGGGTGGTGGTCGAGCCGATGTCCTCCTGCCGCGAGACCATGGACCCGGCCGCCGCGTAGAGCAGCGCGAAGAAGGCGTAGCCCAGCACGAACCACGCCAGCGTGGAGATGAACACCGTGACCGCGGTCCCGGTGACGGTCAGCAGACCGGTGCCGAGCGCGGCGCCGAGACCGGCCACCCCGTACACCGCGAGCTGCACCAGCCCGACGACGCCGATGCCGAGCACCTTGCCGACCAGCAGGTGCACCGGCTTCATGGTGGCCAGTAGCAGTTCCACCACCCGCGACGTCTTCTCCTCCACTACCCCGGTGGCTACCGAGATGCCCGCGGTTAGCAGCTGGATGTACAGCAGGACGACGGAGATGTAGGCCAGCGCCAGGCGCTGACCGTTCACCGCCTTCGGTGGGTTGATTGCCTCGCCGGTGACGGTGGCTGCAGTGGCCGCACGGGCGATTGCGGCGGGGTCGACGCCCCGAGCGGTCAGCGCGGAGTTGCTGGCCTGCTGGGCCACCGCGGTTTGCAGCACCGTGCGCAGCCCGTCGGAAACGTCGTCCTTGCTGACCGCGATGTAGGCGCCGTTCGAGGTGGGGAACAGGGCCACGTCGAGGTCACCAGCGTCGACCTGCGTGCGTGCCGCGGTAGCGTCGGGCACGGCTGATGTCGTCACCGGGGTGCCCAGGCTCTTGCCCGCCGCGCTCAGGGTCTGCTGCAGCGACGAAGAGCCGACCACACCCACCTTGTCGGGGTTGCCGGAGCCCCCGGACCGGGCGGAGGCGACGATGATGCCGCCGACGATCAGCACGACCAGGATGGCGTTGCTGATCAGGAACGCCTTGCTCCTGATGCGGGTCTTGATCTCCCGAACGGCCACCAGCCTCACCGACTGGGTAGCCCCCAGAGGGTTGTGCTGCGTGGTGCGGGTCGTCGTGTCGGCGCTCATGCCGTCACCATCTCTCGGAACAGCTCGGTCAACGACGGGCGGCGGACGGTGAAGGCGTGCACCGGCCCGGTGCGCAGCGCTGCGGTGAGCACGGCCTGGTCGTCGACGTTGTCGTCGAGCTCCAGCACGGTGGCCGAGCCCTCCCGGGCGACGGTTCGCACCCCGGCGATCTCGTCGGCCCAGCCGGGCGCCGCCTGCGGGGCGTCGACCACCAGCTGGCTGCGGCCGCGGTCGCGGAGCTCGTCCACCGTGCCGATGGCCTGGACCTGCCCGGCCCGCACGATCCCCACCCGGTGGCACAGCCGCTCCACCAGCTCCAGCTGGTGACTGGAGAAGATGACCGGCACCCCCTCGGCGCACTTTTCCACCAAAACCTCGCTCATCACGTCCACGGCTACCGGGTCGAGCCCGGAGAACGGCTCGTCCAGGACCAGCACCTCCGGGTCGTGGACCAGCGCGGCGGCCAGCTGCACGCGCTGCTGGTTGCCCAGGCTCAGCGCGCTCACCGTGTCGGTCACCCGGTGGGCGACGTCCAGACGCTCGGTCCAGCGGGTGACGGCCGCGGCGGCGTCGCGGTCGGTGAGCCCGTGCAGGCGGGCCAGGTAGTGCAGCTGGTCACTGACCTTCATCTTCGGGTAGAGCCCCCGCTCCTCGGGCATGTAGCCGATCCGCCGGCGGGCGTCGCGGTCGAGCAGCTTCCCGTCCAGCGCAACCTCGCCGGCGTCGGCGGCGAGCACGCCCATCGCGATACGCATCGTGGTGGTCTTGCCGGCGCCGTTGCTGCCGACGAAGCCGAACAGCTCGCCGGGCGCGACGGTGAAGCTCATGTCGTCCAGGGCCACGGTCTCCCCGAAGCTCTTGAAAAGCTGCCGTACATCCAACCCCGCGTCGCTCATCGTTCTCCCTCCGGTGATAGATCGCTGTCCTCGAGGTCGCTGTCCTCCCGGGGCACAACACATAGGCCAGCAGTATCGCGGGCAGGGAAACCGACGCCGATGATGATGCCAGCAGTAGGCCCGCTGGGTCGGCGACGGCACTGGGCTCACCGGCCCCGGGAACCAAAACCCAGCGATCGCTCCGTCGCCCGCTGCAGGGCCTCGCGCTCGTCTAGATGAGTAATTCCAAGGGCTGATCGGCGCGTTGAACCTCAAGTCGGGGTGGAGAGTGTCCAGGCTGGCGTTGCTAACCCAACGTCGAGCAGGAG
>JAABUJ010004638.1_pt1 | contig 14298 bp, 13 predicted proteins | sample 5559131 | NCBI WGS metagenome assembly JAABUJ01 (sample SAMN10711875, study PRJNA513366) | rock metagenome | isolation source: Antarctica rocks | place: Antarctica: Victoria Land, Mt New Zealand nord | collected 2016-01-07
CTCTATTACCAGCAGATCCGAACGCCGAATTCTCCTTAAACGACCATGATTAGAAGCTTCTGGCTGGCACATAGCGCTGTCATACTCTCGCCTCGATTCATCTCGTCTCCATTCCTATAATTCTATGATGTCTTGGCTTGCTAGATAGCATCTACATGCTATTGCGAAGCGACCCAAGCAACCACCGCGCGAATATCTATGACGCATCTAATGAGCTGCAAATATAAGACCGCGACCATGATCCAAACTTTGCGTCAAGTCGTTGGTGATGTGTATGGCTGACCAATTGGCCAAGCACTTCCCTTTTGTATTTTACCATCAGCTGCCTTTATCGTCAACCACATCCAATCTCTATAGAATTGTCCCTAACACCAAATGTCAGATTTACGGTATGGTAAAGTCAAGCCCACTTACGGCGGCAAATTCTTGAAAAGTGTCGGCAGTTTTGACAGTGTCCTCAGGGTAATTGTCCGCTAAATCATAACATCTGTCAAAGAAGTATACCAGAACATTCAACCTCGGCCTTGGATGTGGAAGATTTGGACTCATATCTACAGCTGCCAAGTCACCGACTGTATGGTCTAATCAGCTTCATGTCTCGCCGTCTCACCGCCTAGAACACTTACTTGGATTCCACAAATGTACAAGCTCATGTAACAGAAGCCTTGATGCAGAAAAGTAGTAGTCAAGTTTCATATTCTGTGCAACATTCTGGCTTGGCGATACTGTTGGATTAAGCTTGAAGAATATGGGACACAGGAATATTCGACCACTGTTCCGATTGGTCGTTGCAGCATGGGTTTCTTTACATATTGAGTCTTCCACGCGGGGGGTATCACCTGGATTCTTCGGTGCTGGAGCAGCGAATACCATCGGAGTAGTAATCTGCTTCCCATCTTTATCGTACTTTTCGGGCTGAAAGAGGATTCCATTAGGCGCTCCTAAGGTAGCTAAAACAATGTCAGCCGTAATCACCGAACACTATCGAACGATCTCGATCAACAGGTATGTCATCCAATCCTCATTGACTTACAAACCAATTGACCTTGTGGAAGCCGATCGCTATTGCTTAGATAAGTAACGCCGTTGTTATTACAAAATATCAATTTTCTTTCTCTAATGTCTGTGGGGACTGGGTCATTTGCCCTGCTTTGTAGACTCTCGAAGACTTCTGCCAAGGATCGCTACATCAGCATAGGTCCTTCGAAAACACTTCAGACTTACCTCTTGCTGTGACAAGGCGGTCGCGTTCGTCAGAATTCTGTGGACCGCCACCCCCATCTACGGTTTTGATGCCAAATATTTGAGCAAGACCACTAAAAACTTTGTCGTATTGTTGTTGATCTCCCACATTGTCTTTGCTAGAATAGATTTTGGCATCAGCATCGCTTCTTCTAGAAGCATCAGGACATAGACAAAGCTGATTGTCGGAAGGTCGTATCGCAAAATCCTTTTTGGCGTCCTTGATGGACATAAGAGGAACGAAAGAGAAATGAAAAGACGCACCTTCGAGGAGCGTTGAAAGTGTCAATGTCCCTCATTGCTCCTCGAACCATCTTCATGGCTTCTGTGTACGCAGCCTTCACTCGCCGAACTTGGTCAGGAGTGCAGCCTCCCGTTGCTGGGTCGTCCGTGTTGATAATGTAGAACTTGTCGATCTGGGCGTCGTCATCTTCGGCCAGAATGGCACCATTGAAGACAACAACAAATATTATCAGGAGAAATGACAGCTTTTGACGAAAGGAAGTCATTGTCGCGATTGGTTTGGCTATTGTTACGACAGATACCACGAGATACTGCTCTTTTATAACATTTGACCTTTGCAATGACAAGGACGTTTCTCTCGAAAATCATGGCAACATCAAGCACAGCCCTGCATTGAGGGCCATTCCTCTTGCACGAGGGATCTGTTGGAGGACGTGCAACCTGGCCAAAATGCCGCGACACACTGACAGCTGCGTAATCCGTATTTCAACAGAATCTAACTCTGCGCCGCGTTAATTAACAAGACACTGCCCAAAAGACTGATCCTTCGTAGATCAAAATCCCTAGCCATATCAGCTAGGATTTGGAGACACCTCAACAGCGCTTCAATAGGATTTCTGCCATTGGTGGCATGATGCATGGTAAACATCATAGCGTCTAATTTGGCTGCTAGATTGGAGGGTCACGTAGCGGGTCAATGGATGAAGGAGCTTTGATCCAGATGGTACGGTACTCATCAATTGTTGTTGAATATTCGTTGATGCTTACAATGCGGAAACGATAACAAAGACATCTACAGGCACCCGTGCCAGGTGCTTGTTCAAGGCCTGCTTCAAGAGCATCTGGCTATGCTAGGACACCAGGCATTCTAGATAAGTCTACATCAGCAGCAGGGCTGATGTCGACTTCGAAAAATTCCCACCGAATCCATGGGACACTCTTGACCATACAAAATGATCACACAGTTCGTATACCAACAGCTCTAAGCCTCTTCGAATCAAATCAGCCCCATTTATTAAAGCCGTCCTTTTGAATCACAGATGTTGGTATATACGATCAGGATCATTCATATACCACGTGGATCATCTAGCCCTGGGAGTCTTGGATACATTGTGGCAAGAGCATGTTTCGATGGTAAGTTCGTGGTTGTTTCAGCTTACAGCCCAACGCAAGAGATCCTTTACGAGGGTCTATTTAGGCTGGGAGTGTTCCTGTACAGGATCTTTCAGCGCCAGGTCGATAATGTGTCATAGCACACCTGGAATTGCTAGGCTGTGATCGGAGGCACCAGCCTTATCCTGAGATCTGATTGATCGTTCGAATCGACGCTGTAACACACTAAGGAAATGGCGCTCGAATCCTCTATGCCGCTCTAGCATCGGTTACGCTGTGCACGCCTCTTCCGCCCCCTGTTTGACCTTTCTACGATACACGTGGTAGGATCATAGAGTCCTGATTACCTCCCCAAGCACCATAGCCTTTGGTCGAACAATTGGTAATCACAGCATCCGATCCTCTTGTAGCCCTGCCGGGGATGGCTGAGCAGACAGGGCTGTATGGCTTAACGCCGCATGCATCCTACGGGGGATCGCGACTCGATTCTGCCTATTACACTGGGGGGTACGCTTCTTTTCCTTGTTCGGAAAGATTTTGCGGCACATGAAGTTGGATAAGAGAATCCTGCTGACATGTATGAAACTCACATTTCTGAGCGATCAGCCTTATAGTTATCACTTCAGCCATTGAGCATGGTTTGCAAGAGCAAGTAGACTTCGCCACATTTGTTTCGCATCCTTGCGGAACCGCAGATACCTGGCCTTTATTACCAGGTGATAATGGCCAGCCGACGCATTGACGAGCGTCTGGTGATCTCGTACTATTCTCGCTATTCCTACAACACTTCGAATCCGTTGGTGAGGCTAAGTCATGAATTATGGCCGTGAGGCTTTGGGAGGAATCTGTATGCACTGCGCAGCAATCCAAATCCGCCTCGTCAAAATCTCATTATAAGTACGACAGTTGCCTGTGATAGAATCTCATAGCTTGAGACATATGGATGTATATATAAGTCACTCTCACATATCTGACCAAACGCTTGCATAGCAAACTGTTCAAAATGCAGTGTCTGTTACTCTCTCTCCTCACGATCTGCAGCGTCGCACGAACGACATGGTCTTTCCCAGAACCGGGACTGAGACATCGTCAAGATGCACAGCCGAGTGCTACTGGTAGCTCTCCAAGTCTTACCAAACCGTAGACCGAATTTACTGTAATTACGACGGTCTCCTCTTCACCATATACAATTACATATGTCTCTCCGACTGGTAGTCGCACAAGCCAGGTCTCTGCCAGTACAACGGCCGATTGGATACTGATCCCCCCATTGATCCCTCTTCCATTCGCTCCAGCACCAGTTATACCACCGCCGGGGACGCCCGAAATTCCAACAATACCTGAAAATCCACAACCCTCAATCAGCATTTCTGCTCCGGGTTGTTCAACCTCCACGGCTGCGTTTGGGGTAGCTAGTTGCACTGAAGTTGTGTGGGTTTCGTCGAATAAGATACAGTCTTCACTTACTGGATGCTCAACGTCGTCTTCAACGCTCTCCGGCTGCTCCCTGACGGCCAGCACCGGTATATCCACCTCGACTATCATTCTTGGCGAGTCGCCAGTAACTGCGACCAGCGACACGACCATCTCGTACACCTACGGACCTCTTCCCCTTGACGTTAACCCTCCAGATGATCCAAACTTGATATTCAACCTCTTCAAAGACCAGCTTAACATCTCGCCACCCGTTGATCCACCTAGAGGCAGTCTTACGTGTGCTCCGAAAGTCGATGGAGCGCCCATTTTCCACTGGGCGGCTGCGAACGTGAGCACTCCATATTTCCAAGTCTTTCAAAAATTAGCTGATAACGTTTTCATCAAGGGTGACGTCATGGATTTTTGTGGCCATGGAATCGACATCACCGGCGACGGCATTAGTAAGAATTACACCTCCACGGACGGCATATTAGGGGTTTCAATCACATCAACCTACGCCGTCAACGAGAGTTGCCCTGCTGGTGGAAAAACATCATGGGACGAGGCCCGTTGCAAATTCCTGCTAAATCGCCCCCTAGGTGAATGTACGCCAGACAACGGGGGCCTCTCTGACTCTGTTGACTTGTATGGTATGTCGTCATGTGATTTTCCCCGTTAATGTTTCCGCAATTGATGAGCTATCTTATCTAATAACTGGCCACATTGGCTATAGGCGGCACCATTCTCGCCGACTGCGTCGAAACAACCATTAAACCATTCAAAACTCAAGAGATAATCTGCGGCGCATTCGACAATGGCGGCGGCATGGGGTTCAAGGCATTCACGCCCGATACCGCCAACGACGCCATCGACAAATACTGCAATTCGTTTACTTACACGGCGGACCCAAATAATAAAGGCGCCCCTTACGGTGTCCAAATAAATGGATATGCTAAAGATCGCTTCTGGTACAAGGGTGGCACGTACTGCCAGACAACGTCGCCGAGGCCACCGGTCCCGAACATTCCTCAAGACCAGAGTGCCTGTCGCAAACCTGGCTATATGGATTACGAGATTTCCGTTGGGGTGCAGTTTGATTCGAATCAGACGGGCTGCGAGCCTGAGCAGAGCTACACGGTGCCGAGGGGTCAGGCGTGTACGACGATGTTGCAAAAGGTCATTTCAGGATGTGAGTACCTTTTTCCTCCCACAGCGTTTGGAGAATTCGAAAAGTATTGACGGTTTGGTCAGGTCGTCTAGACGGGCCAGACTTTGGGGGAAGGGTAGAAGTCGATTCGCCCTCTGGGTGTCTGCAATGGTGGCTGTATGCCTCGGGGTCGCAAATGGGTTGACTGGGGGCCGGAAATTGATACGATAGTATGCTCCTAATCTCCGACTCGATATCCCTGACTTCGCCCATGCCGTCTTCGGACGGCTCTTGACTCGATGAGCTAGCAGAGGAGGTTTTCCAGATGCCCCAAGAAGAAGATGCACCTTTACACCGATCGACGGCTTCGCAACCAGGTGAAGGAGGTGCTCGAGCAGGTAAGGAAGGACTAGGGGAGAACTGTTTATAGAAGCTCGTAACGTAACGCTCAGCTTTTTATAGTATAACACGGTTACGCATTACTAGACGTCCATGGCCACTCAATTCCATCCCAGACAGTCACGGTATGAACACCAGGAGGAGAACGATGAGGGAGAACCAAAATTTACATTGGGTGAGACCAGTTGTAGCGCTGGGTTCACCCAAAAAGGAGGTCAGGAGATGCGGCTACTGTAAATTGGTGTTGAACCGTCCGCTCAGTCACGATGGGAAGGGCGTTGACAGCTTTCGTTGAAACGGATGTGTAACGTGACGGTCTGTTGGCTTATGAATGTTGTAGGTGGGGGGTCTGCGTAGGGCTGTCAGATAGATCCTTCTAGAACCCCTAACTTGCGGACCCATTAGGTCCGCAAGTCCAGGGTCCGCAAGATCGTGGCTCTTTAACTTTCGCTACGAGCATCCGGCATGACTTTGGGAGTACCAGTCGCCAGCGAAATCGGCTTCCGTCTCGGGTGCTGCTGGAAATTTTCACTCACTTCTCGCCAAGGTTATCTCAAACAAGCTAGTGCGGATCAGGCTAAGCTAAGCAGCCATCTGGTGAAGTCTCTAGGAAATAATATTGTGTTACAAAAGCTAGACTCACAAAGCCAAAAATATCAGTCACGTCCGGAAGATTTATCTCTCACGATACAAACGTTCACTAAGTAATAGATGTTATTCGTTGGACTAGAGATTGATACTTAAAGTGCGCAACTAACAATAATCAACCACATAATCCCAATTAGTATTGAGATAATTAAAAAGAAAAATCGAGCTCTATAAAGTTGACTTGATCTAAGTGCAGATCAAATGCAAAGATATTGTTACGGAAGGTTGAACAATCGCTTCGATACTTCTGTGGGAGCCGAAGAAGGTTACGACTATCTTGTTGAATCCAACTGTCTTTTATCATCAACGTTTGATTGGTAGGAGACTTAGGAGCTAAGATAGAAATAGACTTCTTTTCAATATCTATAGTTCCACAATTAGTGAGTAGAATCTTATTGTCGTTCGTAAGACTAAGTGTTCGAATATGCTCCATAGCTTCGAGTTTTTGCACTTCTTGATTCGTCGTCGGGTTCCACAATCTAACGATCCCATCATATGATGCTGAAGCGAGCAACGAGTCGTCCGACGAGAATGCCACTACAATAGTAATGTGTCCCTCGAGCTTTTGCACTTCTTGGCTCGTTGTCGAGTTCCACAATCTAACGATCCGATCATATAATGCTAAAACGAGTAGCGAGTCGTCCAACGAAAATGCCATTGCAATAACAAATTTAGAGTGTCCCTCAAGCTTTTGCACTTCTTGACTCGTCGTCGAGTTTCATAGTCTAATAATCTCATCATATGATGTTGAAGCGAGCAGCGAGTCGTTCGACGAGAATGTCATTGCAATGACAAAATTAATGTGTCTCTCGAACTTCTACACTTCTTGGCTCGTTGTCGAATTCCACAATCTAACGATTTCATCATATGATGTTGAAGCGAGCAGCAAGTCGTTCGACGAGAATGCCACTGCAATAGTAATGTGTCCCTCGAGCTTTTGCACTTCTTGGCTCGTCGTTGGGTTTCACAGTTTAACGATTTGATTCTCTAATGTTGAAGCGAGCAACGAGTCGTTCGACGAGAATGCCACTGCAGTAACAAAATTAGTGTGTCCCTCGAGCTTCTGCACTTCTTGGCTCGTTGTCGAATTTCATAGTTGTTACGAGCTTATTAAAGCTATACCAATGATTTAGGTTCTACGCCTTGAGAGCGAATTTGTTATTATGTTCGACATGCTCGAGAAACGAACATTTTGAGCATAATGTTCAACATGTTCGACGAACGAGCATTGCGAACAACCATGTTCGCTATGTTCGACGAACGAGCAAGGCGAACAATTAATATTTTCTTAGTATATAGAAATTGAAACACGACTTTTTTATAAATCGTGTTCAATTTATCTTAAGTTTTGACTTATTGTTACGACTACTAAGTTGCAATCTTTTTGTTATTAAGTGATTGCTTGCATTGCTTAAAGACGTCTATAAATCTTTTTAAAGCATAAATTTTCTCTAATATTTTCGTGAAAAGTACTAGCGTAACACTTTGAACACTTCAAGAATGTTTGTATTAGGTCAACGCGCCTCTATCTCGAACAATAGCTCATTAGCATTACGTCAACTCTTTGTTGATGAAAACGACAAAATAAGAATTAACAAACTTAACGTCTATCATAAAAATCGAATTGGCTTGAAGAATTAACTTATGTAGATAAATATTTATTTCATTTTCTATCTTGTTTTAGCGAACAAGAAGACAATTTTCGCATTCACATTTCTTAGAGAAAGAGCTTAGCATTGACTTAAGCTAAACTTACGCAAATATCTAAAGAATTATGACGAAAATTCTCGTGCGATGTTCACGAACTTCGACAACTTCAAGAGAGAGCTTCGAAGAATCTTTGAAACATCTAACGAGAAACAAATTGCGAAAAGAGTAATTTAGCATTTAATTTAACGAATTTTTGCAACAAAGTACGCAACAAGATTTCAAAAATACGTTAATTTTATCAAGTGAAACGATGTCGCACTTATGACAATGTTTCGACGAGATTTCAAGAACAATCTCAAGGACAAAATTATGCGCGATGGCAAATTCATTAGCGACATGTTTAATCTCATCGAAATAGTCATCGATTTCGACGACAAGTTGTATGAAAGAATTATGAAAAAGCAATACGATTAATTTCACGAAAGAGCAAGAACTTTCTTTGAATCAACGATCGAATATTATTAGAAAGAATTTCGTTTTAGTTAGAAATATAGTAATTTAGACTATCGTAAGCTTGCATCAATAAAACTAGATTTTATCTAACGACGCAAAGAGAAAAATTCTAAAAGAAAGCAAGATAATAAATTCTAAAAAATGTGTTGTTTATGTGGCAAATCGAGTTACTTCGCAAGAGATTGTCGATCGCGAAACTTGATAAATTGTTAACAAATCAATGCTATGTTAAGAGAGATATTCGATAGCTAGAACGACATTAGAAAGCAAGTCGACACAAAAGCGAATATTCTTAAGATTAGATCGAATGACGACTATTATTTGATAAAGAACCTAGATTCGTTATAAAAAGTTCTAGATAAAACATCATTAGATAAGGCATTCGCATCTACGCAAAAAGTTAATCAAGTACTTAAGAAAACGATTAAATCTCATAGCTCAATTATTGACTCAAACGAAGAGTATAATTGAAAGAACTTTTACAACTACATAGAAAATATCACAAACTATTTCGAGACTTTAGTTAGTTTATCGAAGATTATAAACGAATGCGAGAAGAAACTAGAAAGCAATGTCATTATCAAAAAGAACATATTCGACATTATTATGAAATAATTGAATTTTATCACGATATACATTGCACGACTTAACGAAAAATCTAGAATGTTAGCACTTAAGCGTAAAGATATTATTATTGAAGAAGTATACAATTTATACGTAAGTTTTAATTGAATAACTTGCTACAACGACTTATGCTAAACTTATCTAAAAAAAAAGAACGAAGTCAATTGATTTTCTAGAAAGTCAAAGTTAGCAATTTAGCAACAAAAGAAAGCTTAGCGCAAACAAACGTTCGAAGCAAAAGTTACAACATAAAAATAAAGAAAAGTTCAAATTTCTTAATAAAGAACATATTAAAGAAATGCAATATATTAGTTCAACAATAGCAACTAAACTCAATAGCATACGCACGATGTTTTATCACATCAATTAAAATCAATAATTATCGACTCATCGCAATGATCGATTTTGATGCGATAGATAATTTTATAATTAGAGCTCTTGTAGAGAGAAAAGAGTATTCTATTCGAAAGAAGCTTAACGCTTACAATTTAGTGATTGTAGATGAAAACTCATTACTCGCAAGAAATGAAAAAGTGAATAAAGAAACAAAATTACTATCGATAGCTATTTAGCAACATCACGAAAAACTAATCTTTGATATAGTGAAAATAATCACTCATGATATCGTACTAGAAATGCCTTAATTAAGGCAACACAATTTAGAAGTCGATTAAAATACACGAGTACTTAGATTTGCGCGATGTGATTACGCAATTCACATTCAATCTACGCATCGATAGCGTTCGATAATAGATGAGAAATTGAGTCGAAACTCGATCGCAAGTAACGAATTTGCATTTTCGCAAAAAAACGATCAAATTAAGTTCGACTCAATAGATATCGATAAAGATTAGCTAGATCACAAAGTTAAAATAAATGAAAAAAATTGCGAATCTTTTGAGAGCCTTGAACTATTTGATATAGCGAGAAAATCGCTAAGACACGTATCACGAATATATAATAGTTAAAAGCATTTGTTTTAGAAAGAGAAAACGACAAAGACTTTATCTAAGCATTAATCGTGAAACTACGAAATCAAACTTAAATTAAATAAGCAATTTACGTTTGAATCTATATACGCTCTATTCGAAAAAAAGCTCGAAACACTTCGCGAATATTTAGCAAAAAACGAGAAGAAAAAATTTATTAAAAAATTTCAATCACAAGTAGAATACTTGATTCTCTTTGTATTTAAAAAGAACGAAACTCTTCGTTTATGTGTCGATTATTGAAAGCTAAACAATATTATGATCAAAAATCGATACTCATTACTCAATATTAGCGAACTTTAGAATCGACTATTCGAAGCAAAGTACTTTATCAAATTGAATTTACGAGAAGCGTATAATTAGATTCGAATACAAACAAGAGAAAAATAAAAGATAGCTTTTCGCATACGATATAAATTATACAAATATACGATAATGTCATTCGAACTCACGAACGTCTCGACAACGTGTTAAAAAATAATCAACGATGCATTACGACAATATTTGAATCGATTTGTCATAGCATACTTGAACGACATCATAATTTACTCAAATATTTTGAAGAAACATATTAGTTATGTTTTCAAAATATTAAAATGTTTAAACAAGAGAAACTTACATCTTAAACTAAAGAAATGCGAATTTCATTAAGAGAAAGTTGACTTTTTTGAATTTGTCGTTGAACGATATAAAGTACGCATGAATCTTAAGAAATTACGAGTAGTTAAAGAATGAAAATCATCAATTAACGTCAAGAAAGTTCAATTCTTTCTAGATTTTATAAACTACAACAAGAAATTTATCAAAAACTACTTTGTTAATGCAATAAATATTATTGACAAATTTTACGAAAAAGAATACGTCATAAATATAAGAATTAATAGAAGAGAAATTATTCTAAAATCTTAAACTAAAATGTTTGAAGAAATTAATACTAAAGATGTACGATTTGCGATTGTTAAACAAAATTAAAATCGACGCATTAGATCTAGTTATCGATGCATGCTTTAATTAAAAGCATAAAGACATGTAACATCTAATAACATATCTCTTAAGAAAACTTTCGTTAATCGAATAGAATTATGACATTTACGACAAGAAACTACTCGCTAATGTAGTTTTTCTAAAATTATGAAGAGTATACATCGAAGAATTATTAGAACTTACAATTTTCATAAATCTTGTTCACTTTATCATTATTAAATAGTTTAATAGAAGACAAATACGATAATTAGAGCGACTTGAACAATACAAGTTCAAGATACAGTATACTTTAGATAAAGATAATGATAGAGTCAACGCACTTAGTAGACGAAATAATTATATAAAAACGAAGAAATCGTTTAATTATAACATACTTAAAATCAATAAAAATAAATTATTATTAACAAATAAGCATGAGCTAAATGCTATTTTACGAATACTTAGAGACGATATCGAGAAGTTTCCAATAAAGAAAGAAAAACTTTAGATATTTATCAATAAAATCGACGAATATATAAAGGAACATCATAATAAATTATTGCAAGAGCATTCGAAAGTAACTAAAATTCTTTAGCTTTTACGTCAACATTGTTAGTTTTCACAAATGAGACAAGTTGTCGAGATATACATCAAACGATACTTTAATTGTTAGTAGAACAAACATAATACATATGCGAATTATGACGAAATTCAATATTAGAAATTATTTGAATCGTTATAAAATAAAGTTACGATAAACTTTATTATTAAGTTGCCTAAATCGACGAATCTAGCAATTGAAAATTAATATAACTCGATATTAATAATGATTGACAAACTTATCAAGTATTTACATATTATCGCATGCAAAGAGAAGTTCATAGCAAAACAATTAAAATACATTGTATTAAATCGACTTATACGATATCACGATATACTTAAAGAATTAACTAGTGACAAAGACAAGCTCTTTACGTCTAACTATTGAAAGACGTTTCTCTCAATGTTAAATACAAGACTTCGAATGTTCATTGTTTATCACTTGATTATAAATGATTAAATAGAACGAACAAATCAAAGTTTGAAACAATATTTAAGACATTACGTTAACAATACTTATAGCAATTGAGTATTACTTTTATCTATGACACAACTAGCATTAAATGCAAAGGTTTTAAATATCACTAAAATCACTTTATTCTTCGTCAACTATAACAAGAAATCTAATCTCTTTAAGAAAAAGCGCATACATTTATTAGCACAATCAATCATCGAAAGAATAAAAATTTTAAAAAAGATACACGACAATATCTTTAAGATGCAAGAAAGATCGATAAGATATTAAAACGAAAAACGAAAAACGACATCTTAACTAAAGAAGAGAAATAAAGTATATCTTTTTACAAAAAATCTTAAGACAAGGAAGTTAAGCAAGAAATTGAATCATGTCAAAGTCGAATCGTTTCTCGTTAAGAAAACTAAGAAATTAATTAATTACGAACTCGATTTACCCAAGAACGCCAAAGTATTTTTAGTCTTTTATATATCATTGTTGGAATTAGTAAACTTAATCACGTCTTTATAGAACACATTTTATTTTCATTCATAGAAAGAGAAACAATACGAGATTGAGAAAATTCTACGATAGAAAGATCAAAAATATTTTATCAAGTAAAAAAGATATTTTATCTCGAAGAACACATAAAAATTAGAAAAGAATCTTAATCGTTGTCAAAATCTTCTAAGAAAGTTTTATCAAAGTTAGGCAATAAAGTAGTAGCTCAATTTCAATCAATCGAAAGTTAAAATTGTTCGAACGATACGTCAAACAATAGCTCAAGAGTCTTCGCGATAGACTTAGTAGAGTGTGCTTCGTTCATCTTCAAATTATTAATGTTTTTTCACTTCGTTACGATCATTTCTTTCTTCTTATTCTCTAGAAAGTTAAGTTGTTTTTTTAGTCGACTTAGCTTAATACGCGCTTCGCGCACTTCTTTCTTTAAGCGCATTCGTTCTTCATAAATTCGTTTTATCGAAGCAAAAGAAATTGCCAAATCATAATTACGACTAGATCGCACACACTTCACACACTTCTTAGAATTGTTACTCACACAATAGGTTTTACTAGATATCGTGCAATTACGACAAAAACGCATTGCTAAAGACATAAGTTTTAAAGCGTCGAAAAGATCTTTTTTGCGAAAAGAAGAATTTTTGATATTAATCTTTCTTGAAGGCATGATAAGAAGACATTGAGTTTTGGGACGAAAACTCTAAAGAAGAGAATAATGTTACGAGCTTATTAAAGCTATATTAGTGATTTAGATTTTACGCCTTGAGAGCGAATCTATTATTATGTTCGACATGCTCAAGAAGCGAACATCTTGAGCATGATGTTTAACATGTTCGACGAACGAACATTGCGAACAATCATGTTCGCTATGTTCGACGAACGAGCAAGACGAACAATTAATATTTTCTTAATATATAGAAACTAAAATACGACTCTCTTATGAATCGTGTTCAACTTATTTTAAGTTTTGATTTATTGTTACGACTACTAAGTTGCAATCTTCTTGTTATCAAGTGATTGCTTGCATTGCTTGAAGACGTCTACAAATCTCTTCAAAGCATAAACTCTCTTTGATATCTTCGTAGAAAGTATTAGCGTAACAATAGTCTAACGATTCCATCATATGATGCTAAAACGAGCAGCGAGTCGTCCGACGAGAATGCCATTGCAATAACAAATTTAATGTGTTTCTTAAGCTTCTACACTTCTTGATTCGTCGTCAAGTTTCACAATCTAACGATCTAATTCTCTAATGCTAAAGCGAGCAGCAAGTCGTTCGATAAGAATGCCACTACACGAACAATATTAGTGTGTCTCTCAAGCTTTTGCACTTCTTGGCTCGTCGTCGAGTTTCACAATCTTACGATTCGATCTCTTGATGCTAAAGCGAGCAGCGAGCCGTTTGGCGAGAATGCCAGTGCATTGACATAACTAGTGTGTCCCTCGAGCTTCTGTAGCTTCAGACCCCACGTTGGTGGAGAGATTGGGAATCTCCGTATCCATGATGGAACTCGACCGCAGAATTTTCTCACTACGCTAGTTTGTGGTGCGAAAACCATCGCTGACGAATAAATCTGAAGCGATGCAAGGTCGACAGAGTGTCGGTTAGCCAAGACAATTCGTTGCGCGTTCTGGAGGAAGTCTGACAAATAAGATAAATTATTTGACTAGTCCAAGATATATCAGAACTTAATTCTCAATCGAAAGTTCTTGTTCGATAATCACTTATCGATACGAGCGATTGTAACATGCGTATTTGTTCGATGACTTTAGCGAGT
>JAABUJ010004641.1_pt1 | contig 14292 bp, 7 predicted proteins | sample 5559131 | NCBI WGS metagenome assembly JAABUJ01 (sample SAMN10711875, study PRJNA513366) | rock metagenome | isolation source: Antarctica rocks | place: Antarctica: Victoria Land, Mt New Zealand nord | collected 2016-01-07
TCAGCGCCGCGGTGAGCGCGCGCCCCAGCGCTCCGTGGCCGCGCAGCTTGAGATAGGAGGGAACTGTCGCCGCGGTACTCAGCCCGCTACTGGAGGAGCTGAGCCCGTAGATCAGTTGGCCGTTCGTGTCGAACAGGTAGCCGTCTTCGATACCGGGCTGGTTGATCGAGGCGGTTTGCATATTCTGGTAAAACGCGGTGCTCAACGCGTCCCGCGAGGACTGTTGGCTGGGAGACATCACGGCGACGCCGTTAGCCGTGCGTATCACGCTGTTGTAGATGGTGTTGAACAAGTCGCCATACGAGTCCGCCCGCCCGTGGTTGGCGGTGAGATCGCTTTGGCGCGCGGTGGTCAGGTTGCCGTAGGCAATAAACGAGAAGATGATCAACGCAACCACGACACCGCCGATCACCGTCGAGAGCAGCGAGCGGCCCGCCGTGAACCGTTTCAGTAGACCGTCCATCCTTACTCCTTTTTCCCCGCGGTCAATATGTGCCCCGCAGGCAGTTCTTGCTCCATGTGCCCCACAGGCAATTCTTGCTCCTCGGTCCCATCTTCGGACGATGCATGCGCCTCGTCCAGCACGCTCCACGCGCGTTCAGCCCCCAATGCGCGGACGATATCCGCGCAGATAGCCGCCATATCGAGTACGGCGGCCGGTCCGTAGCGCGTGTCCGCCGTACCGCGCACGAATCCCCCGCTGGCAGCCGGGCTGCCCTCCGGCCGCACGGTCGTCAACTCGTGTCCGCCGTCGACGGCGAAGGCCAGGCGGTAGCTCTCCTCGGCGCCCCTTCCACGGTGGTAGTCCGCTCCCCGTTCACCGATGACCAGCAGGCGACGTTGTTCGTACGGCGCCTGCTCTCCCGCGAAGCCGAGGTACGCGCCGAGGTCCACGACCACCTCGCCGTTCCGGCCCACGTTGATAAGGCCCAGGACGTAGGGTGGGACCAATCCCAGCGGGAGGGGCGTCACCGCGGCCAGGCGATTGATGTGGGGCATGAGAACGGTGTGCTCCTCGTCGGGGATAGCGCAGAGTCGCCCGCGCAGCACGACGAGGTAGCACCACAGGCGCTCTGTCCCCTCCTCTTCGTCGTGCCGCTTGTCCACCTGCTCGTCGACAACCATGAGCCCTCCTGAGTGGTCGATAGCTGTTAGTCGTTAGTCGTTAGGGTAGTGCGTTCTCACATGTATAGCCCGCACGAGGATGGCGGACAATAGCCTATTCGGGGGATGCGGCCGTCGCCTCAGAGTTTCCGCGCGCTGTCTCATAATTACTGCTCGGCTCACAGTTTCCGCGCCAAGCAACCAGTGTCGGTGTAGGTTGCCAAGGGTGTATGCGCCCGTGCTCTTGATGGAGCCGTCCCCTGATGGAGCCGTCCCCGTTGAGCGTCGCCGTCATCGCGGTCATCTGCGCGAGGGCGTCATCGCGGTACTGGAACCGCTCGTCCGTTGTGGTCGTCCCGCTCATCGCCACCGTGTACCGCGCGCTGTCCATCGGCGTTGTCGCCCATCGTCACGGTAATGGAGATGCCGTTTTGCAGTGTGGTGACCGTAATGGGCCGCGCCTGGCTGTCGTAGAACAGGCGCATGTCCACATGGTAGTGGCTCGTGAGCGGGTCGGTGCTCGTGATGCTCGTGGTGTCCCCGTTGTGGTCGTAGCTGCGATACTCCACGCCCAAGCCGTCGGTGTGCCCCTGCAGCCGCTCGTTGGGCACGCTCGGACTATAGGTGTAGACCGAGGTGCGCTGCATGCCCTGCAGGTACTCGGTGTTGCTGATAATGTTGCCGTTGGCGTCGTAGCTCCACGTTTCGGGACCGTTGACCTGCCCCGTCCAGTGGGTGAGCCGTCCCTGCGCGTCGTGCTGGATTTGGGTGCTCGTGATGGCGCCGTTGACGGTCGTGGTCAGGCCGGTGGTCCAGCCCACCGCGTTGTAGCCGTAGGTGTAGGCGCTCGCCAGGGTTGTGGCGCTGTTGCCGGTGTTGGGGCCGGTCGCGGTCACGCTGATCAGGCGGCTGTTCGGATCGTAGCCCGCCTGTTCCTGGATGCTCCCCGGCAGCGTGGCGCTGATGGGCAGGTCGTTCTGGTTGTAGCCGTTCGTGCTCGTGTAGGGTCCCGTCCCGCCCAGGCCCTCGGCAATGGATGTGGTGCGGCCTGCGGCGTCGAGCGTGCTCGTCACCGGCGTCGTGCCGTTGAGGATGGTGTGCGTGCGCTGCTGGCCCGCCGCGTCGTAGCCGTAGCGCGTGAGCAAGCCGTCGTCGCTCATCGCCGTCTCCCAGTCCGCCGGGTTGTAGGTGTCGGTGATCGTGTGCGCCTGGACGGGGTCGGACGACACCTGCGTCTGCTGTGTTTGGCGCAGCGTGTTGCCGTCGGGGTCGTAGCCCATGGTCGTGGTGATCACCGTCGCCCCGTCGCCCGTTATGCTCCTGTCCCCCACGGTACGGTTGTCGCCATCGAGCGTCGTTGTCGTGCTCCGTCCATCGGCGTCGATGGTGACGGTGACGTTGCCGGCCCCGTCGTAGCCATAGCTGGTGTAGGCGGGGTCGGTGGCTCCCGGCGCGCCCACGGGGTGCGGGTAGAGCAACTCTTCCGTCACCTGGTCGGCCAGATCATAGCTGTTGTAGGTGGTGTTGCCCTGGGGCTGCTCCACCTGCGCCACGTTGCCGTCCAGGTCGTACGCCGTCAACGTGGTCAACGCTGGCGCCCCCGCGCCCGGAGCGCCGCCGATAGTGTCAGTGATAATGTGGTTCCAGGCGTCGTACTGCCGCGTTTCCCGCTGCGTCACGGCGCCGCTGGTGTCGCCCGCCGTGATCGCCACGGTGTTGCCCACGGCGTCGTAGCCGTAGCCGACCGTGCCGGTCGCCGGATCACTCGCCAGGATCAGGCGACCCGGCTCCATCGTAGGCGTTGTGGCTCACGTTGCCCGCCCTGTCCTGCGTCGCGGCCAGCTTGATCGTGGTGAACGCTTATTCATAGATGCGCGCCGTTAAGAGTACGTCCCCCACTATTTTCCATGTTGGCTGCTCAGGTAGGGTGTCCCCCAAGTTTTTGAACCGCTGGTCAAGAGATTCCGTGACTGCAACCAGAGCATCCAGATACGAATTGAGGCTCACGTTCTCCCACTGGGTTGGATGCGCGCGCAGATCATCGCTTAACGCCTGAATAAAAGACGCCAGATCCTCGCGTGTTCTGATCGCTTCCTGTTGATCGCACAGGACCTCAAAGCTGACATCGTTATCGCTGTCTCGTTCTCCACGTACCCACCATGGAGGTTGTTGCCCCGAATCGGGTCTCATATTGCCTCCCGTCCATTCCACGAGGCCTGTCTACATCAAAGCCTCTGAGCGCCGAGATAAGAGCTTTCTCGTGCTCGTTCCCGCTCAACTGGGCGGCCATTGCACCATTACAAAATTGGATCGATGGGCTCGATAGGCTCAATCGGATCGATAAGTGGTTCCAAGTCGGCGGGGTCTTGCGGTTCGCCCCTGAGCCGTATTGACTCCCCATTATTCCGTGTTGTGAACTTCCTTTTCCACTCGTTGGCAACGCTTCGCGACCAATTGACAAGCCTATAGCGAATCGGTATCCCTGCCCGCCGGAATGCTTCTAGGCGACGGTTATCCAGCGACCATAGTTGACCATCTCTCAGGACTACCTTTATAGGCGGGATATCCTCCGGTCTAATGCTGCCATCACGCAATCCCTTCACTAGATCATCGATCGTCCCTGTAGACTCCCTTGTTGCCTTGTCTTTGAAGTGCCAGTCCGCACTGTCTTGGGTAAATCGCACCAGGAATGGATCAATGTAGCCGCTTGGTGGCAGATCGTCTATTACAGATCCTAAGCCAGGCCAGGTAGCTCCACATGTTGGCCAACCGCCATCGGCTAAATATACAACAGAGCGTGATGCGCTCGTACACCATGCTACCACAACCCAATTAGATGAACTCTCCTGTGAATGACAGTAGGCATATTGCTGGCCGTGCTGCCCACATGGACCGATCTGGCTCGATGGTATCGGTGTCGGTTTCGTCGTTGGCCCTGCGGGTGGAGTTGGAGTTGGGGTGGGTTGGCTACCAAGCCCAGAAGGGTCCGTAAAGTCGATGGGATCATCGGCGACATAGACGTAGGTGCGGACGCCGTCCTGCTGGCTGGGATCGGGCTGTAGCCAGCGGCCTTCGGGGTCGTAGCTCCTGACGCTGACCCAGTACCAGCCCAGGTCCTTGTCCCACCAATAGCCCGCGTACCGGAATGGCTGCGCCACCGTCTCGCTCGTCCCCTCCGGCAAGCCCTCACCCCATGGGTCGTAGGCGTAGCGGTCCACCACCGCCCCGTTGCTGTTGGTGAGCGCGACGACGTTGCCGCGCCCGTCGAGCGTGTACCAGTAGCGGCGCGTCGCCCCGCCCTGTTGCCGCAACAGCTCCAGCGGTTGCCCATCGGCATTGTAGAGGTAGGTGTCAGTGTATTGCCCCGTGCTCTGGATTGAGCCGTCGCTGTTCAACGTCGCCGTCATCGCCGCCATCTGCGCGAGGTCGCCATCGCGGTACTGGAAGCGCTCGTCCGTCGTGGTCGTCCCGCTCATCGCCACGGTGTAGCGCGCGCGCTGCCCGTCCGCGTTGTAGCCCATCGTCACCGTGAGCGGCACGCCATTTTGCAGCGTGGTGACGGTGATGGGCCGCGCCTGGCTGTCGTAGGAGAGGCGCATGTCAACGTGGTAGTGGCTGGTGATGGGGTCCGTGCTCGTGATGCTCGTCGTATCGCCGTTGTGGTCGTACGTGCGATATTCGACGCCCAGGCCGTTGGTGTGCCCCTGGAGCTGCTCGTTGGGCACGCTCGGACTGTAGGTGTACACGGAGGTCCGTTGCATGCCTTCGAGGTACTCGGTGTTGCTGATGATGTTGCCGTTGCCATCGTAGCTCCACGTTTCGGGGCCGTTGAGCTGACCCGCCCAGCGGGTGAGCCGCCCCTGCGCGTCATGCTGAAGCTGCGTCGTGGTAACGGCCCCGTTGACGGTCCAGGTCAGGCCGGTGGTCCAGCCCACGGCGTTGTACCCGTAGGCATAGGCGCTATTCAAGGTCGTGGCGCTGCTCCCGGTGTTCGGCCCGGTCGCGGTCATGCTGATCAGGCGACTGTTGGGGTCGTAGCCAACCTGTTCCTGCACGGGGCCCGGCATGGTGGCGCTGGTCACCAGGTCGTTCTGGTTGTAGCCGTACGTGCTCGTGTAGGGTCCCGTCCCGCCCATGTTCTCCGCGATACTGGTCGTGCGCCCCTCAGGGTCGACCACCATGGTCACCGGTGTCGTGCCGTTCAGAATCGTATGCGACCGCTGCTGGCCCGCCGCGTCGTAGCCGTAGCCCGTGGTCAGCCCGTCGTCAGTCGTGCTCATTTGCCAATCGGCCGCGTTGTAGGTATTAGTGATCGTGTGCGTCTGTGCCGGACCGGTTGGCCCTTGCGTCTGCTGAACCTGGCTCAACGTGTTGCCGTCGGGGTCGTAGCCCGTCGTGGTCGTCAGCGTCGCCGTGAACGAGTAGTAGTCGGTGCTTTGAACGGCGCGGTTGTCCGCATCGTACTGGGCTAGGTGCGTGCGCCCGTCGAAGTCGATGCGGCTGTTCACGTTGCCGGCTGCATCGTACGTTTGCGTCTCCACCGTCTGCTTGGTCGGGGCGTCCACGACCGCTGTATCGATCTCAGTGCTCGTCGGCCGGTCCAGGAAGTCGTAGATGGTGACGGTGGTGTCGCCCTGGGGCTGACGGACCTGCGCCACGTTGCCGTCATAATCGTAGTAGGTCGCTGTCGTCAGCGCCGGCGCGCCAGAGCCCGGCGCGCCGCCCACTGTGTCCGTCATCACGCGGTTCTGCGCGTCGTACTGTCGCGTCTCCCGCTGCGTCACGGCGCCGCTGGTGTCGCCCGCCGTGATCGCCGTGGTGTTGCCGACGGCGTCGTAGCCGTAGCCGACCGTGCCGGTGGCGGGGTCGCTCGCCAGGATCAGGCGGCCTGCCCCGTCATAGGCGTCGTGGCTCACGTTGCCCGCCATGTCCTGCGTCGCGGCCAGGTCGGTCGCGGTGTAGGTCATCAGCATCGTCCCGCTGACGGGATTGGTCGTGGCGACTTGCCGGCCCAGCGGGTCATAGCTGCTCGTCGTGAGAGCGCCGTTAGCGTCCGTGCTGGCGACGACGTTACCGTCGCCGTCGTAGCCGGTTGTTTCCATGGGCGTCGTGGTCGTGTTGTCGTAGAGCTTGATGGGCGGCAGCGTCGTGCTGATCGGCCGGCCCAGGTGGTCATACGCGTCCGTGGTCGTGTTCCCGTTGGCCGACGTGTTGCTGATCTGATTGCCGTCGCCGTCGTAGCGCTGGGTCGTGGTGACCAGCGCGGTGGTGTTTCCGTTGAGGGTCGTGGTGATGGGCGGCGTGCTCTCGCTCGTCTGATCGCCCTGTGCGTCGTAGGCCATGTGACTCGTGTAGCTGATGGCCGTGGTCGGGTCGAGTGTGACCGTTGGCGTGGCGTCGCCCGTCACGTCGAGCCCCCGTCCGTCGATCTCCGTGATATGCTCGCCATAGGCGTCGTAGCGCGTCACACGGGGCTGCCACACATACGTGCACGACGGCAGCGCGAAGGGGTGGACGACCCCGGTGGTCGCGCCGCCGCAGCCGGCGTAGCCCGTGAGCAGCGTCGTGGTGACGACCGAGTGGTTCCCATCATAGGCATAGCGCTCGATTCCGCCAGCGGGCGTGTCCGTTTCCAGCAGGTCGTAGCTGTGGGGGTCGTAGCGATAGGTCGTCACGATGGGGTTGGGGACGCTCCGCGGCGTGAAGACGTTGACGGCAGGCCGCACCGTCTGCGTCACCAAGCCCGTGCTCCCGGTTGGCCCGATGTACTGATAGGCGTTGGTCGTCGTATTCCCGTTGGCGTCGGTGCTCGCCAGGACATCGTGGTCGAGGTCGTAACTGGCGCTACTGGTGTTGCCCAGCCCGTCCGCCCTCTGCGTGGCCTGCCCTTGCGCATCGAGGGTGTAGGTGTGGGTGAGCGGCTGGCCGCTGCCGTAGCCCTCGATCGCCGTGGTCTGGCTCACGCCGTAGGTGAACTCTGTGGTGACGCTCGGGGTATAGCCGGCCTGTCCGAGTTGGCCGGATATGGGGCTCGTGATGCGCGTCACGCGTCCCTGGGGGTCGTAGCCCAGTTGCCAGGTGTGCGGCTGCGTCCCCGTGTAGGGTGTCGTCACCGTCACCAACTCCTGGCCGCTGTAGCCGAACGTTTCCGTGAGCGCGTCAGACGTGCCCGCCCCGCGCATCAGGCTCGTGAGCTGGTTGCTGCCGTTGTAGCCGTACGCGACATGCTGACTGCCCGCTTGACCGGCCCCGCCCTGCTGCCACAACGGGCTCTGCGCGTCGGCGAGCAGCCCGGCGCCGTTGTAGGTGAAAGCCAGCGACCGGCCTCCGCTGTTGGTCTCGCGCGTGGGCGTGGTCGTCCCCGCCGTCAACGCATTCTGGTTGCCGTAGGCGTCGGTATCGGTCTGCAAGCGCCCCTGTACGTCGAAGACCATCACCTCGCCGGTCAGGATATTGCTGAGGGTGTAGCCGGTGATGGGTGAGGTCGCCAGGACCCACGGCTGCCCCCGGTGGGATGTCGTACTGGCTGAATGGACCATTCCCACCCGTGTTCCCGAAATAGGGGAACAGCCAGCGTGTGCCCGACGTGTCGGTGAAACTGACCGTCTGCGTCAGCACCCCGCCCATGCTCGGCGAGAGGTCGGTGTTCCAGCCCTGCCCCGCCGCCGTCGCGTCCCCGTTCTGCGCCCGCTGGCTGTCCCATGTGTGATTGAGCGCGAGGTCGGGTCCCCGCGCCGGGACCGAGAGGCCGCTTGCCGACACGTCCACATACCCGTCGAAGAGATCGACATTCGCCGAGAGGCCGTCGTTGCCGGCGCGTCTCTGTTGCATGGGCCTGGCGCTGTTGCCCAGCGCCGTGGTGAGCGTGCCGATGGACACCTGCGCGGTCGGCCTCCCCCCCGTCGCGCCGTCCGCCCCTCCGATGGCCACGATCTCGCCGCTGGGCAACAGCGCCAGGCCCATGCAACAGAGACGCGCCGGCAACGACGGCTCGGTCCACCACTGGCCGCTCACCGTGTCGTAGGCCTCCACCGTGGACACCCAGCCCGTGACGCCCAGCCCCCGATAGCCGCCGATGGCGTAGATGCGCCCGTCGGGGCCGCCCACCACCCCCAGGTCCTCGCGTGGGGTGGGCAGCGGCGGCCCCGTGCTCCAGGCGCCGTTCTTGTACGTGTAGACGGCATTGTACGCATCCAGACCACTCATATTCCCGTCGAAGCCGCCCACCGCGACGACGGTCAAGCTGTTCTTCGGATCGACGACGACACCCAGGGCTTCCACCGGTTGGGGCAGGCTCTGGCTCGGCGGCAGCGTGGTCCAGGCGTTCGTCGCCGCATTGTAGGTCTCCACCGTGTTGGTCACGGTCACGCCGGTCGAGCCGCCGATGGCGTAGATCAACCCCTGATAGAGGACGGCGGCGAAGCGATAACGCGGGCTGAGCATCGGGGCCAGGGTGGTCCACACGTTGGTCAGCAGGTCATAGGCCTCGACCGTGTTGACGACGGTCCCGGTGGTACAGATATTATCCGCGCACCCACTGCCGCCGCCAAGCACGAGGATGCGGCCGTCGGGCAGCGTCACCGCCTGGGCGCCCTCACGGGCCGTGGGCAGCGGGTGGCCCTGGCTCCAGCTGTCACTGGTGGGATGGTAGATAGAGGTTGTCGTGCTCGCGGGGCTGCCGGGACCGCCGGCCGTAGCTCCACCGAACGCGTAGACGCGGCCATCCACGCCGACGGCGACGGCCGGGCGCGTCAGCGCCTGCGGCAGCATGGCGCCAGACGTCCAGGTCAACTCCTCGCCGACGACGCCGGTCGTGACGGCATAGCTCGCGCCGAGATCCTGCGCCGTGAGCGTGTTCATGCCCCGCGCCGCCGTGAGCGGGATCGTCACGCTCAGGCTCACGGCCCCACTCAGGTCCGCCACGGCCGCGCCTGCGGCCAGGCCGCCGCTTCCGCCCCACGTCAGGGTGACGTGATCGCCTGGCGCGAAGTCCTGCCCGTGTAGGGTAGCGACCGACCCAGGAGGGCCGCCGTCAGGAGTCATGGTGACGCGCGGTCCGTAGACAGCCACCTGCGCCGTGACTCCTCCGCCCGTGGCTCCGGCCGCGCCGCCCATCAGGTAGATTTGCCCGCTCCGCGCCGTCACCAACCCTGCCCCGGCCACGGCGTACGGCAACACCGGGCCGGTGGACCAGGCGCCACTCGTGGGGTTGTAGACCTGCACGGTCGTCAACCAGCCGCCATTGTAGCCGCCCGCGAGGTAGATCTGCCCGTCCGCCCCGAGCGTCGCCCCCGCATCCAGGGTCCCCTGCGGCAGCGTTGGCCCGCTGCTCCAACTCGTCCCATCATAGAGGGAGAGCGTGCTCACGGGGCCCGACGAGGTCCCGTCGTAGCCCCCCAGCACGGCGATGTGGCCGTGGCCGTCGACGGTCGCGACCAACGCTTCCAGGGCGTGGGGCAGGCTCTGGCTCGGCGGCAGCGTGGTCCAGGCGTTCGTCGCCGCATTGTAGGTCTCCACCGTGTTGGTCACGGTCACGCCTGTGGAGCCACCGATGGCGTAGATCACGCCCTGATACAGCACGGCGGCGAAGCGATAGCGCGCGCTGTGCATCGGCGCCAGCGTGGCCCAGGCGTTGGCGCTGGGCGTGTAGACATCCACCTGGTTGTAGACCGTGCCACCGCTGCAGAGGTTATCGCCGCACCCGCTGCCGCCGCCAAGCACGGCGATGCGGCCGTCGGGCAGCGTGACGGCTTGCGCGCCCTCGCGCGCCACGGGCAGATCCGCTTCGCGCGCCCACACCCCGTTCCGCGGGTCGTACAGCCAGGTGGTCGCGGTGACCGCCCCACTCGTGCCGCCCCCGACGACATAGAGGGCGCCGTCGGCGCCGACCGTGACGGCGGGACGGGATAGGGCGGCGGGCAGCGTGGTGACACCTGTGTCCCACGCCAACGCGCCAACCGTGACCGTATCGAACGTCGCCGTCGCGAGCGCGCCCGTATTGTGGGAGGTCACGGCCAGGCCGCCCAAGAGGGGGCCGGCGAGCGCGTCGATCGTCACGCTTGACCCAGCGAGCGGCGTCCAGGTGACGCCGTCGGTCGAGGTGGACGTCGTGAGGGTCGCGCCCGTACGCGTCACCTGTAGATACGCGGGTGGCGCGCCGGAGATCTGGAGTTGTTGCTGGGCGGTCGCACCCGCCGCGGAGCGATACTGTACGACGATAAGGTTGCTCGGTGTCACGCCAGCGAAATAGTAGGCCGCGGCAGGGTCTGTGCTCTGGCGCAGCATGAGCCCAGCTTTGGCGTACGCGCTCGTCGTGGGCGTTTGGGTCACGATGCGCGCGCCGACATGGCCGTTGCCGACGAGCGGCTGCCAGACGTAATGGAACTGGTCCGTCGTGTTCCAGATATCGGCGCCCGCGCCCGCCACGGACCACACGCCGTTTTGTAGGGATTGGCCGCCGACGAGAGCAGGACTCCCGATGTCGGCGCAGGCCCACCCGCTGGGGCAGTCCGTCGTGGCGGCGGCGATCATGGCCGCGTGCGGACGCGCTGGGGTCGCCGCCGTGGCGCCCGTGCCCGCACTCTGGCTTACCGGCAGCGTGGGCGAGGGCGTGGCCGTGATGCCGGTCAGGGACGTGTCCCCCGTGGTAGCCGTGCCGGTCACCGGCGTCGTAGGACTCAGGCTCCCGGTCGGCGTGGGCAGGGCCGACGCCGAGGCCGTGGGCGCGGCCGTCACGGGCAGGATCGGCGAGCGTGACACGTTTGCCGTGGGCGTCGCGGTTGGCGAGAGCGGGTTGGTCGTCGCGGTTGGTGAGAGCGGACTGGTCGTGATGCGGGGCGATGCCGCGGGCGTCACTGTGGGCGCCGTCGGGCCGGACGAGGCGGCATGGACATACGCCGCTACCACGCCGAGGGCGGGCAGGAGGGACGAGAGGAACAGGAGGGCGCAGAGGGCCAGGTGGACGGGGCGGACGCGCAGCGTTAGGCTCACGGGGATGTGTCCTTTCTCCAGCCCCCCCGCTCAGGAGGGGCGGCGGCGGTCGTCTTCTCGAGGGATCGCGGGGCGCGACGGAAGGCGGCGCGGCACGCCGGCAGGACGGTCATCCTGCACTGGGCAGGACGGTCATTCTGCACTGGAGCAGCGCTCGTTGAGCACTAGCATACACGAAACAGGCGGCTTTGTAAATATGCTATGGCAGCAGAGAATATTTTGCAACTCAACAACAGTAAGGCGTAACTCCACTGGCGCGTCGCGCCAGGCGGTGTATCCACCGTCTAGTGTTTGAACCCCCTAAACTTGCCGATAACGCGCGCTACGGGGACGATGTGCGACGATGTGCAGGGGATCAATAGCGCTTACGTCCGGCCGTCCGACTATCGTCCGAACAGCCGGCGCAGACGTGAGCCTTCGACCCGCGAGAGTTGCGCCTCGGTCACAGCATCGGGATGTTGCTCGGCGACGATATGGCGAGCGAGGTCGGCGAGGGCCGCCGCCATCGGCGTCCCCCGCCCCGAGAGCGCCACGGGGTTCCCTTCGTTGATCGCCCGCAGGGCGGTCGCGCTGTCGTGGGGGATACAGATGTCAAGCGAGCGCCCCAGCACAGCCTCGACATCCGACGTTGTCAGCCCAGCGGGAGCGTTGGCGCGGGTCGCCACGACCAGGATTTTCTCAGGCGGGAACTGGAGGAGGTCGGCGACTTCGAGGAAGACGCGGGCGCTCTTGATGGCGCTGAGGTCGAGTGTTACCACGAGCACGATCTTGTCGGCCGCCTCCAACACCGTGAGCACCCGCTCGTCGAGCGCCGACCAGGTGTCGACCACCACGTACTCCGCCCGTTCGCGCAGCGCGCCGAGCACGCGCCGCAGCAACTCCCCCGTCACCATGTCCGCCATCTCCGGCCGCGCCGGGGCCAGCAGCACCCGCACCCCGCTGCGCTCATGTGTCAGCAGCCCCGTCTCAGCCAACTCTGCGTCCAGCGTATCGAGAGGTACCTGTAGATCCATAATCGAATGCGTCAACGGAAGATCAAGGAAGACGCCGACATCGCCGAAGGGGAGGGCGCCGTCGACCAGCGTGACGCGCAGCCCCGCCTCCTGGCGGATCGCCACGGCCAGCGAGGTCGCCACGGTGGTCGTGCCCGCGCCGCCCTTGGGTGAGAACACTGCGATCGTCTGCCCTACCCGATCCCGCGTCGCCCCTACGTTCGGCTCGCCCGGCTCACCCGTCCCACCTGCCGCCGCCCGCCGCGCCGCCGTCGTGTCGTGCACCTGGTAGATCGCGCGGAGCAACTCCTCTGGCCGGGGCGGGGCGGCGACGAACTGCCGCGCACCGGCCACCATGGCCCGCCGCAGCGCCTCGGCCGACATATCCGCCGCCAGCACGATTACGCCCGCCGTTGGCAGCAGCGTCGCTAGCGCCTCAGTCGTCTCAATCCCATCGCGCCCCGGCAGGTCGTAGTCCACCAGCACGATGGCTGGCTCCAGCTTGCGCGCCAGCGCCAGCGCCGCGTCGCCGGTACGCGCGACTCCCACGACCTCCATGTCCTCCGCCGCGTTCGCCAGGATCGCCGTCACCTCGTCGCGCACCACGTCGTCCCCATGCGCGACCAGGACGCCAATTCTCTCTCTCACGCTCACGGACTCCCCACAACCTCGCGGAATCTCTATCGTTACGCCGCTATTCCTGTACGTGTGTACGGCAGTATACGTCGAGATTCGGGACTATGGGCAATAGTACTTCCGATTGGGCGCGAGGCGCGAGGTGACTAGCTACCTACTGTCGCCTCTTGCCTGCCACCGCGCGCCTGATTGCTGACGGCATCGTAGAGGCAGCGCACGCGGTCAGCGATGACGTCCCAGCCGTAGGGCTCGGCGCTGCGCCGCGCCGCTAGCGACATGCGCTGTGCCAGCACGGGGTTGCGCAGCAACGGCGCTAGCCGTGCGGCAAAGGCGGGGGCGTCGCGCGGGGGAGCAAGGTAGCCGTTCTCACCATCGTGTACCGTGAGTTGCAGGCCGCCCGCAGCCGAGGCGACGACGGGCCGGCCACAGGCCAGCGCCTCTAGCGCGACCATGCCGAACGACTCGTGGAGAGAGGGCACGACCACGACATCGGCCGCGGCCATATAGAGAGGCAGTTGCTTCTGCGTCACCGATCCGACGAAGTGGACCCGATCGTCCAGGCCACATTCCGCGGCCACGGCGTGCAAAAGGTCCATCTCGCGCGTCCCGGCCGGACCCGTCACAGGCCCCCCGGCCACGACGAGCCGCGCGTTCGCGACACCAAGCGGTCGCAGCAGAGCGGTGGCGCGCACGGCCGTGCCCAGGTCCTTGAGCGGCTCGATGCGCGCGGCCGTGAACACGATCGGCGCGTCCAACGGCGGGCCTATATCGAGCGCCATGCGCGCGGCGACGCGCTCACGCGGGGCGAAGAGCGCTAAGTCCACACCACAGGGGATGGCATGGATGCGCGCGCGCGCGCCGTCATACAGCGCGCGCAACTGCGCCGCCTCGAGCGCGTTCGCCGCCACGATGGCGTCCATCCCGTCGAGCACCTGCTGCTCCAGTAGCGCGCGCCGTTGGTCCGGCGCACTCCAAATGCCCGCCACGCGGCGCTTTACCTGCGCCAACGTGTGGAACATGTGGACGGCCGGCACGCCCCAACGGCGGCGTAGACGCAGCGCGACGAGGCCCGAGAGCCAGTAGTGGCTGTGTACCACGTCGTAGGGCTGCCCGCGCAGACCCGCGAAGGCGATGACCCCGGCTGTGAAAAGCGGCACGAACGGCAACAAGTCGTCCGGCGGCAGCGGTTCAAGCGGCCCCGCGTCGACAACGATGACGCGCACGCCTGGCCCCAACTCGACCACATCGGGCGTCGTCGCATCGGTCCGGCGCGTAAAGATATCGACGCGCAGATCCTGGCGCGCCAGGGCGGCGGAGAGCGCCCGTACATAGACATTCAACCCACCGGCGTTGCTCTGGCCCGCCCGCTCCAGGGGACTGGCGTGCAGCGAAATAAGGGCAACCCGCGTGAGCATTCTTGGTCCTTAGTAGTCAGTAGTCGTGAGTCGTGAGTCGTGAGTCGTGAGTCGTCAGAACTTGCATGGCTGAGGTGTGCGCCTCTGCTGCTACTATTAAGTATCCCACACCCTGATTATCGAGGTCACGTAAAGCGTAGAGCATGACCCATACC
>JAABUJ010004643.1_pt1 | contig 14292 bp, 18 predicted proteins | sample 5559131 | NCBI WGS metagenome assembly JAABUJ01 (sample SAMN10711875, study PRJNA513366) | rock metagenome | isolation source: Antarctica rocks | place: Antarctica: Victoria Land, Mt New Zealand nord | collected 2016-01-07
CCGTAGCCCCAACCTGCGGACAGCGCTGGCTGGTGTTGACTCTTCTTAGCTCTGCAAATACTTGGAGCAACAGTATTCACAGGTTCCCAGCCGGCACCACGTGGAGGTGAGAGTCGTCGCCGGCCCTTACCTTAGGTCATCGTAGAGGGCTGTGCAACGATCAGGGCAGATGTTTAGTCATCATTTCTGCTCGGAGCCGTGCCGTCCGAGCAGAACCCGCCGCAGCCGGCCCGATTGCGCTAACCCCTCTTAGGTTGTGATAAGTCATGGTATGACGATTATCGGGACGCTCTTGCCTTAACAGTCAGTCAGGTCAAAGCTCATGCCGCCATCCGCTACCCGTTGCGTGCGTGCTCTATTCGATTTGACTTCATCTTCCTTGTGTCAAGAGACTCCTTCGATACATTTGGTGATATTTGGGAGCGACAATGATCAAAGAAAGAACTGCGCAGTCTTGACGCCGGCATAACCGCCCATTGTACCCCTCCGGCTGACACGGGACTAAGTCTTGGATATTGATGGCCGACTCGACGACGACTCCACAATCATAACCCTCTATACCTCCATAAAATTTCTTCTTACCTTTTGGGAGCACCAGATAGAATGGCATCAACACATCGTCCACCTCGGGCGAAGTCCTCCATCTGGATCTGTCTCTCCTCCCTTGCCATGGCCTTTGCGCAGCTCATAGGTCCAACGAACGATTCCTCGACCTTACCGCCTCCTGGATCTCCCCCACTGATGCTCAAGACGTCCCAGACCAGCATGGTCAGCATGGCCGACGTTGCTCCGTTGAATCAAGCTGCTGGCCTTCAAGCCACTGTGCAACAACTCCAAGTCAGTCCAAGTTCACTATGTTTCGAGGTCTACGGTCACTCTGTTTCGCCTTGCTGACTGTCGCCTTAATAGGACTTTAACATCACCGGTACGCTGGTTTTAACGACACCGTCAAGTGCGACTGATCTGAAGCCGAAAAATATCGCCTACATTAGCTGCGACCCTCTCTCTTACTCCAACAGCAACCTCGACGTGGCTGCGACGGTAAACCTTGCCGCCGGTTCTCACCCGGCAGCGATTCTTCTCTATAGTATACAGTCGACGCATTGTTACCTGGTATCACAAGGCCTGTATCTCAATACCCAGCTATACACTACCACGAATGGGAACGCGTCTTCCTTTCTTGCGAATGGCTTGAAACCAAATGGACCGCTTCAAGGGTCGACTAGCATTACGCTCGACTCGCAATATTTGCCGCAGAATGGAAGCACCGGACCTGCCAATAACAATCCAAACGGCAGTCCAAAGGACAATCCAAACGGCAACGTGCTTGGTCCGTCGCCGACAACAGCAGTGGCGATGATCATCTTGTACAGCATAACCGGCATCATTACGGCACTGTTTCTGATCATCATTTTAACGGGCGCCGTGAGAGCGCACCGGCACCCGGAAAGATATGGTCCACGAAACGTACTCGGAAGACCGAGGCAAAGCAGAGCGAGAGGAATTGCAAGGGCGATGCTTGAAACCATCCCAATCGTCAAATTCGGGGAGAAGGAGAATGAGAAGGCTTCTGGGGACGTCGAGCTTGGTGTTACCGCAGCCGCAAACACTGCCAATGGTGGGGAAGCAACACGAGTTGAAGGGGAAAACCATGGGTCCACTGAGGAAAATGGGACCGGAATTCATGGAAATCAAGATGCTGTCATTACCAGTCCAACGGAACCAACTCCAAACACGCAGGGTGAGAGCCAGGACGATGATACCGACAACGGCCTTGCGTGTTCGGTCTGTACGGATGATTTCATCAAGGGTCAAGATATCCGTGTCTTGCCTTGCAACCACAAATTCCATCCTGAATGTATAGACCCATGGCTCCTGAATGTTTCGGGCACATGTCCGTTATGGTGAGCAACACCTTCAGAATACCGCAAATTTTATGCGATGCAGCTGACTTGAAGGATTCTCGAACAGCCGGGTGGACCTCCGCCCAACAGCTTCGAATGATGCAGGGGAAATATCAGGAGTTGATGGCTTGCCGTCACCGATAGCAGATCACGACAACGGTAATGCTGGTCTTGACACGGCCGAAGGTGCACATGCATCTAGACGGCAACGCTCTGGCCTGTCACTCTACCTCCAGCATACACTCAACATCCGACGGATGCGTGATGCAACACCAGAGGAACGAATCGCTGCCCTTCGTCGACTCCGCACTGTGAACCGGGCCAGTCACCATGGAGGCTCTTCTACCGAGGAATCAAGCGGTGAAGCAGCGAGGGGGAATCGGTTAAGTATGAGGGTCAGAGATGCGCTCAGAGTTCGTAGAAGGTCAGAGATCGGAAGTCACATCGACGCACCAACCGCGCCGGCGACGGTGGAGGTTGAGTCAGGGCAAGGCGCCTCGGCTGAACTTGAACATGACAGGGGTCGAGTCTGAGGCTTTGCTCAAGGGAACTGATTCGAACCTCATATTTCATACCCGGCTTCATTACATCTCTCCTGTAAAACACACCGTTTCTGCAACGTTTTCTGTAGGGACACTCGTCGCCTTGGGTAGCGACCGCCGGCGCTTCACTGGGCGCTATGGGCGGACCAGAGCAGGGCTAGGCGTGTCAGTCGGTGACTTTTTAGATCGACCAAGGCATAGCATTCTGTTCTCCGGTATATGTATCATACTGAAGCTTTTTGATAACTGCAAGGGTCTACATGCGTACTATTGAATGAACATCCCTGGTTCCTTTCAATTAAACGGTCTTGGGTGTTTCTAACAGAAATATCGATTTCAGAAGCCCGGAAGACATGCCTTTACTGTAGACGAGTCCGAGAGCCTCGACATTCTATGTGCACTTTTGATGAGACTGTAGAAGTGTAAGAGTGGAATGGACAGGGCGGGTCTCGGTATCTTATCAAGCTATTCGTACCCCAGAAAGCAAACAAAACGTCTGAATTGGTCAAACCGTGCCTGTCTTGACTAACCAAGGATATCTAAGATTTCGCTCCGATCTCAGTTTCTTTAGTCCTCCTTACTACGGTCTACAGGTGTAGGCACAATGCTGAGCATGACCGAGGACGACATATATCGCACTTCCACTCAATACCGCCTCTGGTCGTTTACATCCGAAGCACTGGCGGCGATCCGTCTCAAAACGAATGCGCAAGCCGCTGAACGCGTTCGAGCAGCGATCAAACGGAGGCAAGGGACGCGAACGACAGAAAGGAGTGGCAGTGGGAGAGAACCAGCTGAAGCCGGAAAGGATGAGAGAACGGAGAGGAATGGAAGTGGGGAGGGGACGGGCAGGGAGACGCAGGTAGAATGTTTGACGGTGGAGGAGGAGCAGAAGCTCGTGGGCTTTTACTGCGTCAAGGCCATGGAGCTGGCGGATTTCTGCAACTTTCCCACCAACGTCAAGGTCTACACATCCCCCTTTCCCTGCCGCAAGTACATATATTGATACGAAGTCACAGGCAACCGCTGTCCAATACCTCAAGCGTTTCTACCTGTCCAACTCACCCATGACCTACCACCCCAAGCAAATCATGCCCTCGGCCCTGTTCCTCTCCACCAAGACCGAGAACCACTACACCGCCCTCAAGACCTTCGCCTCCAAGTTTCCCAAGACTACCCCTGAGGAGGTTATTGCGCCTGAGTTCCTGGTCACGCAAGGGTTGTGGTTCACTTTCGACGTCCGTCATCCGCATCGAGGCCTGGAGGGCGGCTTCATGGAACTGTTGGCACTAGCCAGCGGAGAGGGACAGCCACCGCCGTACTCGTCGAAATCATCGATGCAACTGCAGCTCGACTTCGTGCACGTCCACCAAGGGGAAAAGGGATCGGCTGGTAAAGAGACCGTCGACGAGCTCAAGAACCGGATCCGTAGCGCGCACGGCAAGGCGAAGGAAATGCTCAAGTCCTCTGCACTCCTCACGGATGCGTATTTCCTCTACACGCCCGCGCAGATATGGCTGTCGGCTCTGCTGATTGTCGACGAGCCACTTTGTTTGTTCTACCTCGACACCAAACTTGACATGCCTGCTGGTGCCAGCCCTACCATGCCTGTGAAGTCTAAACTCGCCGCCACGCTCCGATCCTGTGCTTTGCTTTTGCATTCCTCCTCCGGCGCGAGCGTCACGCCGGGGCCGGAGGAGCTGAAGGAGCTGAAGCGTATCGACAAGAAGCTGTATGATTGTCGCAATCCGGAGAAGCTGGACTTGGTGGGTATCAATAAGGCGCAGAAGCGGGAGGGCGAAGGGGGCGTAGAGGGGACGCTAGATGAGAAGATTGTGAAGAAGAGGAAGCTTGAAAGGTTGGCGAGTTTGAAGGAGGCAGAGGCTGTATTTGGACCGGAACTGGGAGGCCGAGACCACGTCGCGGTCACGAGGATACGCAACGATTAACTCATGGACCCACCGCTTCACCAACTCGGATCCGCCTTCGTGAGGAACTCTATGACCCCAAGCTGCGGAACGCCAGATACAATATATACATCTAGTATCGTGTCGCAATGCGACATCGAGACCTCAGGCAAAGATACTGTTGAGCCGCTATCGGTCGGATTTATACGTCGAGTGTCCTGCCCGTTCTCGAGCTCTCTCTCGCAAGCTCGACAAGTCTGATAACGGCAGCGGCATCTTCGGCCTTGACCGGGACCTCCCCGCTTCCTGCAACTGCCTGTGCGAGTCTGCTATAGAACTCTGCATATGTGGCAGGCTCCACCGTGGGACATGTTCTGCTCGACGGGTTATCACCCTTCATCGAGGTCAAGACACCTGCAGAACCGGTCAGCTAATGCGAGAGCAAGGGAATGACGGGCTGATGACCGTGCCTGTCTTCGGGTTCGACTGCGAAGCCAGCGTCGCCGGGCGTCATCCCTTTCTTTAATTGGTCCTCTTGGCAGTCGAGGTGGAACTATATACGAGCAACATCAGAACCGAAAGTCTTCTTCTTTCACTTTTAAGAGAACAAACCTTCTTGAAACTCCCCTTATCCCCACGAACCCAATACCTCAACTGATTAACCTCCGGACTGACGACCGCTGCCTTCACCGTCGCCATCATTCCGTCGTAATGCAACAGCACCGTACACGAGTCCTCGTACCCACTCCTATTCCCCTCCCTCTGTGTCCCCACAAACCCCGTAATCCTCCTCGGCATCCCGAACAACACCACCACCTGATCCATCAGGTGCGTACCCAGATCGTAGACAGCCCCTCCGCCCGGAATCACCTTCGTCTTCCAGCTAACCCCGGCCGGAACAGCAGGGCGGTAGCGGTCGAAATGCGTCTCCACCTCGACGATGCGTCCCAGTGTGCCGTCCCGGACGAGCTGCGAGAGGGTCAGGAAGTCGGAGTCCCAGCGGCGATCTAGATGCAACACCCAACCAGATCAGCATCCACAGCAGAAGACAATACCGGAAAGGCTGTCGTCCACCTGACCCTAACCCTGGTCCCGAAAGGAGGGATCTGGGGAAGCACTTACTCTGGTAGACAGTCAAGATCCGCCCATGCTTCTTCGCGAGCGCGATTAATTCTTCGGCTTCGGCGTGGGTCGGCGTGAACGGCTTTTCCACCACCACTGCACACCCACACCATGAGTCAGCCCGTATACACTCCGCAAACACACCACCCCTCGCCTCCCCCCTTCCTTTCCCCACAACAACCCCCTCAGCCCCGCCCCCGTCTCTCACACCGAACCCTCCCTCCCCCTCCCTCTCCCCTCACCATCTTTCAAAGAAACCCCACATACCATGCTTCCCCCTCAGAATCGCCTCCCTCGCCAACGGGGCATGCGTCCCCGGCGGCGTCGTGATCACCACCACATCCACCTCCGCGTCCGCCACCGCCTCCGCACTCGACCGGTACGTCCTGACACCGGGATGGTCATTGCCCGCATCGTCGGTCGGCGTCGGCGTCCGCTGCACGATGCCGTGCAGGCGCAGCGAGGGAGTTGCGAGGATCAGCGGGATGTGGAAGGTTTTGGCGGAGGAGCCGTAGCCGATAAGGGCGATGTTTGGGGGTGGGGCCATGGGTGAGGTTGCGAGGCGGCGTTGGAGAGTTTGGGAGAGGGGATGAGAGGGGAGAGGTTGCTTGTTTTAAGGGGATGGGTTGAGCTTTTGTTTGCGCTGGTTACTGTAGGGGAATCGGGGCTGTAGGGTTTACATGACGGATATTTCCGCACTCGGGCCTGGCGGGTTAATGATTCCGCGAACGTCACATGCAACTCAAATACTTGACATTTGCTGTTCTTCATTATTACACAACATCCGATGTATGATGTCCAGGGGGCATACAAAAGCCGGATGCATTTTTTGACCCCAATTTCGACGGCTTTACGTCCAACATAGACGTCGTTCGAAATGTTTCCTCCAGTCGTAGCGATCCGAGTAGGACCGGTATAGTTTCATAAATCAAGTCCTTCTGTTTTTCGGCGTGCTCCACTCAGTCTATGGCCTCCTCTCGAACGCATCTCGTTATCTCCACACCATCCTGGTCTCTGTCAGTTTGAGTCTTGGACCGGCATGATAGAGACTCACCGGATCACCTGTGGGTTCGAAGCTGTTGACCAGCCTGCTCTCGTAGACCAAATTCGGATTGCCGTTGACTTCGGTACTGAGCTTCTCTTCCCCTTCTCGCGCTATGTACTGATTCTTGGTCCGGTCAGCGAATCCGGACGTTTCCGTTCCGTTGCTGTCTCCTTTCCCATATCTCTCGCGCTTCTTTTCGACCCCGCTCCGCACATACTCGAGGTATGGTGGGTTGCCGGGCTTAATGACATTGTCGGCTGCCAGGACCGAACCGGGTTTGATGAGTTTCAGGTGCTCACAGAGCTTCAAGTCCGTGGTATAGGCTGGCTTGTAGTGATCCAGGAACATCAGATCAATGTGATCCAACACGCCTTCGGTATGTAACCTCTTGATCGAATCGGCACTTGGCCCCACGATCACTTTGACCACGTCACTCAGTCCGGCCAGGTCGACGAGCGACATTATCACGGCGGCAAACTCGGGGTTTCTCTCGAGGCTGTAATACCTCTTCCCACCCGCCCGCTTCACCGCATCCCCGAACAGAAGCGCAGAGTATCCGACGTAGCCGCCGAGCTCGACCATGATCTGCGGTTTTATCTCGGCGATCAGGTCGCGGACGATCTTGCCCTTGTCCTCGCCAACATTCATTAGATACTTCCTGGTCCGGCCATACTCGTCGATGGCTTTCAGGACGCCTGCCGGCGAGCCTCGGATCTCGGAAACGGATGGATGGCTACGGATGAAGTGCAGCAGCTTTATCTCCCGCCCATCGTCAAACTACAGACCAGACCGTATCAGATTCACGGACGACGGAGATGGTTTCGAGCACTTTGCAACTCACGAAACTGGATCCTTCTTTCTCCTGAGCCACGTAGGCTTTTCGATTGTCGAATTGAGGGTGAGCGAACTGGCTCATGGTTACTGGAGACAGTTCAGAGTTCAATTCTTCTCTGTAATTGATTACACACTCCAGACTTCAGGAAGTTGAGCTCTTCCCGTGGAGCAGCACTAGATCTCGGGTCACAGTTTACCCGGAGGCTCAGGCTGCAGGCTACAGGCTACAGGCTACAGGCTACATCGAGGGTCAAGTCGTGCAGCATCATCATATTGGTTTTGTTGAGCGACGTTCCTTGACGGCTAAGGTACGTACAAAGACCTACCTTACCTTACCTTACCTTACCTTACCTTACCTACCTTAGAGTGAATGCGAATGGTTTAGCCGATTTCAAGGATCTTCAGGTACCTCAGCACGAAGAAAAGCAGAAGCAGAAGCAGATGGCCTTCTGGGGCTCCCTTCATAGCTTCATCAGTTACTGTATAGCTTACCTACCTAAGGTACCAGGTAACGTAGAAAAGGGTTCCGTGGCCTCACAAGTGTGGGGCAGAAGAACAAAGAACAGATGCCCTTACCAGGTAGGTACCTTACCTTAGGTATTTGATGCGTGGTGGACAGCGGGTCATCGACCCCTCACTTAACCAAATAGGGTATAGCTCCGATCGAGCAACTCTAAAGTCAATTCCCGATAGTTAACGTTAAGCTTCAAGGCACAAACCTTACTAAGCTTCACCTTACGTTCTTGGTCTAGATTAAAGTTTATCTCAGGCTAGCTGGAACCAGCCGAATAAGTTGCCCTACGGTAACTAAGGTATCGTCCTTACCAAACTCCCATCGAAACAGTGCACGTACTTTTTCGTCTTGAGGTCATCATGACTCTCTTGTCCACTTCGACTCTTTCTTGAACAAACACTACCTAACTAGTACCGAGTAAAACAAACTTACTCTGTACACTCTAGGTACCATTCGGTCTGTGCCGAGATTGGCGTCGAATCTGCAACACCAATGACACCATCGCAGGGGTCGTACTGCATTGGTTGTACTGCCTTGACGGTACTGCACCGTAGGACCGAGGACAGGAGGACAGGAGGACAGAAGGACAGGGGGACAGGCTGCTGTGGCCACGAGCAAGATCCTTTCGTCTTGGTCAAGCTGGGGTTTTCTACCTACTGCAGCTTCGTGTGAGTTGTCACCCTGTCAACAGGTTCAGCTGCAAGAAGGCGGTCTCTCTCCCCTGCAACACAGGCATTCCCCTTTAACTATCAGATAGTCAACCCATCCACACCAGGATCTACACACACGTCAAAATGCAACTCAATCTACCCGAGATCTGGCTCCGATTCACCGGTACATACCCAACTATCTCGAGCTCGTCATTCGAATGATCTTGGCACAGGGACAGACAGACACTTGACTTCAATCTATACCTACATAGCTCCTTCCCTTAGAGTGAGTTGAGTATGTCCTTGAGCCAGTCCTGAGCTCTGAACTCTGACTACCTTACGGACTCCGGACTCTGGACTATGGGCTCTGTCAATGGCATGGCTCTTTAGCCGGATCATGGCTGGTTGCAGCATACGGTGCTTCAAGGCACAACTCAAGGCACAACTTGGAGCCCTCTGAAGTGTCAGATATAGCGTGAGCCTTGTACGTATAGTACATAGATCTCCACGGCCATTGGATGTCTGGTCGAACGAGGTACCACCGCTCTGTAGGCTTTTGCAGGCCTTGGCAGGCCGATGTGGGGCTCTCGCACCCGTCTTCAAGACTCTATTGATCCAGCACATCATGACTGTTACACATTTACACATTAATGTGTGTTGGTTGCTATTCCCTTCGGCCGCTGGCAGCAAGTCATTGGTCCTGTACGATCTTGCAGAACTAGCTCGATCTCGTGGAAAGTATCTGGTGTTGCTAGAGCGGCTAAGGGCATTCAAGCCGCCACAAACCTCAACATACCTTGCCGATTCCTGCCTTTACCGTTCAGTTGTGCGCAAGTACGGTACTACGTGCAGAGCCTGCAACTGTTGACGTGATGCTTGACCACAATGACGCTACCTCAATCGCTAGAGGGCCTCTGTTGTCGAGTCGTTCGAGCCCCGTGCTCGCGGGTGTCTGCTCTCTTAAGCCCTCGTTATCCCTGGATTGGCCATCTTCCGAACGGACAATTCCCACACACACCGACCTCTACAAGCATCAAGTTTCCCCAAGCATTTCAACATGTCAGACCTTACTGCCCAGGTCATCGAGACCAAGAATGGCTTCCACGTGGACGGATACGAGAAGATCTCCTACGACTTCACCTTCCTCGACGGCGTCTTCAACCCGGCGAACCCTCAGCTCGCCGAATGCTATAAGCGTTGGGGCCGCGTCTTGGCGGTCACGGACTTGAACGTCTACAACGTCTACGGCGAACAGATCGAGGCATACTTCAAGCATCACGGACTGGACCTCAAGGTTCATAAGACCAAGATCGGAGAGAAGGCCAAGACGATTCCGACTTTCTTGAGCATTGTTGACTCCATGACGGAGTTTGGCATTTACCGAAAGGTACGCTGAGTCATCCCTTCATCCAGGTCTCTTCAATACTCCGACAGCTGCTAACCGGTTTGTCTCACAGGAGCCGGTCCTCGTCGTGGGTGGTGGACTCGTCACTGACGTTGCTGGGTAAAAGCTCGCCATTGCCAGAGATTATATCAAGGCACTCTGCCCAAAAATCTCTTTTGCAGTCTGTCTCTGGCGTCAACTCCATGCTGACTCCAGCCAACTCAGATTTGCGTGTGCCGCATACCGCAGGAACACTAACTTCATCCGTGTACCGACGACGGTGATCGGCTTGATCGATGCCTCGGTGTCGATCAAGGTCGCTGTCAACTATGGCAACTACAAGAACCGTCTTGGCGCGTATCACGCTCCTATGCATACCTTCCTCGACTTCACCTTCCTGCGCACCCTACCCATCGCACAGATCAGAAACGGCTTCGCCGAGTTGATCAAGATCTCGACTTGTTCCCACCTCGACACATTCAACTTGCTCGACAAGTACTGTGAGCAACTCATCGAGACTGGTTTCGGGCGCACGGATGGCGCATCCAAGGAGGTCCGCGAGGCAGCGGATAAGATCAACAAGGAAGGCATCCATGAGATGTTGAAGTTGGAGACACCGAATCTCCACGAAATCGGCTTGGACAGAGTCATCGCATATGGCCACACGTGCGTCCTCCATCACAGCCATCTCATCGCAATGAGATTAATCTAATCCCTTTACAGGTGGTCACCATTGCATGAGCTAGTGCCGGAGACGCCATTGAGACACGGCCACGCCATATCGATCGACATGGCATACTCGGCAACCTTGGCGAACAGCAGGGGTCTGATCAGCGATGCGGAACATCGTCGGATCTTGAACCTGTTCTCTCGAGCTGGTCTCTCGATGGACCATTCGTTGTTCAACGAGGAGATCCTTGACAAAGCCACACAAGCCATCCTTAAGACGCGTGATGGGAAGCTCCGTGCCGCGGTCCCCAATCCTATCGGATCCTGTACGTTCTTGAACGACGTGCCTGCCAAGGAACTCAACGCTGCCCTCCACCGACACAAGAAGTTGATGCAAGAGTATCCCCGAAATGGCGAGGGTCTCGAAGCATATGTCGATGCTAGTGACACCGGCTACACTGAGAACAACAAGCAGGAAGAGGAAGCCATCGAGACTGCGGCCGAGGAAGCCGGTAAGCTTAATGGCAACGGTCACATCCACGGTGGTGTTGTCACGAATGGCCACATGAACGGCCATGCCGACGTGAAGAGCAAGCTGGCCAATGGCGGTATGAATGGTGTTACCAACGGCACCAATGGCTTCACAAACGGCGCGAGAGCATGATTCTGGGCACTGTATTGTGCGGCGTATACACGAGTTTCCCCGACGAAGGCGTAGGGGCAAAAGCGTTGCGAAGTTTTACATGCCAAATTATATAGTCAAAAGCAATCTGTACCCTCGACGCTTTCATGGCGTGGTAGAGGAAATCCAACCTGATTATACAGAATCCGCCGAACCTGTAATGACATCAACATTCACATGTTCCTAGTGATCTTGTTGGGAAGGGTCTAGGCAAATTGTTGCGTAATTGGCTTGTGATAGCGGGCCAGATTGACCGGTGACGTATTTACTACATGATTGGATTATGGAAGTAGGTACGAAGCTGTGGGAAAATCAGGTAAGGTAACCGTAAACTTATCGGCGCGAGTGCGATAAGAACCTTTCTTTTCGTCCGAACTCTGGACTCTGAACTCTTGTACATTTGGGGCAGTAACTCTTCATGATTTGGTGGAGCTTTTGTTTTGCAGCTGAGTGAACGCTCACTCCCTGCACAACGTCCTCGCTACCGACGATGCTGGACGCACATTCCTCGTGGGCGGCGCATTTCCTGCAAAACGCCTCCCTTATCCTCCTCAGTCTCATTCTCTTGCCATTAGACACCTTTATCCTCTTCTCCAGCTATGCCTTGCAATCGCTCCTCCATGACAATATCAACCGCCGGCGACGGCGCATCCGCCGCTCCCGGAACTTCTACCCGAAAACGATCCTCGTCACCGGGGTGGGAATGGCCAAAGGCTTGTCGCTGGCAAGAGCGTTCTATCAGGCTGGCCATAGGGTCATTGGGGCCGACTTCGAGCCGTACGGCGTCCCGGTCAATGGCCGGTTCTCGGTGGTGTTGAGCAAATTTTATTCGCTCTCGCGTCCTAACAGCAAGGACGGCGCAACACACTACATTCAGGATCTACTATCTGCGGTGCGGCGGGAGAAAGTGGACATCTGGGTAAGTTGCTCGGGTGTGGCGTCGGCGGTCGAAGATGGTCAGGCCAAAGAGGTCATCGAGCGTCATACGCGCTGCAGAGCTATCCAGTTCGATACGAAGACGACGGCCACACTGCATGAGAAGCACTCGTTCATCCAGCATACGAAAGGACTGGCTCTACCGGCACCGGAGACTTATGACGTTACCTCAAGGACGGCGGTGCACAACATATTGAACGATGCTGAGGACGTACACTATATCCTCAAGAGCGTGGGAGTAGATGACGCCTCGAGGGGTGATCTGACATTACTACCGAGGCCAACGTTGAGTGAGACGTACCAACATGTCGCGAATCTCAAGATTACAAACGACTCGCCTTGGGTGTTGCAACGATTCATTCCTGGCGAGGAATATTGCACCCATGCCCTGGTCGTCGATGGAGATGTGAAAGTATTTGTGGCATGCCCTTCGTCGGAGCTGCTGATGCATTACGAAGCAATGCACCCACGATCATCCTTGAGCAAGGCAATGTTGAAGTTCACGCAAGAATTCGTAGCCAGAAGTGGAGACGGCATGACGGGTCACCTGTCCTTTGATTTCCTGGTCGAAGAATCTGCCTCCGAGAAGGGGCTCCAAAAAGTGCTTTATCCCATCGAATGTAATCCGAGGGCCCACACAGCTGTCGTCCTCTTTGACCAACACGCTGCAGAGATGGCCGAGGGTTATCTGACTGCTCTGGCACCGGAAATCAATGGAGCCGTGAATGGTCTGAAACATCGCATTGTCGTTCCCGCGAAGCCGGCCAAGTACTACTGGGTCGGTTACGACCTCGTGTCTTTAGTTCTATATCCCTTAATCCGGATCTTTATCCTCAGCCCTGGGAGCGTACGGGAATTTATCGAAGGATGCTATTTGTTCATACAGCATCTGCTGTTTTGGAAAGATGGCACGTATGAGATGTGGGATCCCCTTCCTTGGTGGTGGCTCTATCATGTTTATTGGCCCGGTCAGTTTCTCGCATGCATCTTGCAAAGACGGAATTGGAGCAGGATCAATGTCAGCACGACGAAGATGTTCAACTGTTAGATCCGATTTTGCGTTGTAGGAGCGGTTGGCAGATCATGGTGGTGGGTTGGATGGTTAGAGAGCATTCGTTGGACTCATAGTCTTGGGATACAAATAAGACAATCATTCAGCTCAGACATCGTGACCATTATGACCCCTGTTCAGGAGAAGATTGTGGGGAGAAATAGGTAAGGTAGAGATGAATACGAGGGCTAGATGATCTTGCGCTAGTGCGACAGAGACTAGTCCAAATCGGCCATTAGCGTGGAGACCTTGGGAGCACCTATTTGTTTGTAGAGGTGTTCTCTTGTCCGTCATTCAATAATAAGTTGTCCGGAGGTGACGGTCCGTACTTCTAACTTTAGAAACCTCTCCACCATCCTCACCTACTCCACTTCATTGCGAACCTCGCACACATCTCAACACCCGACAGCAAACATGGAAGAGACCTTCCTCCAACTCCCCCTGCACCTGGACCCAACCTCCAAAGCCATCAGCGCCCCTCCCACCTCCACCTCCACCTCTCCCACCGACCCCCTCACCACCGAAATCCAGTACCTCAACGCCCTGCACCGCTCCCTCCTCGCCCTCGACGGCGCCACCCCGCCGCCGCCACTCCCCGTGAACCCCAAACGCAGCGCGCAACTGACCAAGATGCGCGAACAAGGCAACCTCGCCTTCCGCAAGGCCCAGTACGCCGAAGCCGTCAAACTGTACACGTATGGCATCGAGATGGGGCTGGGACGGCCGGTGTGGGAACCCGCGACGCTGCTGCGCGACGAGGTCGGCGCCCTGTTCGCGAACCGGGCGCAGGCGCACATGGCCTCGCACCTGTGGGCGGAAGGCTGCGTCGACGCCGACACCAGCGTGGCCTTGGTCAAGGTCGGGAACGCAAAGGGCTGGTGGCGCAAGGGGAAGTGTCTGGTCGAGATGGGCCGCTTGGTCGAGGCGAGGGAGTGGGTGGCCCGGGCGCTGGAGTTTGAGGGCAAAGAGGCGGATCTGGTGGCGTTGGGGAGGGAGGTGGAGGGTTTGATTGCGAGGAAGGAGGGGAGGGGGGTGGGGAGATGAGGGACGAG
>JAABUJ010004648.1_pt1 | contig 14278 bp, 17 predicted proteins | sample 5559131 | NCBI WGS metagenome assembly JAABUJ01 (sample SAMN10711875, study PRJNA513366) | rock metagenome | isolation source: Antarctica rocks | place: Antarctica: Victoria Land, Mt New Zealand nord | collected 2016-01-07
CGGCGGTCAGCGTCACGATATACTTCTTAGCCACGAGACATCCTCCGTTCTGTATCCTTGCTCCTACACCTGAGGATGCCCCGTCGAAACACTCACTGTCAAGATGACGCTTGACGAACTACTAGCCTGGGGTCTCGCTCATCGATCCCACGGCCAGCCCAGCGCGACATGGGAGGTTCATTACGACGATGTGTACACCACGGGTCTATCTAAACCCAGGGGTAAGTATACCACGGAACGCGCGGGGATGCAAATTTTTAGAGTGGCTTATCCATCAGGAACTCGGGCTCGTCCATGCGATGGACGCGGCCTCCTAGGTCGACGTACTGCCAGTGCCCCACTTCCTCGCGGTAGATACTATAGCCCAGACGCTCGTACAGGCGCCGGGCGCGCGGGTTGTCCTTGCCGACGGCGATGCTTACGTAGCGGAACCCGCGCGCGCGCAGAGCATTCTCAGCAGCGCGGACCAGCGCCGTGCCAAGGCCCAGGCTCTGGAAAGGCTCGAAGACGCGTAAGGCGAAGATGTAGCCGCGGGGGTTGCCGCGCAACGGGTCCTCGACCCGCAAGTTAATCTTCAGGTGGCCGGCCGGGAAGCGATTGACCTCAGCCACGAGCCAGAGTTTGTAGCCCGCCTCGACATCGCGGTAGTTCGACTCTTCCAGGCGCCGAAAGTGGGCGTATGTGCCGAACCACTCCAGCGCCGGCAGGTCGGTCACGCGCACGTCACGCACGGTACAATCGAGATCCAGGCGCAGGCGGCGGTGCTCTGCCACGGCGGTCATAGACGCTCCCCAGGGGCAACAATCACTATATGAGGGCATTATAGCCGACGCGCGGCGCCGGGCCTAGCGGGCAGCGCGACAGGTAGTAGCGATACATCCAACACGGCTCGCCATCCGTATATAAAAATGAGACTGGATTGTAAAGAAAGATGGTACGCTACAAACGCGGCGTCGCCCCGACCGCGCGCACGGAGGCTTGACGATGAAGCACACGCCCGAAACGTGGAATGCGGAAGAGACGGCTGGGGCAGGAGCCGCGAGGGAGACAGGCGCCGCGGCAAAGAGTATGGGCGCCGAGGAACACGCGTACGAGGTCGACGGCTGGGCGGCGTATATGCGCGAGATCGGACGTGTTCGCCGTCTTACTCCAGCCGAGGAACTAGAGTTGGGCCAACGTATCGCCAACGGCGACGCCGAGGCGCTGCGGCGCATGGTGGAGGCTAATCTACGTCTGGTTATCGCCGTGGCCAAGCGCTACCACCATGAGGGCATCGGGCTACAGGATCTGATCCAGGAAGGTAATATCGGGCTGTTGCGCGCGGCGCAAAAGTTTGATCACCGCAAAGGCTACCGCTTCTCAACCTATGCGATCTGGTGGATCAGACAGGCGGTGAGCCGCGCGGTGTCCAATCAGGCCTACGCCATCCGCGTCCCTGTGCACATTCAGGAAGGTATGGGGCAGGCCGAGCGCGCCCTGACCGAACGATCGGCGCGGGCACGAGACGGCGCCAACGATACCGATACCGATACCGTGGAAGCGCGCGCACAGATCGACTACCCGCCCCCACAGATCTCGAGCGCGACCATCGAGTTGGCGCGCCGCGCGCGGCAAACCGTTTCGATCGAGCGGTCGGTCGGTGACGATGAGGACGCCACGCTCGCCGAGGCCATCGCCGACGAAAACGCCATTTCCCCCTTCGACGCCGCTGCCAACAGCCTGCTGCGACACCGCCTGCTAGAGCTACTGACCGGCCTGCCCGACCGTGAACGCTTCATTATCACCCTACGCTACGGCCTCATCGACGGCAGACCGCGCACCTGCGCCGAGGTCGGGCAGCGCGTGAAGCTCACCCGCGAACGCGTCCGTCAGCTCGAGACACTCGCACTCGGCCGCCTACGCCATGGACCCGGCGGCAAGGAGTTGGCGTCGTACCTGGCGTAGTGAACCTAATCTGCGACTGCCTCCCCAGAGGGGACCCCGATGGCAAACCATCGCCGACTGCGGTCGGGTGGTTTTGACACCGCAGTGTTCGTCTTTGCCCTGCGACCGCAGTCGCAGGCTACTTGGCTCGCACCTCGACGCCTGTCAGCGCCTCCAACGGACGCACCACCGCCGTGTAATCGTCGCGGCCGTAGCCTTGCGCGCGGGCCGCTTCGTACATCTGTTTAGCCACGGCGGCAAGCGTCAGCGGGACGTGCAGTTCGTCGCCCAGCCCCTGCACGAGCCGCAGGTCTTTGACCAACAGGTCGGTGAAAAAGCCGGGCTCGAAGGTCCCACTGAAAGCGCGCAGGCGGATCGGATTGGACAGCTGCCAGTTGCCGCCGCTGCCCGCGCCGACGATACGCGCCATCGTTTCCACGTCGGCGCCGGCCTTGACGCCCAGCACCAGCGCCTCCAACGACGCCGCGGCGATGACGCCGCACATGTGCTGGTTGACCAGCTTGACTACCTCGCCAGTCCCAATGGGCCCGGCGTGCACAATGTTCTCGGCCGTCCCCATGGCCGCGAAGACGGGGCGCAGCCGCTCGACCACGGCCGCGTCGCCGCCAATCATGATCGTCAGCGTACCGGCCTCCGCCCCCTGCGACCCACCACTGACCGGCGCGTCGAGGAAAGCGACGCCACGTGCGGCGCAAACGGCGCCGAGGCGCGTGCTCGCGGACGGCGCGATCGTGCTCATGTCGACGACGACTAATCCCTCGTGCGCGCCGTCGAGCACGCCGCGCCCTTGGACGGGACCCGATCCCAGCGCCACCTCCTCGACCTCGGGCGAGTCGGGCAGCATGGTGATGACCACATCGCTGCTCTCGGCCACCGCGCGCGGCGACTCCGCCAGCGTCGCGCCCGCCGCGACGACCTCGCGCACGCCCGCGCCCTCGGGGCGCCGCGCATAGACCGTGAGCGGAAAGCCGGCCTTGCGCAGATTGAGACACATCGGCCGCCCCATCACGCCGATGCCGATAAAGCCTATTCGCTCCATAATGTTCTCCCCCCTAGTCGCTAGTCACTAGTCACTAGTCAGATGGCGTCGCCTACCCTTTTCGGCAATCGGTCATAGTAACGGACGATAACGCTCGGCCAACAGACGAGCGGTCGTAGCCTTCTCCGCGGGTGTCCACGCGCTGTCCACGGGCTCAAGGTCATGCGCGGTCAACGCGTGCTCGAACGCGCCGATAATCTCATGACGGGCGGGCGGGCGGGCCAGGACCCCGTCCAATCCTATCACGCGCTCCTCCAATGCCTCCATAAGGGCGACACGGTCGTCCGGCGCGACGGTTAGCAACCGGCTGATGAGCGGCGCGTCCCAGCGCAGTTGTAGGGCGGTCTGAAACAGCCCCCCGTAGCGCCGCCGCACCTGGGCTAGCCCCACGATCTTGCGGCCGCCGACCGTTACTTCATAGGGCGAGAGTCCGCCGAAGCAGGCCAGGCGCGCGAGTTGGGCCCCAGCGCTGGTGTCGCGGCCGGCGGCGCGCGCCTGCTCGACGTCAACCACATCGGCGGGCGCGCCAAGGGCACATAGGGCCGCCCACCAGGCGGAGCCGATCCAGCGGTAGCTCGCCGTCAGGTCGCGCGCGAGTAAGGGATCGTCGTGCGGCAGCGCCACGTCGAGCCCGAGCATGTCCCCGTCGACCAGCACGGTCGCGCCGCCGGCCGACCGCTGGTACACGGCGACCCCGGCGTCACGGCAGGCGGCGAGGTCGATAGCAGACGGCTTCTGGCTCGCGCCAAGGACGAGCGCCCGCTCGGAGACAACGTACCAGCGGATAGCGGGCCGCCCGCTCGCGGCGGCGCCCTCCAGCAGCGCCTCCGCGGCGGCCAGCATCCCCGCCACGTCGCCGCCGTAGAAGGGAAGACGGCGGCACGCCCGTGGGGATGAGCCGGAAGCCGGAAGCCGGACGTCGGAAGTCATCAAAGTGATTGTCATCAGTTGGCTACTACTGTGAGTAAGGGTATTGCCTACAAGTTAAGGTTCTGAGCCACATGTCAAGTACCCGCATTTCCGCCGCTCGGGGTGGCAAAGGGAGCGTAGCAGCATATACGCCGTACGTCCACGAGCCTTTTGCTCCCACACACGGCTGTCGCTACGCCATGCGCCTCATGCGTTTGTGCAACATGGCAGCTGTCAGGTTGGCTTAAAAGCTGCAAAAATGGCCTTGACAACGGCTTAAAATCCTTAACTTGTAGAAAAAGGAGTAAGGGCTGCATGCATCGTATCAGGACGCGAGCAACCATGCCCACTATCCAGAGTACGTCCGACGTCGGACGTCCGACGTCCGAAATCGGCGGCGAGCCCGGCCCCACCATGATGGCGTCTCAGCGGCGAGGATCGACGACCCGGACGCCCTCGTGCGCTAGGAGCCGCACCTTGAGGTGCAACCCGCCGCCAAACCCGGTTAGCGCGCCGCCCGCGCCGAGCACACGGTGGCAGGGTACCACGAGCGGGAGCCGGTTCGTGGCGTTGGCCCGCCCCACCGCCCGTGCCGCCTCCGGTCGCCCGATCATCGCCGCTACCTCGCCGTAGGTGCGCGTCTCGCCGTAGGGGATGCGCGTCAGCGCGCGCCAGACGGTGTTCTGCCAGGCCGAGCCGCCGAAGACGAGGGGCACGTCGAACGTGCGGCGCGCCCCCACGAAATACTCCAGCAACTCGGTCCGCGCCCGCGCCGTGCGCTCGTGATCCCGTGCGATGTGGAACCCCTCGCGTCCCAACTCCTGCTCGATGGCGCGCGCGTAGCGCCCGTCAAGGAACTTGAGCCAGAGCAACGCCCCCGCGTCGTCGACGGCGAAGGTGAGCGGGCCCGGCGCGTTCTCGATCGCGTCCACGTAGGCGGTCATCTCCGCGCCCCGCATGGCGCCCTCGAACCCGCCGGCGTCCGCGTCCGGCGCACGATAGAAGCTGTCGGGCTTGCACAGTTTGCAGGCGCGGAATCCGGCCGCGCGCGCCTCGTCCGGCGACCCGAAGAAGACGCAGTTCTCCGGCTTAGGCTTGCGCGGCGGATGGCACGCGGGCAAGCAATAGATACCGGTGGTCTTCACACCGACGATGAAGCGCCCGTTGGCCGCGGGATCGGACGTGAGCGTGCGCCCCACCATCTCGTCGCGGGAGAGTGTCATAGTCATCATGCCTTACTCCTTGATCCTTATAGCGCTAGGACGATTATCCTACCTCTCCACTCTACAGCCGGATGACAGGGGACGCTAGCGGGTTTCGGACCTGGCCGCCTGGCACGTTTCGGACGCCGCTAGCCCACTGCCGGCGACGGCGCCAGGCTGGCCCACAGGTGGTGCGTCGCGTAGGCGCGCCACGGCCGCCACGCCTCCGCGCGTGCCGCGACGGACTTCGGGTCACCGGCGATCCCCCGCCGCTCAAGCGCACGGCGCAGCCCGAGGTCAGTGACGGGGCAGGCGTCGGGATCGCCCAGGGCGCGCATGGCGATGTAAGAGGCCGTCCACGGCCCGATCCCCGGTAGCTCTTGCAACCGCGCGACGGTTCCCTCCCAATCGGCCCCCCGGTCCAGCGCCACGCCGCCAGTGGCCACGGCCCGCGCGAGCGCCTGAAGGGCGATGATGCGTCCACCGGTGAGGCCCAGCCCTCCCAGGTCCGCGTGTGCGACCCGCTCGGGTGTGGGAAAGGTGTGTGTGAGGGAGCCGTGTGGCTCGGCCAGGGGCTCGCCCAGCGCGGCGACGAGCCGTCCGGCCAGCGTGCGCGCGCCCGCGACGGAGATCTGCTGTCCCAGGATGGCACGGACGGCCAGCTCGAAGCCGTCGATGGCCCCCGGCACACGCAGCCCCGGCCGCGCCGCGACGAGCGGGGCCAGCAGCGGGTCGGCCCCGAGGACCGCGCCGATGGCGGCGGGGTCGGCGTCGAGGTCAAGGAGTTGCCGGCAGCGTTGCACCACTAGGCCGAGGTCGCGCAGGTCGTCGAGACGGAGCCTCAGCAGGATCACGCCCGCGCCGGCCAGCGGATCCAGCGCGATAATGCCCCGCGAGCGGGGCAGCGCGACCGTGCGCCGATAGCGCCCGTCGACCACTTCCTCTACGCCCGCGACAGCCCGCTGGGCCAAATAGGAGAGCAGCGTCGCGGCATCGAACGGAGGGCGATAGGGGAGCCGCAGCGCGAGTTCGCCCCCGCCCGGCGCCGCGGGACCGCGCCGGCGCAACTCCGTCGGGTTGCAGCCGAACGCGGCGCGCATCGTTTCGTTGAACTGGCGGATGCTGGTGAACCCCGCCGCCCCCGCGATCGTCGTCAGCGGAAGGTCCGTCTGGTCGATGAGCAGGCGGGCGGTCTGGGCGCGACGGGTACGCGCGAGCGCGAGCGGGCCGACGCCCACCTCGGCGACGAGCGCCCGATGCAAGTGGCGCGCGCTCACCTCCAGTCGGGTGGCCAGGCCGCCGACGCCCTCCTCGTCGGCGGCGCCCTCGGCGATCAGGCGCAGCGCCCGCCCCGTCAGGTCGGCCCGGATGTTCCACTCGGGTGAGCCGGGGGCCTTCTCGGGATGGCAACGGCGGCAGGCGCGGAACCCGGCCGCCTCGGCGGCGGCGGCATGGGTATAGAAACGCACGTTGGCCGCCAGCGGCGTGGGCGCCGGGCAGATCGGCCGGCAGTAGACGCCGGTCGAGGTGACGGCAGTGAAGAAACGTCCGTCAAAGCGGGCGTCGCGGCTGCGCACGGCCCGGTAGCAGGAGTCGAAATCAAGGGTCATGCCCTCACTCTACCGCGGCGCCGCACAAGGCGCTGGCGGCTTTCGGACCTCGCTGACGATGGCAAGAGCTAACAGGATGTAGCTTGGGTTGACGAATGGTTCTTCATAGAACCTTCATATCGGGATCGTACAATGAGGGGGAGTTTTAGTATGAGGTAGTGACGTGGCACGTACGCTTTCGACGTCAACACAGCAGGATCTACAGGACCGACAGGGCCGCCTAGCGGCGAACGCGGCCATTGTCGTCGATGCGCTCAGTAAAATATATGGCGCGACGCGCGCCGTCGACGGGCTCGGCTTCGCCGTGGCGGCGGGCGAGGTCTTCGCCTTGCTGGGGCCGAACGGCGCGGGCAAGACCACCACGCTGGAGATCCTGGAGGGCTATCGCACTCAAGACGCGGGCAGCGTGCGCATCCTGGGTCTCGACCCGCGCGCGGACAAGCGGCGCCTGGCCTTACAGGTCGGCGTGATGCTGCAGCAGGACGGGCTGCAGCCGGCCATGACGGCGCGCGAGATTCTGCGCCTCTACGCCGGCTTCTTCCCGCGCCCCGCCTCCGTCGATGAACTGCTCGACCGCGTCGGGCTGCGCGACGCCGCCAAGACGCGGGCGCGGCGGCTCTCGGGCGGACAGAAGCGGCGGTTGGCCCTCGCCGTCGCCCTCATCGGCCGTCCCCGGCTAGTGTTCCTGGACGAGCCCACCACGGGGATGGACCCGCAGGCGCGCCTCGCTACCTGGGACATCGTGCGCGGGCTGCGCGACGAGGGCACGACCGTGGTGCTGACGACGCACTTCATGGACGAGGCCGAGCGTCTGGCCGACCGCGTCGCCATTATCGACCACGGCCGCCTCATCGCCCTCGATACGCCGCGCGCGCTCATCCGTGACGAAGAGGGCGGCACGGTGCGGCTCGTCGCGGCCCCCGGCCTGCGCGACATGCTGTCCGCCCTACCCGCCGCGCGTGATGTGCGCGAGGGCGAGCCAGGCCACTACACGCTACAGACAGCGGACGCCCCGGCGCTGCTGGCCGCGGTCACGGCGGCGCTGCGCGACCGTGGCGTCACGCTCACCTCGTTGAGCGTCGGCCACGGCTCACTCGAAGAAACATTCCTGCGCCTGACACAACAGGGAGACCAATTATGAGCCAACACCGCGTAGATGCGCCCCTCATGGGCGCCCAGGCCGGCCAGGAGCGGTTGCCGTCGGTGGCCGGTCCCGTGCTGGCGCAGACCCGCGCTGAGTTAGCGCTGACGGCGCGGCGGGGCGAGAACGTGCTCATCACCGTGATCGTGCCGGTCGTGCTGCTCGTCTTCTTCGCCTCGCTGGGTATCGTGCGCGCCGGCCCGGCCCGGCCCGTCGATTTTCTGCTGCCGGGCATGCTGGCGCTGGCCATCATCGCCACGGGCATGGTCAGCCTGGGCATCGCCACGGCCTACGAGCGCTACTACGGGGTGCTGAAGCGGCTCGGCGCGTCGCCGCTGCCGCGCGGCGGTCTGATCGTCGCCAAGGCGCTCTCGGTGCTAGCGCTCGAAGTCGTGCAGGTCGCGCTGCTGGTCGTTATCGCCGCCGTCGTGTACGGCTGGCAGTTGCACGGCTCGCCCGGCGTGGCGCTGCTGGCGCTGCTCCTGGGCACCCTGGCCTTCTCGGGATTGGGCTTGGCGATGGCCGGCGGGCTGCGCGCCGAGGCCACGTTGGCGGGTGCCAACGGGCTCTATCTGCTGTTCCTGCTGCTGAGCGACGCCGTGCTGCCGCTCGACCACCTGCCGCCCGTGCTACAGGACCTCGCGCACATCCTCCCCGCCGCCGCGCTGACCGATGCGCTGCGCGCCGCGCTGACCGCCGGCGCGGCGTTCCCCGGCGGCCCTATCGCCGTCCTCGCCGCCTGGGCTATGCTCGCCTTCGGCGTGGCCGCGCGCACGTTCAAGTGGGAATGATTGGAGAAAAACAATGCGCCCGCGCGGAAAACACGACGTACTGGTCAAAGGGCATAGAAACGTGGTACGATAGGCGCACCGCGGGATGATTGATCCCCCGCGGTTGAGCGCACCTCGCGTGCGGAAAGGAGCACTCCATGTGCCGCGCCTTTCTCCGTCGCGCCCTCGCGCCCCTGTTCACCGTCGCGCTCCTCGCGCCCGTCGCTCTCCCCGCGCCCCCGGCCCTCGCGTCACAGTCGCGCCTCACCCCGATCCATGCCGCCGCGCGACGCACCACGCACGTCCGCGTCATCGGAACCCTGGAGGCCGTGGTAGAGAAGCCCGACGGCACGGGCCTGCTCAAAATCTACGGCAAGACGCATGGCACACGAACCGTCTACTTGACACCGGATACGATTGTCAAGAAGCGTACGCTGCGCGTCACGCGGTCCGCGCTCCAGACAGGCATGTACGTCCTGGCAACCTGCCGGCGCGGCGCCAACGGCGCGTTGGAGGCGATCTCCGTGCATATTGAGAACCACCGCACGCGCAAAAAGAAGTAGCGCGTGGAAAGTAGCCGGTAGCACGTAGCTTCCTAACGTGCTACCGGCTACTCTTCACCGCGTTATTCTTGCGCACGACGGCGATGATGTGCATGCCTCCGTCCAACGCGCCCGGCTCCGAACACAAATCTTCCTCCCAGCGCAGGAAAGCGTCCCACAAAGGCGCGTCGTCGACAATCCCCTGCAGCACGGCATCGTTGGCGACGGACAGGTGGTTGCTGGCCGACGATGGATGTGGTAGTTGACCCTGTTGATCGGCGTCGTCGCGTCATCGAAGCGGTCCCACTCGCGCTCACCGTACTGGTCGTAGAAGCGGCTGATATGCGCGGGGTCATACTATATTGTCATAGCCAGCCTTCCTCAGTCTACTCGGGTGTACCACGCGACCTGACCTGTTAAGGTCAGGCCCACGACGCCCACCATCACAATCTGAGGCGCGCCCTGCCTACTCGATACCCTGGTGGTCGCCGTCGAGCGCCGCTTTGCAGCGTGCGATAGCCTCCTCCAGGCTCACCGTTTCCTCGTGCCCGTCGCGTACCAGGCGTACCCTCTCGCCCACGACCTGCGCGTACGTGTCGGGGTCGTAGCGGTAGATGTCGGCGGCGATGTCGTCCGGCGCCTGCATGTAGTAGCGCAACCGGAATAGCAGCGCGCCCAAGCGCAGCCGGCGGCGGCGGTAAACGCTCTCATCCATAGCGGTACACTGTAGTCAGAGTCGCCTTTCATGCGTTGAAGCAGAGGTTATAAATATGATAAACGATCAGGATGTCGTTAGCTGTGATGACGATGTGTTAAGCGGCACACCTGTGTTCAGAGGTACTCGCGTACCCGTCACAACGTTGTTTGACTACCTACTGGGCGGATCGTCACTCGACGAGTTCTACGAAGATTTCCCGACGGTCACTCGTGCCCATGTCGCGGGCATGCTCCATCTATATCGCTATCATAAGAGGGCTGATAACAATGGAAAGTAACGCGGGACACAGCAGATTCCGGGTCGTGGGTATTCGGCCCTGGGCGTCCGAGCATACGGATACAGCGCCGAACGAGCTCCGTACCTTCTTCGAGGGCCAGGAGGGCGACGTGGACGACCTGCGCGCCCTGACCGCCTCGTTCGGGGCCGAGTTCTCCAGCATGGTACAGGGCGGAAACCGTGACCAGGCCGCGATCACCTGGCGCGGACACCGCTATGACCTCGACCTGGAAGTACTGACGTAGGTGGCGCGCTGGGGCCGCGCTCTGTCGCTGCTACGCCGCGACGTGCCGCCGGGGAGTCGCGTGCTTGACCTGGGCTGCGCGTTTGGCTATGGCACGGCGCGCATCGCCCGCTACTATGACACCGACGGGCTCGACGCGTCCCCCGACTACATCCGCCGCGCCCAGCGCAACGCGCCAACCGCACGTTTCACGCTCGGCCACGCCGAGCGTCTGCCCTATCCCGACGACCACTTCGACGCCGTGGTGTTGCTCGATGTGCTGGAGCACGTCGCCGACGAGCGCGCTGTCGTGGCCGAGATCGCGCGCGTGCTGCGGCCGGGCGGTCTCCTCGTGGTGAGCGTGCCGCACACCGGCCTACTGCGCTGGGCCGATTCGCTCAATGTGTACGCTTGGCTAACCGGCGAGAACGCTCTGGCCGCTCCAGGAACACCGGCAAGGGGCAGTGACCACCACCGCCACTACAGCGGCGGCGCGCTCCGTTTGCTGTTCGGTGAGCAGTTCGTTGGTTGTTATGTGCATACGAGCGGGCTCGGCGTGGCCGAGGTCGTCAATCTCGTCCTGCTGCTCCTCTGCAAGCGCCTCTTGCGCGCCGCCCCCCTCTACAATGTGCTACAATATCTCTACTTCGGGCTCTACATCGTCGAAGACTTGCTCCCCATCCCCCGCGCTGGCTACCACCTGATGGCCGCGCTGCGCCGCCGTACCGCGACACTGTGATACGCTAGGATTTGCAGCCGGTCCTGTTACCATGCAGGGACAAGGGGCGCGGCTGTCGCGAGAAACCGCGCCGGCCGCCCATCGGCGTCCGCTCGATAACCATGGTCTGACGTCCTCGCTGGAGAGTTGCGCATGCCTGTTCTGTTTCGCCTGTCGCGCCGCGCGCTGTTACTGTGTGTCGCCTTGCCGCTCATACTGGCCGGCTGCGGACCTATCACCTCCAACTTCGGCGCCGACCCCTGCCTGCTGCAAGCCTATCAGAGCCACGCCAGCGGCAACCTCAGTGGCATGCAAACCGCCTATACCACCCTGTCTGGCCAGCTCGACGCGCTCCAATCGCCAGACTATACGATCGGGTCGACCGGGGATATCTCGGTGACACTCCAGAACATCGCGGTGTTCCGAATCACGCTGGACAAACAGTTAGCGTACCTCAACCACATCACACCGCCGAAGCCCCCCGAAGCCACGCCGTTTCTCACCCACATCGCGGCGGCGATCCCCCAGTTCAACACGGGCGCCTATATGCTGGCGCAGGCCTACCTGGACGCCCACGATAGCCATATGCGCACGGCCCAGGACATCGCTGACGCCGCCCGACGTTATATGCTGCGCGGCAGCTATCTACTCGCCCAGGCAGGCGAAGACCTGGCGAACTTCCACACCGATAGCGTGAACTGCTAGGGGACGCCATGGCCGTGACAAGTAACTCGGATCGCGCGCACATGGTGGCACCGGTGGCGCGACGGTCCCCGCCGTCGCGCGCCATCGGAAGGTACGCGCTGCTCGTGGCGACCCTGCTCCTGCATCTGATCGCGCTGCTCATCGTCTTTCCGAACACGCGCGAGGATGTGGTGATGCGCGGGTTCCTGCAGCTGACCTTCCACGATAGCGGCGCGACCCTCGTCGGGGCGGTCCCCTACCGCGACTTCCTGCTCGAGTATCCGCCAGGCATGCTCCTGTTCATGCTGCCGCCGCGCCTCTTCGCCACTGGCTACCTCGACTACCGCTTCCTATTTTTCTTGCAGGCCGCGCTGCTCGACTGCGTCATCGTCATCACGTTGTACGCCAGCGCGCGGGCCGCGGGGCTGCCGGTCCTGCGCGTCTTGGGCCTCTACACCCTGGCCGTCGCCCTACTCGGTCCCATCATCGACTACCGGCTTGACCTCGCCCCCGCGACGCTAACGGCGCTCGCCGTCCTGGCCTGGCAGCGCGACCGGCCGGCGCTCGCCGCGATACTGCTCGCCGTTGGGACCACGACCAAAGCCTACCCGCTGCTGCTGCTACCCCCGCTCCTCTACGACTACTGGGCGCGGGGACAGGCGCGCCGCGGCGCCTATGCCCTGCTTGGTTACGCCATCACGTTCGCCCTGCTGCTGAGTCCCGCCCTCTACGCTGGCATAGACAACGCCCTGCACAGCCTACGCTTCCAGACCAACCGCCATCTCCAGGTCGAGTCACTATGGGCCACGCCGCCACTGCTGCTGCACCTGTTGACCGGCTTCCCTTTGGAGGTCGTCGGCCGCCACCGCGCGCTGGTCGTCCTCGGGCCCGGCGACGCCTGGGGCGGAGCTGGCACACCGGCCCTGGCGCTCGTCATCGTCGCGACGTACGCGCTGTGGCGGCGTCTGTACCGCCGTGGCGAACGAGTGACCGCCCTACTGGTGGGAACGGCGACGCTGACGTTCGCCGCCGCGATACTGAGCAAAGTGCTGTCGCCGCAGTTCCTCTTGTGGGCGCTGCCGCCGCTCGCTCTGCTGCCCCTACCGCGCGCCGGACGGTGGCGCGCCATCCTGGCGCTCGTCCTATTCCTGGCCGCGCTGCCGTTAACCCAGTGGATCTACCCGCTACACTACGGCGAACTCGTGCGCTATCTCACACCGGTCGCGGTCAGCGTCCTGGCCCTGCGCAACCTGCTGCTCGTCCTGGCGCTCGCGCTGCTCCTCGCTGTGCTGTGGGCAGGGGTGAGGGGAGCGCGGCGGACGCCATCCCGCCACATGATCGTGTGAGGCGGGATGGCAATACTTTACGATATCGAGCCGGCGATCTTGAGCACCGTGCTACGGCTCAAGCCGCTCGACTGCAAGTCCGCCGTCACTTCGGTCGCTACCCGCGCTGCCTTGTTGTACCAATAGACATAGAGCAGATCAACCTTCGTATGCTTGCCAAGATTGACGCCTTTCTGCTCCACGACCGTCGCCGTATTCGAACCAACCTTGGCCGTGGTCGGCGCCGTCGGGGAATAGTAGATGTAGGGCGACCCGAACTTGTGGTCGACCTCAAAGTCCGTGACCACACGCGCGTGCGCTTTGTAGAAAGTCTGCGTGTCGCTCAGGGGTGAGTTGTCGGGGATGAAGGGATACACAGTAACGGCGACGAGTGAGAAGCCGCTGGGCATATAGCGCGGCGTCGTGACGCGGTACTTGACGAATTTCGTGGCGAGCGTGAGCGCGGCCTGCGGAGTGAGACCCTGCGCCAGCGTCACGCTCTGATTCCTGAACACGACGGGCTTCACGATGCGCGACTGGGCCAACGTCGGTGTCGCTTTAGGCTTGACCGGCGTTGGCGTCGCTTTGGGCTTGGACGGCGTCGGCGTCGCTTTAGGCTTGCTAGCGGGAAACGCGCTCCCGGCCGTGGCTACGACGAGGCCGGCCGCGGCCCCAGCGGCGGCGATGTTCTTGACAAATGTTCGGGTCATAGGACACCCTTTCTTTTGAGGAGACGCTACTGTTGACCTGCTGTACACAGCCCACTATAGCAGGGCTCCTAGCACGCTGCAAAAGCTTTCAGGACCGCGGCAAGCAGCCAGGTCGCCCAGAGTTGGAGGTGCACGCCGTTGGCGCGGCCGACCCAGAAGTAGGCCAGACCCACGAGGCGCTTGACCACATTATACCCATCCTGCACCTGGCTGCTCTGGCAGAGCACGCGCACGAGGTCGTAGGACCGGTTGCTCTTGACGCGCGTGTTGTAGGTAATACTGTTAGCCGTTAGCCATTAGCCATTAGCCGTTAGCCATTAGCCGTTAGCCGTTAGCCATTAGCCTATTGGTCACAAGTTAAGCCGTTGAGGCAAAAGTCAAGCACAATTGCGCGAAGCGCGCGGGGGTAGGATCACGTTGACGCTTTCTCTTCACGATACCCAGATCGACCGCTTCAGCGGCCAGAT
>JAABUJ010004649.1_pt1 | contig 14278 bp, 15 predicted proteins | sample 5559131 | NCBI WGS metagenome assembly JAABUJ01 (sample SAMN10711875, study PRJNA513366) | rock metagenome | isolation source: Antarctica rocks | place: Antarctica: Victoria Land, Mt New Zealand nord | collected 2016-01-07
GGAGATCATTATGGGCGACGAAGAGCGGTGGTTGGAGGCCCTGACAAAGTATGAGGGGCTGGAGATGGGGCGGCGCAAGGTCGAGTTAAACAGCGTCATCCGTCCCGTGCTGGAGCGGCTGCGGCGCAACGCGCCGACGGTCGAGGCCCTGCGCGAACTCTACCACGCGGGGGACGAGTGGTGGCTCGACATCGCCAAGGACGGCTACCCCGACCAACCGCGCATGTGGGAAAAGAGCCGCACCGCCGACGTCGCTTATGGCATGCGCTACAAGCAGCTGACCGATCAGGCGCCGCTCCAATCATAAACGCGCATACGTGCGCGTGCGTGGCCCCGAAGGGGCGCGTCGCATTGGATTCTTCAGGGCGTCGCAGGCATTCGGCGCAATGCTTTCATGACTCGCCGAGGGCGTGCCATGAACGGATCGGTATGCGTTCGCCAACTCACCGGTCCAGGGGAAGAGCTTCAGCCGGGCGAGCGACATCGTCGCGCCTGCCCGAGGCGGGCCGCAGCCGCGGTGACGATCCGATGACCACTCACGTCAACGGATAATCATGCGCCTCAGCGTATAGGCATGCAAGGACAGCACGTATCTACCAGCGTCGAAAGAGGTGGCATGTTGGCCCGAAGAACGCAGGATTTGGCCGTGAGCGAGGCGCGCATAGCTTGCACGCCGTTGTCATCATCGTACGGCACAACGCCTATACAGATGGGCGGAAGATTCGTGTATAACAGCGGGCGCAGCGACGAGGTAGGCGTGAACTGTGCCGGGTGGGATTGTCGTACCCTAACCGTCCGCTGGGGGGACTGAGATGCGTGACGTCCGCTGGCGGCTGTTGCGCTGCGAGCGACTATCGACCAACGCGTCACCACACCCGCGTCATGGCGGTGGACGTCACGGGTGGATGGGCTGCTCGACACTGTCTACCACCTGCCCATCGTGGCCCGGTTGGGCAACGATCCGGTACACCAGGAGGGCTACGCCGACACACAGCGCCATATCACCGACGCTGTAGGCGTTGCCCATTCCGATCGGCACAGGCACCGCGATGATGTCGCCCAACCCTGGGAGGCGGGTCGAGGGACTGGCCAAGGCCACATTCGCGAACAGCCGGTGCGCGGCGAGGTCACGCACCGCGGCGGTCCCTTGCGCCCGTCGGAGCGCCGCCGCGGCGACGGGCATGTGGCCGCCGTTGAGGACGATGGCGACGATGTTTAGCCCGAGGCCACACAGAGCCACCCGCAGCGGCGGTCCGAGCGCCCAGTTGCGGGCGATTCCGTAGAACGCGAGCGCCAGTGAGATGAGATACAGGGCTGTTCCCCAGCGCAGAGTCACGCCGGCCCCGCGCACGCCTGGGAGGTACAGCACTACTTGCAGCGCGAAGGCCAGCGCGAGGACACCCCCCGACCGCAGGGGCAGCGTGAGCAAGCGGCCGGGCGACCCGCCGCGTAGTGTCGCCACCAGCAGGGCCGCGAGAACCGGCAGCAGCAGGAGCATTCCCTGTCCCTTCGATCGCAAAGTAGGTGATAAGAGGCGTCGTTGGCGCGCGTGATGATAGGAGGGCGTGGGGCGCGGAGCGCCCCACGCGGGGTGACTAGTGAAATTTCCCGCCGGCTCCCGAGGCCAGGATCATGCTGATCAGGCCACCGATGGCCAACACCGCCCGCACAACCTTAGGGTTGTCCAGCTTGTGCCCTGTCTTTGCGAACACCGTCTTCATGCGCCATGCTCCATTCACGTATGCGCTGACCCTCGGTTCTGAGGGTCGATAAGCGTACCGTCGCGCGCGGCGTACCCGGTACAGGCCGATCATAGACGCTACCGGGCGCTCGATCAATGGCCCAAAGCGGTGAGAGGGCTGCATCCATTCAGGTCCCCTCGCTCCCCTGCCGCACGGTCGTCGGTAGGACTAATAGCCTATGGTTTGCCATCGCCCGCACGACGCACCATAGCCCTGTCCGCATCACAGCGGGGCGCCCCAGCGCCCCGCACGCGCCACTCCGCGGCGTGCCCGCGCGACACAATGATCACGACCGAGGAGGTTGTCCACCACGATGCCTCGCATCTTGCGCTCCTACATCGGCGTGCTCTATGCCGTCCTTGGCCTCGTGCTCCTGGTGGAGGCGGGGTCTCCCGCCGGTTGGCGCCCGCTTGGTCCATGGCCACTCGCCTTTCTGCCGCAGATCCTCCTGTTCGTCGTGCTAACCGTCGTGGGGGAGAGCATTGTCTTGCACGGGCGCGGCGAGGTCACCCAGAGCATGGCGACGGTGGTCCACATCGCCGTCGTCCTGCTCTTCCCCCCGCCAGCGCCGTTGCTCATCACACTGGCAGCGAATCTCATCGTGGAAGCGCGCGCGCGCGGCCGCGCCACCTTCAAGTCGCTCTACAACGTCGCGCACACCAGCCTCGTCGTCGGTGTGTGCAGCCTCGTCACCTTCCAGGTTAGTCGCGATCCCACCAGCGTCCTGCGGCCCGGACGATCATTATTGGACCTGTGGTCGCTCGCCGGTGTCGTCGTCCTCTACTACCTGTGCGACGCCGGACTCCTCGTCGGCGCGCTCAGCCTGATGGAGCGGCAGCCGCCGTGGCGTGTGTGGTGGCAGCAGCGGTTCCCCACGCTATTACCCGAGTTGTCCTCGGGGACCATGGGCATCCTCCTGGCTCTGCTCTGGCAGTACAACCCCACGACCACCGCGCTCCTGCTGCTCCCGGTGGTCACCATCCGGGTCGCCTTCGCGGCCATCGTGCAGGCGGACGCCCGGGCGGCGGCGCTGCGGCATGTGCTCGAGGCCGGCGAGGATCTGCGTCTGGGTCACACCGAAGCCGCCCTCCTCGCGCCGATCGCCGTCGCCGCGCGCGGTCACGGGGGGACGGAGCGCCACGGTCTATCTCGATCGCCCCGATGAGGACGGTGGAACAGGGACGGCTCTGACACGGGTCAGCATCGTCCCAGAGGACGCGACGGATTATGGTCCCGCTCTGTTCGCGCCCGCTGACGTGAGCGCGGGTATCAGCCAGCACGACGAGGCGCGCGGTCGGACGGCCACGGTCCCGATGCGCAATGAGGGCACGGCGGATGGGGGCGTGGACATCGTGGGGGTCGTCTACCTCACAGGGCTACCCGCCGTCCTCGACGCCGATCGGTGTGACGCCCTGCGCATTCTGGCGACCCAGGCGGCCGTCGCCATCGAAAACTTCCGCCTGCACGAGCGTGCGCTGGAGCGCGCCTCGGAGGACTCGCTCACAGGGGGCTGCGCAACCATCGGGCGTTCCAGATGCGCCTGGATGAGGAAGCCGCGCGAGCGCACCGCGCCGGGCGTCCCCTGGCCGTGCTGATGATCGATCTGGATGACTTCGCGGACATCAACAACACCTACGGCCATCCGGCGGGGGACACGACGCTGCGCGCGGTGGCGCGCACGTTAGGGCAGGAACTACGGACGGCCGACATCGCGGCGCGCTACGGCGGCGACGAGTTCGCCGTCATCCTGCCGGAGACCACGGTGGAGGAAGCCGCCACGATCGCGGAGCGCCTATGCAGCGCGATCGCGGGGCAACAGATCTACGAGCACGGCGCCCCCCTGCGCATCAGCGCGTCGATTGGGCTCTCCAGCGCGCCAGCGCACGGCCGGGCGCGCGAAGAGTTGGTCCGGGCGGCCGACCAGGCCGCCTATGCCGCCAAGCGCGCCGGCAAAGGACGCGTCTGCCGCCCGGAAGACGCCGTGCTGTCCCTGGATCAAGACCCGGCGGCGCTCACGGCGCAGCTCGAGCACGCGAACATGGCGACGGTGGAGGCGCTGGCCGCCGCGGTCGACGCCAAGGATCCCTATACGCGGGGCCACTCGCAGCGCGTCTCGGCGTACGCGGAGGCGATCGCCCACGCCTTGGGGTGGGCGGAGTCCGATGTGGCGCGCGTCCGCCTGGCGGGTCAGTTGCACGACGTGGGCAAGATCGGCGTGCCGGACGCCATCTTGAGCAAGCCGACCATGCTGAGCGCGGAGGAATACGCCGTGATCATGGAGCATCCCGCCATCGGCGAACGCATGCTCTCGGCCGTCCCCTTCCTGCGCGAGATCTTGCCGGCGGTGCGCCACCATCACGAACGCTGGGACGGGGGTGGCTATCCGGACGGGTTGGCGGGTCTCGCGATCGCGGAGGATGCGCGCATTCTGACGGTGGCGGACTGTTTCGACGCGATGACGAGCAGCCGCACCTACCGCGCGGCCATGCCGCTACACGAGGCGCGCCGCCGCGTGCGGGAGGGGAGCGGCACGCAGTTCGACCCACGTATCGCGGCGGCCTTCGACCGCGTCCTGGTCGAGGGCAGACTGACGTCTCTGCTCACCGCGACGGGACGCCTCGCGTCGGGCTCCCTGCGCGATCTGGCCGGGTGAGCGACCACCCCGTGGGGCAGGTGTGCCGCTGCATCCTGACGGGGTAAGAGCCACCATCACCCCGCATCCTGCGGCCCGCGCCGGAGCGGACTACCGTGGTATCGCGTGTCATACAGGTGGGACTGTCGTAGTTGCGGGGTTGTGTTCACGGCGGCGCGTCGGCAGGACAGACCTTCGTCACATGATGACACCAACGCCATGCAAGCTATCGGCGCCCATCACTCGCGTAGGCATACTAACGGTCGCCTAAGAAAAGACCGAGTACGGCTGATGGGCTGCGTACGCTATCGCGACACTGCTGTATAGTTATTCACTGCGCCGCGATCGTCAATAGCTCCCGCTGTCCGCCATCGGGCTTCCCTTACGTGGGCCATCGGTCACACAGAGAGGGTAGCGGGCATAGCGGAGCAGACGATGGCGTTAGCGAAAACGGCGTCCGTATCATGTACGTTGGCGTGAAAGCGTTTCGCCGAATGCTTTCAGCCTAATGGAAGCGCGGGATGTGATTTCTTTGGACCCGGAGATTACGAATAACCTACCACAAACAACACGGCCCCTTGGAACGCGACGTGCTACTACACCTACTACACGCACGCTTGGCTACGCATCGCCGTGTGCGCCATATCCTGTATGGATAGCTACCACGAGACAACGTCCGATCGGCAGCAGCGCCTGGGCCAATTGTCGGACGCCTATCCGGCCCACGGCCCAAACGATAACGACGAGGAGAGCTACTAATGGTCGATTACGACAATTCGCGCGACCCCCTGCGCACAAGCCGCGCCGGCATTGACGAGGAGGATACGGGGACGCTCGGCCTGGAAGGTTCCGACGACAGGACCGATATCACGGACGACCCGCTGGTCGCCGCGGACTATGCCGAGCCCTACATCGCGCCGACGGATCCGCCGGTCGTCCCCGGTGGACGCGACACGATTGAGGTGGCGCAGGGTTTCGCCGGGACGAGCGAGGGCTACGAGGAGCGTGCGGGGACGCCGGGCGACGACGAGATCACCGAACGCGTGCGCGACCTCTTGGGCGCCGACGCGGCGACAAGTACCCTTAACCTGCACGTCTACACGGTCGACGGCGTCGTCTACCTGCGCGGTCGCGTCCAGAGCTTAGACGACACCGACCTCGCCGCCGAGATTGCCTCACGCCTCCCCGGCGTCGTCGACGTCGTGGATGAGATGACCGTCGAGTCATAGTCGTTAGTCGAAAGAGCTACGATCAACTAACGACTTCCGACTATCGACTGGGGCGCGACGCGCCCACGCGCGGCAGCCTGGCCTGCTCCTCATGGGCGTCGCGCGCGACCTCTTCCGCTGTCGATTCGTCCCGCGGTTGTCCTCCCATAGTAGCGGGCGGACGGTGCAACGGGTCGGTGTCATCGGCTTTGTCGATGTTCTCCGTGGGGGGTGGCTGGAAGCCGTAGCGCCGGTCCATCACGCGGCGGTAGATGAGATCCACCGTGTCCAGAAGCACGCCGAAAACAGGCACACCGAAGATAGCGCCCCACAGCCCGGCTATCTTGGTACCAAGCAGCAGCCCGAGGATGACCAAGATGGGGTGCATACCCACGGCGCTGCTCATGACGCGCGGCGCCAGCAGGTTGAGCACGATATGCTGCGCCACGAATAGGAAGGCAAACAGCAGCACGAGGCTGCCGACCGGGAACACCGGGGCCGTGACGTAGGTCAGCACATAACCAGCCATCGGAAACGCGACGGCCGCGATAGCCCCGACATAGGGGATGAGCATCATGACCGCCGCGAGGACAGCAATTAACACAGCGTACTGTAATCCAAAGCCGATACCGATAATATAGGTCAAGGCGCCGTAACTCGCCGCCAGGATGATTTGTCCACGCAGGTAACCGCCAAACTTACGATTGATGATGAGATGCACACTCTGCATGATCTCACTAACGGACGGCGGGAAATAGGACAGGGCGCGGCGCACCAGCTTGTGTCCGTCCAGTGTCATATAAAAGGCCAGGATCAGCACCAGCACAAAATTGATGAGCAGGCCCTGCACCGTGTTGATAAAGTCGAAGAATGCAGGGGTACTGCTAGCCAGGACACTAGGATCGGCGTAGGCGCGGATAACCTTCTGCAGTTGCTTACCCGCGTTCGGCGCTCCTTTTTTCAGGTTAACGCTCCAATCACTGGTAAACGTACTGATATCCTTTGGCGGCACATTGTGCGCGATCAGGAACTTTTCGATACCGGTCGTGATGTTGGAGATGAAGCCGTACGTCTTCCCCTCGCTCAACTGATTCACGACGTAACGTCCCTGGTCATACGCGGCCGGTACCGTCCAGATAAGCACGGCGGCAATGACCAGCGTCAGGACGATATACACAAACGAGACACCGACGAGGCGCGGGACGCCACGACGCGCCATGGCGTCGACGACGGGTGTGAAAAAGAATTGCAGCAGCCATGCTGTGAAATACAGCGTGAGGATGTCCCCGGCAGCTATCAGGGCGCCATAGATCCAACCCGACAGGTACAGTCCGGCGATAATGGTCAGCAACACGACCAGCGCGTAGAGCCAGCGCGTGTAGTTGGGGCTTGTCCTCACGATGCTCTCCATAGGGGTAAGGCGCGCGGTGTTCGCCGTGTTCTTGTCCATACTACCGCCAATCATAACATGACCCCACGCATGGTTCTATGACGCATGACGGCACGCCCTTATATCTTGTCGGTAGGACGCCGGCCCCATGGTAAAATGCGGAGAGTAATCGCGCGGGAGGATAGAGCACTATTATGTATACAGAAGCGTCGGATAGTGACGCGGTCGCCTACAACGAGTTCCTGTCGCTAGCCCGTGATGAGGGGCTGATCGCGGTCGAGGTACGGGTCGTACAGGCTCCGGGTGAAGACAACGGGCACACCGCTGTTGTGCAGGCCACCGCACGCACCCGCGATGGCGGTTTCGACGCCGTTGGGGAAGCGTCGCCGGCCTCCGCGCCTGCCGCGTGGCGGCCCTTCCTCACCACGCTGGCCGAGTTGCGCGCGAAGGCGCGCGCCCTGCGCGAGATGACCGGCCTCGAGCACGCTGTACAAGAAGAATTGGACGTCCCCTATCGAGGCGCCGGTGAGGGCAAGACTGGGGAGCGGGAGCTACCATCGGCGCGGCAAGCGCGCCTATCGGGGGCGGCGAACACGGCCGGGGCATCGTCCGCGTCTACGACGCAGGATGAGCCTGACGAACCTGTCGATATAGCGGCGATACCAGGGCTACAACGCGGCATGGGCGGCATAAAGTTCGCCCCCCGGACGCCCCCGGCCTTTTCGCCGGAGAGCCCGTCCCTAGGCCGGGACGAGAACAGTGGAGAGGAGATGGACGACGACGACGAGGAAGACACGGGGACGACTGAGACGCCGGCGCCGCGCGTACTCGACGCGGTCACGCCATACACCACGCCGTCCCCGCCGCGACAGCCAGACGACGACGCGCCGCTGGACTACGACGCTGTCCCGCCCGACATGCTGGACAAACTCAAGCGGCTAGCCAAGTCCATCGCCGAGCTTGAAGGGGCTGAGATCTCGGACGCCCAGGCGCTGCTGAAGCTCGACGATTTCTTCATGCGCGCGTTCCGCCATCCGCTGGGCAAATCCACGCGCATCGAGGGTCAGCGCGTCGTCCAGAAGCTCTCCAGCGATCTCTCCAAACGCCGCGCCGAAGCCAACGCCGCTAACGAAGACGACGCGTAGCCCTATAAATCGAGTCAGAGGTTATGACAAATCAAGGGCCTGACTAAAGTCGTCGAGGGTAGGAGTCGACAGCGAGAGATCGAACAGCGTATCAAGCTGTACAGGCTCGGAAATCGCGCTGATGCGCGCGGTCAGCGACTCCGACAGCGGGCCAAAACGGGTGAACACGACCTTCACTATGTCGTCGCGCCTCGCTTGCGCCCTGCCTTGCTCCAACCCCTGCTCGCGTCCCTGCTCCAACCCCCGCTCTAGCCCCTGTGCCATGCCGCGCTCCAAGCCCTGCCGTAAGCTCCGCTCGAGCACCGACTCCAACACGTTCGTCGCCATGAGATCCTCCACCAATCGATCGAACGATTCCCGTCCCACATAATGATACGCCAACGCCAGCAATGTGCCGACAGCCCGCTGTTGTTGTCCCTCCGGCAGCGTGCGCGCCAACTCCAACGTCGCGGTCACGGTCTCCTCAAACGAGCGGCGATGCGCCATCAAAGGTAAGAAGACGAGTTCCAGCCGATCGTTCTCGTCCAGGGCTTCGCCGCGCGCCACCTGTTCACCCAGACGCCGGTACGCCTCGTCGCCGTCACGCTGCCCAAGGAATATATTCTCGACCGTGTAGTGTATCGAGATAAGGTTGAGGGACGCCGGCGCCGTCGCGACCGCCGGGCCATAGATAACGACGGTGCGGATCCGCCGATGATGTTCCTGGTAGAGCCCGACATCATAAGACAAGAAACGCGGCAAGTCGTCCGACCGATACTCGCTCTGGTACTCCAGGTGCAGCAGGGTGTCATCGTCAAGCTCGAAGACGGTGTCGAGGCGCTCGGTACGCAGGGTAAGTTGGGGCAACTCGGTCGGGTAGGCGCGCACGATACGCGGGATAGACAATCCGAAATAGCTCGATAGCGCCGTCGCCAGTTGCTCGGCCTCCAGCTTTAGAATGACGTCGAGCGCGTGTACGGTCACATGTGTGTCGGCCATGGCTTACAACTCCTTTATAACTCGTGCGGGGACGCCCGCGACGATGGTGTTGGGCGGCACGTCGCGCGTGACGACGGCGCCTGCGCCGACGACGGCGTTGTCGCCGATGTGGACGCCAGGCAGGATGACGGCCCTGGCCCCGACCCACACGTTGCGGCCGATCACGACGGGCCGCGTGATGAGCCCGCGTGAGGCGATGGGCTCACGACCGCGCCCAATAACGTGGTTATCGTCGTGGATCGAGACACCCTCGCCGAACAGGGAGTAGTCCCCGACGGTTAGGCTCTCTTGCACCACGATGTGGCAACCGCGGTTGAAGAAGACGCCGTCGCCCAACGTGACCCTTCCCATGAAGTGGCCGGTGAAATCGCGCATGAAGCGTACCTCGCGCCCAAAGTGGACCCGTGCCTGTGACCCGATGACGATATCCGCTCCACGGCCCACATGGAAGTAGCCCGTGCGCAAGTTGCGGCGCCGCAGCCGCAGCCGCAACAGGGCATAGCGGCACAGCAGCGCCGCGTTGTGTCCCGTCAGACGTGGCCGCGCGTCATGGTACGCTGAACGGGGACCGTGCGGAATACCCCTCGACGCCCTCACCGCGGACGCGACGGAACCGAGAGCGGCCAGGTCAACGCGCGCGTCGATTGGCGCCTCGACCGGCGCACGTTCGTCATGGGATCGCATCATCGCGCGGCCCACCTTTGCTCGGAAGGACTACAACCGCCGGCTATGTCAACATAGGGCGCCGGTTCGCCGCGCGGCCCCACCGCCAGCAGCCCCTGGCCAAGGGCGGACGCGAGGAGCGCCGCGGGCGTACGGCGCGGCGGCGTCGACAGCACCGCCTCGACAAAACGTTCGAAGTCGCCGGCCCAGCGCTCGTGTGTCCGATCCGCGACGAGTCGCCGCGCTTCCCGGCCGAAAGACGCGCGCCGGCGCGGATCGAGCGCCAACGCAACCATGCGCGCCGCGAACGCCGGCGCATCGGCCGGCGGCACAATATAGCCTGCCCGCCCATCGGGGAGCCGGCGCCGGATGTCGCCGGTCGCCTCGGTGCAGATGACCGGCAGTCCCGCTGCCATGGCCTCCTCCACGACAAGACCGTGGGGATCGCCGAGCGTGGGGAAAACCAGCGCGTCGGCGAGGGCATAATACAGTGGCAGGTCGCGTGGCTGCACGAAACCCGTGAACGCGACATCGGGGAGCCTCTGAGCCATTGTCCGATAGCGCGATTCGTCCACGCCGTCGCCCACGATCAACAGCGAAACGTCACGATGGCGCGCGCGGACGAGCCGGTACGCGTCGAGTAGGTAATCCAGGCCTTTGCCCGACCATAACCGGCCAACGTACAGGAAGACGCAGCCGTGCAGGCCCATATCGGCGCGTCGTCGCGTGCGATCCGCTGGACCAACCGCGCGCGCGGCGGCGAAGTGGTCGACGTCGATCGATTGTGTCACCCCATGCACGCGCGCGACAGGTAGGCCGTAGCGATCGGCCAGGCGGACGCCGTCGGGTCCCGGCGACTTGGCGCCGTCCACCGCCCGGAACAGGACGTGTTTGCCGGCTTCCTTCCACCAGGCGCGTTCGCTCCACGCGTCATAGTTGGGCAACGCGCGCAGAGCCGTACGCGTGGCGACGACACGGGAGCCCAGGATGCCGAGCGCGAACGGCGCGCGGTCATACAGGGACACCAGTAGGTCCGGCCGCGCGGCGCGTAACTCGGGCAAAGGCACGCGCCACTGCCGGCCGAGACAGGAACGTTCCGGGATGAAGCGCGCGCGAAAAGCCCACTCGCGCGCGTCGATATCCCAGCTGCGGTCCGGCTCCCGCTCCGCATTGAACCAGGCTTCAAAGGCAATGGCGCCGCGCGCTGTGAGGGTGTTGAACCGCGCGACCATATGCGGTGATGGGATATTCTGCCAGTACACGACATGTGGCTTACGTATCAACGCTCCGTCCTTTCACCACCATCATCCTGGATGGCGCCCTCCATCCTTTTATATAAACGCACCAGCTACGCCGAGATGCGCCACCAACGTGCATAGCCACAAAGATGCCGCCGCAGACCTGGGCGATGAGCCAGGCCAGACCCGCTCCCCCGATGCCCAGGAGTGGGAGCGCGACCCAGGCCAGCGCCAGAGCGACGACGGCCATACCCACGTTCAGCTCCGCGGCGCGCCACACCTGTCCCCGCACGCGGAGCATACTGACATAGACGTTCGTGAGCGCGTCGGGTATGGCCGAGAGGACGAGCAGCGCCAGCAGGGTCAGTCCATGCCGCGCATACTCGACTCCGAACAGGCCCATGATCATGGGGGCGATGGGCAGGAAGACGAGCAGGGCGGGGGCCAGAAGCGCCGCGATCATCAAGCCCGCACGACGCGCTTGGTCTGGTAGCACCCCCGGACGGTGCGCCCCTTCAGCGAATAGAGACGCCGCCATGGCGGGTGAGACCATGAAAAAGACTTAGACGATATGAGTAGTAGATGACGTGCGTTGTAACGTCGCCTGCTTGCGCTCCTCACGGTACCGCTTTTCGCGGATGCGGCGCAGTTGGGCGCTCGTCGACTCGACCGGCGCGGGCTCCGCGCCCTCCAGCCAGAGCAGCCCCGCGTCGAGGAGCGTTTGTACATCGGGTGTCCATGTTATGTCAAATCGCAACCACTTGGGGTGACTCGCGGGCCGACGATCGACCAGGCGCGCCGATGTGATGAGGCTCTGTACCAACGCGCGCAGCCCCTCGATGTCGCCTTGCTGATGCAGGGCGTCTATCACGGTCGCCACCTCGGTACGCGTCAGCGTTGCGTGAAGGGCTTGCAGGTTAGGCAGATTCTGCACGCGCTGCGCGGTCTCGGTTAGCTGGGCTTCTAAGCCGCGTATGCGGGCGCTCATCTCGCCCGACACCTCCCGAAAGGCTGCGATCTGTTCAGGGGTCGGGTCGTCGTCCATCTCACTCATGCGCCGCGTGTGGCGCCGCAAGCGTTCGCGCTCATCATCTAACGCGCGCTGGATCGCCGCCGCCGCCTGGGCCTGGCTTCGGCCGTCCGGTCCGGCGAGGCGCTCGGCCGCTTGTGGTGTCCAGGGCGCGCCTCGCAGCCGCCGGACGTCGTTGAGGATCGTCTTGTGGGCAAGGTCCACCTTGTAGCTCTTGGCTGTGCAGGACGCGCCCTTGTCGCGGCGTAAACAGCGGTACTGGGGAGGGCTATCATCGACCTGGACGCGGGCCAGGTGGTACATAGGGCTGCCGCAGTCGGCACAGTGCAGCAGGCCGGTGAGCAGTGCGATAGGCCGGCCCGTAGGGGTCGTGAAGCGGTTATAGCTTTGCTTCATGATGGCTCCGTCCATGCGCGTCTGCACGGCGTCCCAGGTCTCGCGGTCTATCAGGGGTGGGTGGGTATCCTCGACGATAAACACATCGTCACGAGTGGCCTGCTCGTACTGACCGTGAGGGGTATGGTTGAACCGAATGGCCCCCCTGTAGACAGGCAACCGTAGCATAAAGCCGAGGCTCGACTTTCCCCACTCAGCGGCTTTCGTCGGTTTCGGCACGCGTGGGTCGCTATTGAGCCACTGGGCGAGCGACTGCAAGGACGCGCCGCCTGCGGCATAGCGCGTGTAAAGCTCGCGGACAATCCACGCCGTGGCGTCGTCGGGCACGAGGCGCCCCGGCGGTCGCCGCCCCCCACCGTCCCACGCGGGATAGACGCGCTTGTAGCCCCAGGGCGTACGTCCCATGTGCGTGCCGGCACGCGCGGCCGCCTCACGCGCGGGGCGTACTCTCCGGGCAAGCTGACGGCTGTACTCTTCGGCCATGCCCGCGCGCATAAAGCGCATCAAGCCGCCTTCGTCCTTGCCCTCCTGCACGCTGATGATCGGGACGCCCAAGCGTTCGAACTCGCGTGCGCGCGTCAGCCACTCGCTCCCATCTCTGCCCCAACGGTCAAACATGAACACGAGAACGGCGTGGACGGTCCCTTGTCGTACCGCCTCGATGACGCGCTGGTAGCCCTCGCGTGTGACCTTACTACCGCGCTCGTGGTCCTCTTCGATGAGGGTGAGCGCGTAGCCCTCTTGCGCGGCCAGGCGCTTGATCGCCGCGCGCTGCACATCGGGGCTGTAGCCATCAGCCTGACGTTTGAGTGAGACACGAATGTAGCCAGCCGCTTCGAGGGCCGCTTGTGGACGGATGCGCGCCACGGTGTTCATCGCAACGCCTCGTCGACACGCTCCTCGTCGGCTAAGACGTAAGTGATAAAGCGCCGCGCGACGTATGATGTGCTCCGGTCCCGCGTCGCCGCTATCTCGTCTATACGCGGCTTCACGTCCTTGGGTACGCGGACTGTGATCCATAACTCATCGGCCGCGACCTGCCGACCCTTCTTTTCTGCCATGGTTTCTTCTAACTCCGATGTGGTTGTCATGCTTTCAGTCTCCCTTCTACTGTAGTGCATTACACTGGCAGTATACCACTTGTGATAGCATGATTGTATCAACCACTTGTAACCTGCCTTCAGTTGTGGTAGTATAGAGGCGTAGGGAATGACCTGCACAAACAATGATGCCGGCCAGGGTGGTCTAGACCCAGGCCGGCGTAGGTACGGAGGAGCAAGCAATGCAGACCGCACCCAGTCCTAAGTCTACGCGGAAGCCCGCAGCGCCGCCCAGCACTTACAAGCCGGCCGTGAAGCTCACTGCTCATCGCGGTTGGTATAGGGTCCAGTCGGGCAGTAACCCGATCGTCTGGTACGAGGCCAGCGCCAACTCCTGCACCTGCCCGGCGCGTAAACCGTGCAAGCACATGACGTATGTGCGCTCACTGAACGTGGCGTTCTATGTGAGGAAGGAGGGCATGCCGGCAGCGTGCCCAACGGTTGAGAAAGAGCCCGCCGCCGGCAGACGCACGAGCGAGCGATGAGAGCAAAAAGGGCAGCGGACAGACAGCATAGGGCAGCGGGCATAGGGAACAAACCAGCCGGCAACCAGGAAAGATGAGACCCCGAAGAGACCCCCAGACAGCAGCACGCCCGGAGAGACGAAAAAGAGAGAAAATAACAAAAATTGTATTGGGCAAGAACATAATGCACTGATCTGCGAACGATGGTAGCGTGAGAGGAGGGGCAGGAGTGCAGCGGCGCAGAGCACCGCGCGCGTCGTTGTGAGAGGGGACACGATGGGCCAGGGAGTAC
>JAABUJ010004650.1_pt1 | contig 14277 bp, 18 predicted proteins | sample 5559131 | NCBI WGS metagenome assembly JAABUJ01 (sample SAMN10711875, study PRJNA513366) | rock metagenome | isolation source: Antarctica rocks | place: Antarctica: Victoria Land, Mt New Zealand nord | collected 2016-01-07
GCGTGTGCTGATCCCAGCGCCGGCGGCCCGCACCGGGAACCCGGACCGTGGCCACCACGTTGTCGCGATGCACATCAAGACCGGCGCATCGCTCCACGACGACATCCATCACATCCCTCCGTTTCGGTCGCTTGTCGCGTCGTCCGGAGGGGGCCTACCGAGATGAGTCTGAGGTACGCGCTCGAAGCAGCAATCAACGGCACCACAAGCCCCCGCGCCACACTTTTTTACGGGCCCAAAAGGCACCAAGCGGCGCCGGCGTCAACCCGGACGACACCCAGGATTCTTACCCGCCAGAGGCGGCCGCGACCGCGGCCAGGGGCACTTTTTTTAGTATTTCGCGCTCCTCGGCGAGGACCCTGACCTCACGCCGCAGCCGGCGCAGCTCGTCGCGCTCAGCGCTGCTCAGCCCCTCGGTCTTGCCCTCGTCGACCTCGAGCTGGGCCGCCCAGCCCCGCAGCGAGCCCGGCGAGACGCCCAGCTCCTTCGCCAGCTGCGGCACCGACCGACCACTCGATCGCATCAACGCGACGGCCTCGCGCTTGAACTCCCCTGGAATACGGCGGGATCTTCGCCATGCACAGACATCCTTCCCGACCGGCCAAACGGCTCAGTCGCTAGATGTCCATCAAAGCGGGGGAACTCCATTCGGCTCGTTGACCAGCTCGGCGCCCACGCGCCGCCCGGCCTGCCAGAGGCAGAATGGGACGCCAGTGGCATCTGCGAGCACCGCCAGCCGCCCGTCTGAGCCAGCTTGAAACGGTCCCGCCAGCCGCCCACCTCCGGCATCCTCGGCCCGCGCAAGCGTCTGCTCGATGTCCTCGACGCGCATGTAGGTGCTCCACACCGCCGGGGACGACGGAGGTGCCTGGCCGATCCCGGCCACCAAGCGCCCGGCCGTGCGCGCCGCGAAGTACTTGCCCTTGAGCCCGGTCGGCATCGAGGTGGCCTCGTCGAAGGTCCAGCCGAATAGCGGTCCGTAGAACCGCAAAGCGGCTCGCGGATCGGGCTGCAACGTGTCAACCCAGCAAGGCGCGCCGGCTGGGTAATCCTCTCGCGTGCTCATGAGATTCCTTCCGTTCGATGATTAGGGCGTCGTGTGCGGCTGAGGTCAGCCGCCGGTCAGGAACGCCACGGCATCGAAACCTCGGAGGTAGGCGCCCGAGGTGAAGGACGACGAGGACTGCGATCAGTTGTCGTGCGCTAAGCGGACGATCCGCGCAGCGTACCCGACGTCCCGTCGACATTCCGCTCGGACCCGAGCCAGCGTCGCGCTCGGCACGCCCGCTCGCAAGGCAAGTGGACTGCGCCACGCAGCGGTTGCTCAACAATGGGGGGCGGCGGGTTGGACTTCGCTCGGCGCCTTCTCTAACTTGTCGGCGTGCACATCGGCTTCGTCGACGGGCTGTCGTGACGCTCGTGGACCCTCATGCACTTCGGCGTTCGCAGACGCGTTCTGCGATGCGCACAGAGGCCATCGAGACCCAGCCACATTCGGGGCTGAGGGGGCACGTGTTGCGCTACGGCGGCTTCTGTGAGTATGCGCCGGTCGCAATCCGCCGGCGCGAGGTCGCCTTCTCAGGCGTCGCGGTGATCCTGGCGCTCGAGGGGACCTGGGAGTTGACCGACCCAGCCCGCGGCGGCGCGTGGTGCACGCGACGATCGTTCGTGGGCGGGCTCGTCGACGGCCCAGTGCTCGTCGAGCACACGGGCTTGACGCTGACGTTGCAGTTCGATCTCACGCCGCTTGGCGCGCGGCAGCTGCTCGGCGTGCCGGGTGCTGAGCTGGCAGCGCAGGTGGTGAGCGTTACCGACGTGCTGGGTGACCCGGGGCGCGTTCTGGTGGCGCAGTTGCGCGAACTGGCATCGTGGCCGGCCCGCTTTCGCGCGCTCGACGCGTTCCTGCTGGAGCGCTTGTCGGAGGCGGCGCCGGTTTCTGCCGACATCAGGTGGGCGTGGCGGCGGCTCGTCGATGCTGGCGGCGACATCCGAATCGGCAGGTTGGTGACCGAGCTCGGTTGCTCTCGGCGACACCTCTCCAGCCGCTTCAAAGAGGAGATCGGGATCACGCCCAAGGCCTACGCGCGGGTGCTGCGCTTCGAGCGGGCCATGAAACGACTGCTCGCCGGTGAGGAGCCGGGTGACGTCGCGTTCGCCTGCGGGTATGCCGACCAACCGCACTTCAACCGCGAGTTCCTGGCGATGGCGGGCCTGCCGCCACGCGTCGCGTCGGCAGAGCAGGCGCCATAGGTCACATTTCTTCAAGACGGCCCGCCTGTCGGGCATACCATCCGCCGCATGACGACATTCGTGATCCCCACCACGCGCGTCTCGTCGCGCCAAACAATCGACTTCTGGATCCAGGCGTTCGGGATGGAGCTGCTGGCGATCTACCCCGAAGATGCGACCGACGCGATCGACCACGCCGAGCTGCGGCTCGGCGATGGACGAGTGATGGCGGGAACGCCACGCGCGGAGGGTCTCGACCAGGCGATCGGAGGCACATCCATGTACTGGGTGATCGACGACGAGGCCGAGATCGACGCGATCCACGCGCGCGCCGTCGCGGCCGGCGCCGAATCGGTATTCGCGCCGCACAACGCCGACTACGGCGGGCGCCACTGCTCCCTGCGCGACCCCGACGGCCACGCCTGGTCGTTCGGGACCTACCGCGGTCAAGGTTGACGCCACCGGGTCTCCTGGTCGCGTCTTCCCGCGTTGCGTGGCTGACTGGCAGCTCGCCGGCGCACCGAGGCCGGACACTCGCCCGACGCGTCCAGACCAAGCTGCATGATGGGATCTGCGACCGCAGAGGCGACCGCCAAGGCCGGCAGCGCCCGCACCCCCAACGGGCTGCCCGCCCACAGCCTCCCCGACCTGCTCACCGACCTCGCCACCCTGTGCCGCAACACGCTGCGAATCGGCGACAGCCAGCACACCTTCACCCGCCTCACCACACCGACCGAGCTCCAAGCCAACGCGCTCGAGCTGATCGGCGTCAACCTCGGCAAGTAGACAGAAACACCCCACCCGAAAACGGCCAAAACCCCGCCGCCCGGGACGAATCAACGCCACACAGCAAAAACTTCCGCCTAATCATCGTGCTCTGGCGCGCCGGACTACGCATCAGCGAGGCGCTCGCGTTAGCCGAGAGCGACCTTGACCCGGTCAGGGGCGCGATTCTGGTGCGCCTTGGCAAAGGCGGCAAGCGGCGCGAGGTCGGGATGGACCGCTGGGCCTGGGAGCAGCTCGCCCCGTGGCTCACGCTGCGCTCTACGCTCCCGGTCGGGGCGTTGTTCTGCATCCTGCGCGGACCGACCCGCGGACGTTCGTGGGCTTCGGCCGGCGTCCGAGCGCAACTGCATGAGGCGGCCAGCCGAGCGGGGGTGCGACGTCGGTTCGCGCCGCATCAGCTGCGCCACGCGCATGCCGTGGAGATGTCGCGCGAAGGCGTCCCATTGCTCGTGATCCAGCGCCAACTCGGTCACGCCGATCTTGCGATCACATCCCTATCTGCGGGGAATCGACAACACCGAAATCGTCCACGCTGTCCATGAACGACCAGCTCCCATGATCCCCGCCACTAACGGCCTCAACCGGTCAATTTGAGACCAGGCTCGCGATGGGTCGCGCTCTACGCGACCCATCCGACCCGCGGCCTGGCACGCGCTCGAGTCGCCCCGTCGGGCGAGGCCTGCGTCGCCGAAGGACTGGCGGGGAGGCATCGCAACGATTCGTTCAAGCCAATCCTGCGAACAGCGACCCCCTTGGGTGCCTGAGATGGTCGGGCGACCTCGAATCTCGCAAGCGAGCGCACCGCCGGTCGTCGCGCGCGTCTGTGCGGGTGTCGCCTGGCGCTCAGGCTGGCGTGGTGCCGCGAGTCGTCGGGAGCCGCCGGAGATGAAGCGATCGGATCATGTCGATCGTTGGCTTCACGGCGAAGAGAATCGAGCCAACCAGGAAAAGCCAATCTGCAGCTCTAATCAGCGAAGCGAAAAAGAAGAACGCACTGCCTATGACAAAGCACAGCGCGGCGCCGAAGTCGACAGCGGTGCGGACGACCTGGTATCGCCAGTAAATCTCGAGGTGGCGTGGGGACAGGTCATTGAGAGCCGGATCCAACAACTTCATGTCCGCGCCTTACCCGGCGACCGCGAGAGCAAACCGCCGCGACCCGACGGACTCTCGACCGCCAGCGAAGTGCAGGTGACTGACTCGTCACCAATGCAGTCGCGGGCCGTCCGGGCGGTCGGGGACGAATGCGATCGTCCACTGAGGCGCGCTTTCCGCGCAATCCGGGGAAAAAGGCGGCCGGGACGCCGGGTCTGCCGGACGACAAAGCAGGGGTCTCGAACGTCGCTCCGGCTCGACCGACGGTGTCCCGCGTTGAAGTCACCGACCAAACCGAAGTTGAGCGTGCCGCTGTAGGAGACGATGGCGAGGCCCAGGTTGAGGTTCGAGCCCAGTGGGACCATCGGGAACATGTCGACGAGCTCGCGGCCGTCGAGGCCAGCGGTTAGTCGCGACCTCCTTCCGTCGGGCTGGTGACGGGCGCCTCTGTCGAGGCCCCGGGGCCGGGCGCTGCCCTACCTCCAGCCGGTGAGTGCGTGGTGGATTCACACGCGCGTGCCCAACCTCGAGCTGGTAGGCCCGCTGCCCTGCCGCGGGGCGCCGCGCAGGCGCAGACGCCCGACGGTGTCTGAATCGCCGACCAGGACGAGCTGATGATCGCCGGCGACCTCAAGCGCTGCCGCAGCGTCCAGCCGACGGATGGCGGCGAGTGGCAGATCAAACACCCGCACCTCCTGCAGGCTGCCGCCCGGGTTGACCAGCCCGGGCGCGGCCGGCGGGGTGAACAGCACCTCGAGACCGGGACGGTTGCGGTAAAGGCGCGAGTCGATCGCCAGGCGGGTGTCTGGATCAAGATCGCTGATCGGCGCGGAGGTATGGTTGGTGACCGTGTAGCGGACGATCACGAACCCTCCGCGCGAGCGGATCACGCCGCGGCCAGCAACGTCGATCCTCGCCCCGGTCTGCACGCTGTCCAGGCGCACGTCGATCCCGGGCAGGCGCAGAAGATGCTTGGCGCCGACCTGCACCAGCGTCTGGTCACCGAGACGGCAGCTGCCCTCGATGCTCGAGCCCGGAGTGATCCCGCGCTTGTCGCACGCCACGTCCAGCGCGGGAATCCTCGATGCGGCCACGGCCGGTGGATCGCGCAGCGTGTCCAGCACCTCGACCAGCCGCTGGAAGTTCGCGTCCAGGTGCTTGATCGAGTGGTAGTCCACCGTCAGCAGCACGTTGCCAAACGGCTTGACCGCCTGCCAGTCCGGCGGCGAGGCGTTATCGCGCTGCCACCACACGCAGCCTTGATCGGGGTTCACGGTATCCCCGGCCTGGTCGTGATCGAGCTGGGTCTCGATGTCGGTGAGCCCTCCGTCGACGACAGTGATCTGAAACTGGCCGTAGCGTCCGCTGGTGCGAGCAAACGCGGTCTCTGGCAGGTCCAGAAATTCAAGACCCACGCTGTGCTTGACGGTCAGTCGCTCGCCCGTGAGTTGAAGAAACCGGGCCGCGACCTGCTCGGCGGTGAATGCGCCCGGGGACACGGCCGGCAGGCACGGCGGCGAAAAACGGGTGGCGTGCACCACCGACGATGACGAGGTCGTGATCGTGCTCGGCTTCCCCCGACCTGGACTTGGGCTTGCACCACCGCAGCCGGCGGCCGCGCCCGCCACGGCCAGCCCCACTCCCAAAGCGCAGACGGCGCGATGACCGACCGCGAGAAGCGGGCGCCTGAGGGCCTTCGCGCCCACATCCGGAGACCTACCGCTGGCCCGCCGCATAGTTGAAGGCGAGTCGATCACACTCGAGCGCGCCCAGTGATGCGATCAATGCGGAAGGGGGATGTGGATCGTGCTGCGGATCGCCGGCATGCGGGGGCGGAGTGGCGCGCCGCGCAGCAGCGGCCCTCGTAGTGACTTCGCACATCGCGACCTCTGCGGTCTATCAGGCGTCCACTCGAGCCGATCTCAGCGCGCGGAACCGCCGGGTGCTCGTGCCACGGCAGTCCTGGCGCCTGCGGACGCCCTGGCTCGGGCCATTCGACTTCGGCGCAGGCCTCACGGGGGTTGCTGGTCTCTGTCGCTACCGAGGCGTCAAAGCCGGCCGCCACCTCGGACACCGGGTAGTGCAGGCCCTGCTGGGACCAATCGGTCGCGCGAGCGCCGACGTCGAGCAGCACGCACGGCCCGTCGCCGGCCCCGACGAGGAGGTGGTCGGTGCCCGGCGGGCAGTGGAGGAAGTCCCATGCGCGCAGCGGGCGCTGGTCGTCGCCGACCACGAGCAGGGCCTCGCCGGCTAGGACCAGAAAGCCCTCCTGGTGGCTCTCGGAGTGGTAGAGACCGCTCGGCTGGCCGGGGTCCAGGACACGAATGTTGATGCCGAGCTCGGCGAATGGGGCGACATCGCGGGACTCAAACCCCCAGGAGGCGCCGAAGCGCGGGTGCGTGCGCCAGGCGGCGTCGGCCACGTTGACCACGAACCAGCCGCGAGTTGCCGGCGCCAGGCCGGAGGGACCTTCCTCGAGGCGTGCTTCGTCTGACATGGACCGAATCCTACGGGTCATCCCCGCCGTGTGTGCGTCTGCCAACCGGGCTGGGCGATGACCCCTGAGACGGGCTGCGCGGGCCCCCTCTCCACCGCGGCCGTGGTGTTGGTAGTCCTCAGCTCGGAGGGCAGGCTGGCAAGCCGATCGGCTTGCGGGTCGCACAGGCCTCAGCGTGCTGGTGGGGTGAGCGGCAGGAGACCACGCTGGCCGAAGACCTGTTTGGCGACGAAGCTCGCGTTGAGGGCCTCGGGGAAGCCGCAGTACACGGCGGCGTGGGTGAGAGCTTCGACGATCTCGACCGGCGTGAGTCCGACGTATCGGGACGGCGAGCGGGTGGTGCTAACTCGGCCGGTGCTCCATGCGTGCGGCGGGCGTCAAAATGCCGCCATGGACGCGCTCGCCGATCGGATCACGCGTCACGCCGACGCGCTTGAGCGGGATCGCCGTTCGCCGCTGTACATCGCGCTCATGCGCGGCGCCGCCGACAGCGCGCGTCGCGACGGGCCGGTCGCCGACGTCTTCCCGGACGGACCGGGCGCGCCGGGGTCGGTGCCGGCGGGGCGGCTGTTGGCCGCGCTTCACCATCTTGTGCTCGCCGGAGACGCGCCGCAGCTCGCCCGCTACTACGCGAGCGTAGGCGGGGAAGAGCCGCTCGACCACGCTTGGGCGGCGGCGGAAGCGACGATCGAAGGTAACCTCGAGGAGGTCCGTCGCCTTGCCGCCCGGACCGTCCAAACCAATGAGCCTGGGCGCTCGGCCGCGCTCTACGGCGCCCTGCTGCGGCTGGCCGACCGCCACCGACTTCCGATCAGACTGCTCGAGCCGGGTGCGAGCGCAGGCCTCAATCTCCACGCGGACCGCTACCGCTACGTAGTCGCAGGGCGGCCACTCGGCGACCCAGCGTCGCGCCTCTCGTTCGACGAGCCCTGGGAGGGACTGCCCGTCGAGGAACCCTGGATGGTCGAGAGCTTTCTCTGCCTGAGCGAGCGGTGCGGCTGCGATCCCGCCCCCATCGACGTGTCCACGCAGGAGGGCGCGCTGGCCTTGCTCTCCTATATCTGGCCCGACGAGCTCGATCGGCTCGCGCGTATCAGGGAGGCGATCACCATCGCGCGGGCACACCCGGCCATCGTCGAGGCGGCAGCCGCCGTCGCCTGGGTCGAGCGCCGGCTCGCCAAACCTCACCCCGGCCGCCTCACCGTCGTCTGGCAGTCGGTCATGCGCCAGTACCTCGGAGAGACCGAGCGGCGCCAGGTCGAGGATCGAATCGAAGAAGCCGGCACCCACGCCACCGACGAGCAGCCGCTGGCCTGGGTGGCGCTCGAGCCAGGCGACGACCATCTCTCGAACTTCACGATCACCTGCCGCTCGTGGCCGGGCGACGGGAGGGGGGTCACCATCGCCGACAGCGGCGCCCATGGCCCGCCGGTCAGCTGGCGGCCTGCACATCGCGATTGAGGTCTCGCGGGAGGATCCCCTACCGGGACGGCGGCCGAACGATGCGAGCGCTTGCAGGGGTTCAGCGAATCCTTCGGTGCGAGGAGCAAAGGGAACAACGTTCGCCTGAGCGCTGACGGTCGCATCGCCACGCGTTGCGGGAGTCGTCGGCAGCAGCGTCCTCACTGCTGGTCCGGAACGAACCCATCCGCGTACGCGACATCGTCGGCGAGTACCGCGTTCGCGTCATTAGCAGGTGCCTCACCGCAATGGGCCGCTGCCCTCGTTCTCGTCAAACTCGGGACTCGGGACACTCAGATCCGGACGAAGGCGATCGAGTCGCTTCCGCGCCGGCCAACCCGATCGGCGCGATCGTGTGGTCGCCAAAGGAGGCGCCCGACGGTGGGTGCTGGCGCGACCCTTGCTGGGACGCGCTAAACCGCTGCGTAGTCGGGCTCAGTGACGCTCGCGTTTGAGAGGACGGCGAGCGACGCTCCCGAGTCCCGCGCCCAGGTTGGGGAGCGGTCTTCGCGGTCTGTTGGGGAGTCCCCGAAGATCGGGCTGTCGAACCCGTCCAGCGAGCTCCTTGATCGCCTTTCTCGACGAGTGCGGAGGGGATTGCTGCGTGGAGTGCGGCGCGTGGCGGTGGGGTCGAGGCGCGTCAGGCGAGCTGCACCGAGCGCCGGCGCCCGTCGTTGACCCACGAGAGGGTCCCGCCGCGCAGCACGAAGCGGTTGGCCGGCAGCCGGTGGCCGGTGTCGAGGATTTTCAGGGTGCCGTGGCGATCCAGAACCCGGACCTCGCGCGTGTGGCTCGTGACGTTGGCGGTCAGCAACGCGACGGTGCCGCCGGGAGTGAGCACGAGGGCGCGCACCGGATTGTCCGGGTCGAGCTCGGACGCCGCGCCGACGGACTTCACGAGCCGCGGGTTGCCGACAAGGTGCAGGTGGATCGGTGCCACCTGCTGGTTCCCGCGAACGATCGGCGGGCGCAGGTCGTAGAGCTGGATGGACCACCCCGGCGGGGGCGGTGTGGTGGTGTCGTCCTGCGTTTCGGCGACCGCCACGAACGGTCCCGCCAGGCGCGGCACGGAGAAGTGGTCGATCTGAGACTCCACCGGGATCCCGTTGTCGGCGATATACAGCGCTTGTCCGCCCGCGACGCACACGGCCAGGTCCGTCGTGCCGGTCTGGTCCTTCGCGGCGAGCAGACGGCCGAACCGGTTGACGGCGAGTGTCCGCGTGCCGCGGACCGGCCCGCATCCTCTCGGCCCGGGTGCCGAGCCCGCCGTCGCGGCCGGGAGCACGCCGGCGGCAAGCGTCAGCAGGACCCCGGCGGCAATCGTTTGGCGACGCATCATGTCACCTACCCTACGCCAGGGCCAAGGGATCGGCGTTGTACGCGTGGAAGAGCTGACCTTGCCCCTACGGCGTCGCACCGCTTGTGTCGTCCCAATCCTCACGTGCCGGCGACTGCTTTCACCCCAGCACGCTCCGACAGATCGCAATCTGGTGCTCCGATGACCGTCGCATAGCCGTGGATCCGTAAGCTTGTCGGCGAGCCCAGCCTTTCCGCCGAAGTTCTGGAAATCGGCTGAGTTGTTCGACACGATGTCCCCCACCAGGGTCGCGACGTTCGCAGTGTCGGTACCGAGACCGTTCTCCTTGAGCCCGAGCGACGACTGCTCGTCGGGGATGTCGAGGTTGTTCATCTTCGAGTCGAGCTGGAGCTCGCTGTCCCGGACCCGCCAAATGAGCCGTTGAGTCAACATCAAAGGCCTCAATGTTGATGCCGCGTCAACGGCACGTAAGCGCGAGCGCCCCACGTTGTCCGGCAGGATACTCAACGCTCGCCCCTGCAAGCGCCGCTCGTAGAGATCGAGCGCCGGTTGGCCTTCACGGCGAAGTCTGCTGCGCGCTGCCACGCTTTGATCCCGTCCTCAGAAAGCGAGCGCTACATCTGCGGTGCCGACGCCTCGTAGACGGCGCGCCTACGCCCGGAGTCCCACGACAATCTCCTGAAGCGTTCGCGCCCTGCAAGCCGTCGCATCACGCACGACCAGTAATTCGCCCAGTCGCGACGTCCGGCTTCCGTGTCTCGCACGATCACGTTCATCCTGCGGCCGCCTCCCGGCTGGCGACCGCTTTGGCGACGGAGGAGCACCGGCGGCGTCCGATCGACTAGAGCCACGACTTGCCCGTTCGCGAAACGCGCCCTTCGCTTCAATCGGACCCGAGATTCTCGGACGCCGGAGATGCAGCGCGCTCTTGGTCCTGGTGTAGCCCTTCAGCTCGTCGTCGAGCTGTGCGAGGACGGAGCCGCTGAACGGCAGGTAGCTCAAGTGATCCTTGAACGCCGCGAACCCGGCGACGGTCGTACCGCGTATGCAAAAGGCGAAAACGCGGTAGGAGATCACCTGTTCGGCGTCTGGCACCACCTCGAGAATGCAGCTGCGCAGTGCCTCGAGCGTGCTGCGCTTCGGCTCCTCAACACCACGCAGGTACTTGTCAACCTCCTCGGCGGACACTGCGAGGCAGTCTAAGCGCGCAGAAACGAGCGAAGCGGGCCGGAAGTCCCGCACGAGACCTCGCCTCGGTGTCAGCACGACACTGGCCACGATGATCCGAAGACGGTCCGTAACGCGCGGAAACCGCGCACGCGTCAGTCCGACGTGCTAGCAGCTCCCCTGCTAACGATCCGGTCGAAGGCAGAACGCTGGCGTGTGCTCGCTCCTGCCTTCCGCTCCGTCGCCGCTTGGGAGCCAGCTCGGGGACTTCTGCTCCAGCTGTCCGCAGAACCGAAGCAGAAGTGAGGGCGAACGTCGAGCGCTTCGCCAAGACGCTGAGGCTGGGTGCCCCGGGAGAGCTGAGGAAATGGTCCCACGCGGGCCGCTACCTGCCGGTGCGGTCACGGTGCTTGCACCCCGGCCAGCAGCAGGGCCGGCGCTGCCCCTCCTCCAGCTCCTCCTGAGTCCGCCGAATGCGGCGCTCTCGGGTGGTCTCCTGCTTGGCATCCTCGACCCAGCAGATGAACTCGTTGCGGGCCAAGGGCGTGATGTCCTTCCAGGCATCGAGTGCCGTGGCGTTCGCGATCAGCGCCCTCCGCAGGTCCGCGGGCAGTCTATGCACCACCCCACCAGGCACTTTCTGGCCGCCCACCGGGCCATGGTAGTGAGCCAGGGGTAAACCCACTTCACCATCCGCTTGGTGGAACGCCCACTCCGCCGCACGGTACCGCCGGGAGGCACCTGCTTTCGCGCGCAAACGAGCATCCCAACGACGATTCGGGCGGACCCCCTTTGCGCGGGATCCGCGGCGCATCTCCGCTCTCGAGCGGCGCGCTGCGACTCGCGGGCATGGCGGATACTGCAGACATGTCGGCCGAGGAATGGAAGACCGCCGAGCATGTCCATCGATATCTCGATCGAGCGGACGATTATCCGCGTCGAGCGGAGGGAGAGAGCGTCCTGCTTGATCATGTCCCTCGCGCCGTAGGTCGCGTGCTGGACCTTGGAACCGGTGACGGGCGGCTGCTTGCGCTCCTCCGGATCGACCGCCAGGACATGCTTGGGGTCGGCCTCGATTACTCCGAGGCCATGCTCGATGCTGGACGCCAGCGGTTCGGCGAGGATGATCGGGTCGAACTCGTCAAGCATGACCTCGCCGAGCCTTTGCCTGCGCTCGGGCGGTTCGAGGTAGTCGTCTCGTCGATGGCGATCCATCATCTCGAACACGAGCGAAAGCGCTCGCTCTATGCCGAGGTGTTCGAGCTGCTCGAGCCGGGTGGGGTATTCGCGAACTTCGAGCACGTGGCTTCCCCGACGCGTCGTCTTCATCTCGCGTTCTTCGCGGCAATCGGCGAGCCGATAGAGCACGAGGATCCGTCTGACCGGTTGCTCGACGTTGAGACGCAGCTCGGCTGGCTCCGGTCGATTGGCTTCGAGGATGTCGACTGCTACTGGAAGTGGCTCGAGATGGCGCTCCTGATCGGCATCAAGCCCTCCCGGCAACAGCATTAGCCGCCCCCAGCCGCTGTCTCGTTTTCAGAGGACCACGAGACTTCCGACGGCCCCGATCCCAGCCCCGCATCGCGCGGCAGGCAAGGCGCGGGCACTGTCGGTCGGCGGCTGCTTGGAGCCTTGGAGGTCAGCGCCGGGTGGCGATCGTCATGGCGAGCACGTCGTTGATGTCGGCGACGTCGCAGGCGGCGGGGTCGAAGTCTTCGGCGCTGTCGAGACCGAGCCAGTCGAGCATGTCCTCGTGGTCTTCGTGGCGTGGGTCGGCAAGGGCTTCTTTCAGATCGGCGTAACCCCAATGTCCCCCGCAATCCTCCGGGGGACAGGCTCCCTTACCGGCAAGACACGTCGGGATCCGCTCGCCCGGGGCGGCGCGACGAAGCTGCTTCTCAAGGACGACATCGTGCTCCCAGCCGTCGCCGAAATCGTAGGCGTACTGTAAGCGGTCGCCCGGCTGCTTGAGGAACTGAGCAAGCCGCGCTGTTCGCTCGTCCCGGAACCCAAGCTCCGGGTCGGGGATCCCGTAGTCGCCGGCTGCGGTGGAGAAGACGTGTAGGTGGGTGTCGGTCCAGCCCATCGCGGTCTGAATGACGTCGTGCAGTCGGTCAAGACGCATGTCCGCCGGGACGAGCAGGCGACGCCAGACCGGCGGTTTGGACACGCCACGCAAGCTGAGCTTGAGTTGCATTGCCGGTGCAGATCCGTTCGCGCCCGCACGATTCCCCTCTCCGCCCATGTCGTACGCCTCCAGTCCATTGATTACTGATCGTTGGCACCGTAGCCCTCGACGCCGACAGATCCCTCAGTCCCTGCGTACTACCGATGTGTATCCGTGCACCCCGCGAAGGTGTATCCTGTGGGAGGTGAGCGAAACCAGGACCAGGCGCACGAACATCAATCTCGACACGGAACTCGTCGACGCGGCGGCGGCCGTGCTCGGCACTGCACGCACGACCGACACAGTCCATGCTGCCCTGAGCGCGGTCATCGATCGCGCCGCTCGCGAACGGCTCGCCCGTCGCGACCTCGCCGACCTCACGCCCGGCGTGCTGGAGCAGCTCCGCAGCCCGCCACAACTCGCATAAGTGGAGCTGGCCGACACCAGCGTCTGGGTGTGGACGCGCACCGTCGGCGGCAAGCTGCGCGCAGTGTTCGACGGACAGCTCATCGACGGTCAGGTTGCGAGCTGCGACATGGTGCGACTCGAGCTCCTCTACAGCGCTCGCAACGCAACCGAGTTCACGACTCTACGTCGCGAGCTCGACGCGGTACCGAGCTGCCCGATCGGTGTCCAGCAATGGAAGCGGGCGCTCGAGGTCTATGAGCAACTCGCCCACGAAGGCGGCCTGCATCACCGCGCGGTACGTCACCCCGACTTGCTGATCGCTGCCGCGGCCGAAGCCGCCGACATTCCGGTGCTGCACTACGACGAAGACTACGACCGTATTGCCGCCATCACCGGGCAGGAAGTCCATTGGCTCGCTCCACGCGCAACCCTCCGCTGAGTCGGACACCCCCGCTCAAGCGGATCTCACGCAGCGCCCTGCTTCGGTATTCCCACGGGTATCCAGCGCGAAGAAGGCCACGTCCCGCTTAGCGCGGAAACCGGCGACTCTCGCGGACGATCGCATTCGGCTTCCCGCCAGCACGCAATAGGCGAGCGCTTCGGCGACCAGGCGCTCGTGAGCGACCACGCCGAAGTGGACGAGTGCTTGTCGCGCAAAGCAGCGCTCTGGGGCTGGGTGGATGGCTGCGAGCTGGCGTGGGGAGATCGTGCCGACTCGCCTGGCGATCTGTCGGTGCGCGACCGCGGGCGCAGTTGAGGTGACAGTCGGCATGCCGCCACCCTCCCGAAACCACCGGACGCCGACCGCCGGCGACACACCCGCCTCAATCCCGGCCGCCTCGCTGCCCAGCCCACGAGCGATCGCCGCCCAGAACCGCTGTCGATGCTCCCGGCGCCCCACCGGCGGGCGACCCGGCGAACGCATCGCAGGACGACCCGCAAGATCCGACCTGCGCCGCTTCGGCTTTCCCATCGCAACCTCTCTTGGATCGAGCGTTGCGACGACCAGTTGAATCCGCCCTGTACACGAGCCTGACCTACACCCAGACGCTCGCAGACCACGGCGTGCTGGCGTCGATCGGCTCGGTCGGGGATGCCTACGACAACGCTCTGGCCGAGTCGTTTGTCGACAGCTTCAAGACCGAGCTG
>JAABUJ010004651.1_pt1 | contig 14271 bp, 13 predicted proteins | sample 5559131 | NCBI WGS metagenome assembly JAABUJ01 (sample SAMN10711875, study PRJNA513366) | rock metagenome | isolation source: Antarctica rocks | place: Antarctica: Victoria Land, Mt New Zealand nord | collected 2016-01-07
GCAAATTCGGCTGCTGTTCGATCAATCTTCATATTCCATACTTCGGTAGACTGTTTAATCCATGGTTAGCCAAAAATCCGGCACACATTCGATCATTTCTTCACGTCCAAGAGTGTTGAAGGAATAGAGGTAGACTATTTCATCAAGGCTAAACCATTGCCAACAAGTCAAACCGAAAGGGTATAATGGTACTTGAGTGAGACCCTTGTAGAAAGACCTCTGACAGAATGGAGTCAAAAGAGGACTTCACCGACCAGGGATTCTGCCCAGCAAATCTTGGCACTTATGCCGACGCAGCTTTGGCGAGCTTCTGCTGTGTTGCGCCAGGCCATCGAAGCACTGTTGTACTGATGGAGCGAAGATCTATATGCTACAAAGAAACAGCGCTTTCCGCTCCTCAATTATATATTCTGCGGCTGTTGTAGTATTATGTTTTGGATAGTCTCGCCAGTTTCTCTGCAACGTTGAGCAACTGACTTGTTACTGATCCGCGAAGTCTCGGGCTAGAGGCTATACACGGCGAATAGGACTGTACTTATCTGATATCAGCATCACAAGACCGTCAATGGCGTCCGCTCAAGTATAAATTGGATTACCTTGGCGCCGGTCTGTCATAGCACGCATTGGTCTATGTTATCAATGGCCTGTCTCACCTCGCGATGTCTTCGGACCCTTATGACGATGGCTCGCCTACGGGATGTGACATCCTAGACAAGTCTCAACAGGAAAAAGGGGCGCCTAAGATAGCCCATCGCGCAGAGGATTGAATCTGGGAGTACTGGAGTTCAGTCATCACGGAAGAACGAGTTCTGATGACTTGGAGCTGTTGACAAAAGCCGATCTCACGACAGCCTGGCATTTCAGTACGCTCCACAAATCTTGCGAGCCTAGGATGATACAATGAGCTGGGACAGTGTTCGGAAAAAAAAAAAAGCTGCTTAAGGCGAAGGCCTACTTGATAAACTCACATTCCTCTGCAATACACCAACAGCAGTCTACAGGCTGGAGTTCGCCCAGTCAACAGATAACACCTGCGACAGGTGTCCAAATCCCAAGAACACAAACGCGGCAACCTGCGACGAGTGATCAACAGTGAGTTGAACATCGGGAAAGAGACTTCTTTGCAAATCCGGTGGGGATTGCTTCCACAGGCCCCAGCAAGGCGGCGGTATTATCGAGCGGCTTCCTCGGGTCTCGCACCGTACTCTATGCACGAAATTGCCTAAACCCCGTTGTACCTATCGATCGTGGGGAACCGAAAGAAGATTACTTAACCGAACCGGACAAACACATAAGTCTTCGCAGATTCGCTGAGACCCAGACTGTCTGAATATCTCGCACAGACGAAGAGGAATGTCTAAGTGCACGGATCTCATTCGATACACGCAAATCGCACTCCTTCTTATCAAAAGGTTTGTTAATATAAGCATGCCGTATGCTGAGGTGATAAGGCTTCCTTTTATGTGGCTGTACAGTTCATTGTCGATCTGGAAGTTAAGCGAGAACACTGCAATTTCGAAAGCGAAAGATGCAGCACGTCGGAAATCTAGCATAGACCGTGTTCTCCTCGGAATGGATCCGAAGAGAGCTGTCAGGACTGCCGCAGTCGTGAGACGTGGATCGAGGCCGTCATGGCGACAGCAGAGAAGTACGGGTAAGACAACATACTTTCCGCTTGGCAGTCGATTCGTCGACTGCCAAGCGGCGTGTAGTGGAAGATCTTTGTATCCCTTCAAACATGAGTCGTTTACAGGGCCGTGAACAAATTCGGTGCTAGCGAAGCACATCAACATCTGCTCCATAGAGCAGACTCTCTTTCAAGCATGGAATGCCACACTCTCCGGTTGTATCTGACCAGGTCAAAATACCTCCCTGAGCACAGAAGCTTTCTTGAGGTTGAGCGCATCTATTCACAGGTATATCGATAAACGTTTCGCTGCTGGTACACTCTATTAGGGCCTTTAAAGAACACTAAGTGGGCTGCCATGCGAAGACTGCGTCCAAAGCCCCATGAGGAATCGTCAAAAGGCTGCAAAGAGGAAGGTCCCGATCGGTTCTGGTCATTAATTGTAGCTGAAACCAGTAATGCCAGCCTTTATCGCGTGATGTCTCCAGCGAAGAAGTCATGTCGACACAGAGCTTTAAAAGAACTTGCGCTCTCACTCTTTCAGTGCTGAGGGAAACGAGCGTTGATCTATTTTCGCTTGGCATCCTCAACGGCCAAGATCATCATCGACCCTCGGTCTACCATTACTCCATTAGAGACGTGAAAGCAACTACCCCGTACGACCGCCTGAACGCGGAGTAGATTGAAAGGCCCGGTCCGCAGCAAACAAGGTCCATGGTACTCTACCTGGTACAACGACTTTGGACCTGGCTAACATTGTCGCGATGACTGTTATTGGCACTGGTGACGAAGGCATTCGTTCTTGTAGCAGAAAGCAGCTCGGTCAACGAACTGCTGTGGCTGATATTCCGAATTCGACCACGCACGCAGGCACACTCTCACTTGTTCGTCCCTTTCGGGAGGAGAGGCGGCGATGGAAGGGGACTAGCGCAGCGGAGCAACCTCCGATTGGTTGCCCTCACCGAACCGGACAGCTCGGCTAGTAGGCCACGACTCCATCCGCATCGATCATTAGCCGCTACTTTACCTTTCCACGGATCTTAGGAAGTCGAACCTCGGAATGAAGTCCTTCGTCTTGCTGACTTTGAAAGATAAAGTTGCTTGTACTAGAGTTTTGCCTGACACAGCCACTAACTTGCATCGACTCAAGTACCACAGTGGCTGTTGTTCTGCGTAGAGTAGAGCGTCTTGACTGGGCAGTTCCTTGACAACAGGAAATATTGGACATATTGACGTTATCATAACCTTCGCGCTAGTGGTGTCGAGCGATGACTTTTCGCATTCCTCTCAATGCCGAACGCGTCATGCCACAAGTTCCGTGAGGTCGGTCGACGCCAGATCTGAATGTGGAGCAGACCCTGAGGATGCAAGAACCGGTCAATTGCTCGCTCAGAGGAATGTCGACGAGCCTGTTCCTTGGAACACCCTGACAGGAACAAGAGGTAACGAGATCCAACAATTTGTACCATGTGGCTTGGTACCCAACATGCATCCCCACAAACCGGGCAAGGGAACCTATCAAAATTCGCGGCTTGGCAAAGCCAAATGTCGACGACGTGCAATAACGAAGACCGGCTGCTGGGCACAGGGTCCATTGAGGATGTATAAGACGCTGAAATGCCCCATTCTAGAATCTCCCATCATCATCCTGCAGATTTTCCCACGCAACCAGTCAAGGTAATCATCTCTTAACTCACTTCAAAACACCATTTCCTCTCTCCAAGATGCATTTTTCAACTGTCGTTGCCGCGGCTCTTTCTGTTACGTCCTTCGTCGGAGCCGCCCCCGGCCATGGTCATCACGCCGACGTCAGCGAGTATTACAGCCTGGGCTGCCCGAAAAGCACCAAGCCGTATGCCTCCAAGGAAGAGCAGCTCCAAGCTATCACCGAGTACGGCCAGCTCCTATACATTCAGAAGCAGATCGAGAATGCCGAGTACACTTACGTGGCAACCGACTTCATCAACCATGCCCCTGAGTAAGTTTTTGCCTCATGCATATATCACCACATTTCAGTGTGTCGCTGGCCTGTGTCTGAGGGGCTGCAACCGCTCCATATGCGTGTCGCATTGCCCAGATTCACCAACTTAAGAAGCTATACTGATTCCAAACCGTAGGGTTCCCGGCAACGGTGTTGCATTGGCCATCAAGACTCTGAAGCCCATGTTGGCAACCAGCACCATTGAGATTCACAATGTTTTCGTCGGCTCCAACGCCACGGGCTCCGACTTCTCCGTCACGTACTTCAAGGGTACTTCCGCCGTGCAAGGTGTGGGTGCCATTGCCGACATTTGGAGGATGATCGGCACATGTCTGGTGGAGCACTGGGACGTTGCCATGGGTGTCTTTAACTCGTCCAACCCAGTTGCTTATTTCTAAATGATTACTTGGAGGTGTTGGCCGTTGAAATTAGGTAACGAGTTATCGTTGCTTAAGAGGGGTGTATGTTCGGAAGCATCTTTCAAGGAACTTAAGTATGGAGGAATGAGGTTATGGGCGGGCTACACAGAATAGCATTTGCACGCAAGACAGCTGGGCGGCTCACTTCTTCAAAAATTGTGTGGTTTATTGGACCTAATCAGACCTATACCTTACTCTAATTTTTATCAGAACTGAGATGGAATAATTGAGCTTCATTGTTATAAGATGATATATGTACCGTCATTTATTGAAATCTGCCTGCTCTTGCATCGTCTAGGGTGTTCATGAGTTTCAGGTCTTAAAACATCCTTCCCAATCACAGCCAGTCATCAAATCGATTTATGCTTCAATTTCGAACTGTAGTCCCGGAACTTACTGCGGGAAAATACTTTTCCAAGGTAACCTCCTCATGCGTGAAGTTAGGATGCTCGGTTTCCGAAAGCGGTCTCCTGTCCTATGTCCCGATCACCCTAAAGCACCTGGAGCATGCATCTTCTTACATTCTGCGAAGCAGACAGCTCCCGTTGTACCATCTTGGAAAACAGACACCCTTAGCAACCTGGAGCATTAGAGCCCACGGAGACGCCTAGGTTTAGAAACAACATACAGACATTCACACCCAAGCGTTAGCTTTTCTGGCGCCGGCAATTTCTGTCTAATTCTCCTGCAAAGACGGGACCTGCCGGAAGCCTCGACTTTCCTGAAACACGTCAGTCTAGCCTGGCAGCTCCGGCGATGACGACGTCGCCCAAAAGTTTTGGACCGTTGGCGGCAAGTAAGGCACCGCTGACGCGTCGTCCATTCGTAGCATGCCGAATTTTTCAGGTCTCGAGGACGTAGCACCAGGCACTGCGTTATCCTTTCTTTTATACATTTACTCTAAGGCTTATCGCTAACACACGCCAGCATTGATTCAGCTCAAACAGAAGAATGATGCCTTGCGGCCCGTCAGGATGTAATACATAGATTTGTCGCTCTGACGCTTCTCCAGGAATCAATGGTGGAAATCAGTAATGGTATGTCTGGTCGGGATCGGACATGGTTTTACATTCGCCACCCCGTCGCCAAACTCCCACGATCTCTTCATCGGCTAACCCCGCGAATGTACGCCATAGTAGGACACGACCAGGAATGTCGGGACACACGGTCAATCGCTAATATCTTGAGAGCTACCAACTAAGAAGAAGGCTTTGGCTAAAACCGCAGATCAATCGCTGATTACTCAGAGCAACCAATCGAGAAGATGTCTGTGGCCAAAAGCGGCCCAATATACGACTTCGAAACCCTTTATTGATCTGTGCCTCCGGATACAGTCTGCGGATCGACATTGTACGTCGTTGAGTCCTGATCGAATTGCCACCACCCACCTCTCGTGTCTTGATTTTTGCCATAACAATGCGCAAGGATCCTCCTCATCGCAAACCGACAGGCTTCCGTATTGTTATAAGCCGTCGTTTTGAAGTCCACTGCATAATTTACATATGCCTGGTCAGGCTGACTGCACTCCGAGCTCCAGACTCCGAACTGCCGAGGATTATCACAGTGCCTGAATTCGTGACGAATCTCTTGTATCGCATTCGTGCCGTTGGTGGTGTCCAGCGTAAAGTTGAAATGCTGAGCGTCATGATCAAGGTCCGTTGTCGTACATGCTTGGTCCAGGGTATTGTTGATCTGCGACTGCGCCATCCATGTCCCGCCCTTGTAGCAGTGAAAGGTCCCAGCATAGCCGCTTCGGGAGTTGTCGTGACCATTATGTGTTCCGGCCTGACGAGCTTGAAGGGTGCCTTCTATGAGCTGGGTCGAACTGTCCAGCGACGGGTGGAATGGCCATGCATCGATAGTCAATGCAAACAGCGCAAGAAGGCCGTTGCAGGTCGACAGAAACCAAGACGCTTTGAAGTAAGCGTTAGCTAAGTGAGTGAATGGAAAGGTCCTGAGACTCTCATACGCTTCATTGTGGCAATGCCGTACCCAAGATTTCAACCCTCTGACCTTAAGACTCTCCAGAAAAACTTCAGGCTCTCCCGTTGCTTTGCCCAGAGGATTGTCCGCTTCAATCCTTCAACGTTTCGTTCGTAAAGGCGGAATGGCTAACGCTGCGTTTTGCTGGGCTGAGAACACGGCATCCTCCCAAGCCGATGACAGCCCCAAGTGTTTATATGGGAAGACAACGCTTGCCGCGCTTACTGACGCTTGTATTGCGGTGACGTCACACCCGTACCCTGCCCCATCACAATGATCAACCCAAGCGACAGAGTAGAGCGCATTGCGCAACGACTTGGAAGCCAAGAAGCCGAGAAACGTGCACCCTCATGTCTAAGTGAAGTGTCTAAGCGCATTGCTTCGGAGCTCGCGGGACTCTCTCCGAACTTGTTGTTCCTCGCGTATCTCATGACTTGCCGACAAGCTTTCGTCATGGTATTCAACATTCAATAAGCAAATCTCAACATCGACCGCTCATTCATGCTTCATCGCGGCGCTTCCGCGCTCAAGGTCAGCTTCGACAGATATGAGTCGGCCGAACTCTTGCGTCCCATTGAGTCGATACTTCAGCTATATCGAGCTGCGCTATCGTACGAGGTCACAACGCATCAGTCCCAATGGTCGAGAGGCGGCTGAAGAAAGACAAGCGACACCTATCGCGCACGCGTAGATAAGCCCCCGAAATCAAAATAAGTGCAATGATGAGATGAATGGTCAGATATGGCCCGATTGATCCCTGCAATGTCATATCTGCGCGACCCACGTTTATGATCCGCATGTGTAGCATCCATCCCGCGTAGCAAGGGTGCACTAAGTATATAATCATTTGAAGATCGTTCAGGGGTCTCCATTTGATCGTTCCGAAGGTCTGCGACGTTCGTTAATATATGAAGTCTCGTATTCCGCGGGACCTTTGGAACTCCCGGCCATGAACTAACTGTTGTCGCATCGTATGGTTCCCAGAATAAGTGGAACGCATCAACATGTGACTCATTTCCCAAATTGCAGCGGTGCGCTCCCTGTTCCTCATTGCAGATATACTCGTTTGCCCAATACGATCATCGGCGTTAGCACTAGGCGTCTCGCCTCGACCAGCGCTCAGAGATCTGAGCACCGAGCATTTTGGCACGTATGTAGGTAGAGATTACGGCCGGGATCTGGCTGTTGGCCAGGACGTGCCAGCCATTGTCAAATGGGTTCGGTTTCCGACGACCGGAACCGTTGGGGAGTATAATGTCAACCTTGACTGCAGCCAGCAATTCCTGCCCAGCGGGGTCACCATCGAAGCGATCGAGCGCTTTTTCCGTTCCATTATGGTCAAAACAGCCTCTTATCCGGACCACGATGGTCCAGAAAGTCCAGCATTCACGCTATCGGTTGGCGCTCTTGCCTTGGGCGTTCGATGCCTAAGAAGGGTTCTGGGAGACTGCGTGCCTTGGCCGCTGGTATCTGCTTTTGCAGAGTTCATGATGCGGAGAGCCCAGCGTGGTCTGACAGGGAGGATGTTTGGACACATTTATGGAGCGAACGGGATCGTTGTACAAGTCACATTCAACGTAGCCGTGGCGGCTGGACAAGCAGTTGCGCAGTCGATTTTGGACAGCGCACTCGACCACCACGGTCACTTTTCTCCACAGACATAATCGTCGTTAGTCGGAGTCGCAGAATCGGGTCTAGTTGATGCTTGCATCAAGGATGATAATGCGTGTAAACATAGGGATACGTTCAATGCTACTGGAGACAACGGTACTATAGTGGAAATTGAAACAGTCTTTTTCCGCTCACGCCCAGGTAGAAAGGAGGTCTCATGCGTAGCAAAGTAGGCTATGATAGATGCAAGGAGAGCCAAGGATTGAAGCGCTAGTCAAATCTAACTAGCCGGAAACAGACGGGAGAAGCCAAACCTCCGAGATTGTCTTACTAAGCTGCTCTGGCACAGAAGAGCAGCATCGGCGCAATCGTATAAGAGATAGACCACTTACATCTTGCACAAATGCCTTCAAGGCGTCTCTGAATTCGTTTTGAAGTGTGTCGCAACTCCTCGGTGCTCTAGGTAGCGAGGGAGGATCTGTTGCGACCGCCACCGGCACGCACATAGTTGCAACTTAGAGCTATTGCCCAGCAGGGCGCACGAATCGACGTTCCTGATCTCACAACAGAGACTTTTATCTGTCAATCGGACGTCCTTGTAGACCAGTATAGGTCATCCGAGTGCCTGAAGATGCAGCCAACTCTTGCGCCAGCGCCGCACAACATGCGGAACGAGCCAGTAAGTCGAGCGGCGCTCGGTGTCTAAATCTCGAGGGGTGTAGCTGACATCTCGCGATAGGACCATGCTGTCGAGCAAGGTGGGTATCCATGGTGCTTTTTGTACAGGCACGGCGTCCAGAAGCTGACGTGCCTCGATGTTAGCTCTTGCTCAGCAGCTCGCACCCCACGTGCGACCACAGCACCAGGTCGACAATTTGCAGCCCCAAAGCTCTGCGAGTCCGCACGACCACAACATTGATCCAGCTATTGCGGGTAGCGCAATGAGGGGTGCAAGTCCGGGTGAGAGCGGAGGCGATGGCAACGGTACTGCAAGCGATAGTAGGAAAGGCGGCAAACGCGAGCTTTCGACTTCGAAACGTGCTGCACAGAATCGGGCTGCGCAGGTAAGTGCTTTAAAGTTGATGAATTTCGTGTTTATGTCGGGTTAATTTCGTCGGAACTGTCGTTGCGAAGTATCACGTGATTGCCTTTGTAAGCAAGACTAGCTTTCTGAAGAACTTGTACAGACCTGAGTGGCCCAATGGATCACTTGGATTGACATCACTTACCTCGACTACGAAGTCTTACTAATTGTCATCAGCGTGCTTTTCGGCAAAGAAAGGAGGGGCACATTAAACAGCTCGAAGCACAAGTCAAAGACTATTCGGCTCTCTCTGAGAGCTACAAAGCCATCCAGGCGGAGAACTACCAGCTACGGGACTACATCATCAGTCTGCAGTCGCGGCTGATCGAGGCTCAAGGCGAATTCCCCCAGCCGCCTCCGAACATCGAGCTCCCACGCCCCTCGAACCATCCTCACCAGCACATACAGGCTCCTACCGCTCCCATGGGATCGTCGGCCGTTAGCCAATTGCAGGCTTCTGCTGCTCAAGCGGTTGCAGATCTCGGTGCTGACCATCAGCTGGATGGCAGTGCCTATCGCGGAAGTAATCAGGCGCCACAAAGAAGAAGTGTCGGCGACAACGACGATTTGAATAACCGACCCAGTGTCGCTTGATGCTGCACACTTGGCCTTGAGCTGGACCTCTACACTTGGTCGCCTTATGATGACGAAGGGTGCTGCAGGCGTTGACGTCTATAGACAGTGGATACGCTGCATATGGTAGGGGCGGTTTGTGATGGCGTCCGGGGCTAGTATGAGGTAGCCGTGTTTTGCCAGGTATATTTGTATGGAACTGGCATGGCATACGTGCCAACATTGCCGCAAGCTTCACTTTACTGGCAGATCTAGCTTGACAGCATAGAACTCCAACATGAGTCCACAATAGTAGCGACGTAGACAAGCGCCAATTGCTGCGTCCTTCGATCAAAAGCGCTTAGGTTACTCAAACATTGAGGACATTGCCAAGATTATGTTCCTGACGAAACTGTCAGTCCAGCGGTTCATGATGATCCACGCAGGATGGTACGTACCTTCATGTGTTCTGGGCCCCTCTCAAGATACTCTGCTCTGGTAATCCTGCTTTGTTGGAAGCCAGGCTCGCGTGACCATTGCGCGGCGCCTCGCCATGCGTCCAGGAGCGGGTCCCCAGCTTGGCGAAGATGCATAGCAGAGTCGCTAGGTAAGACTGCACGCAGTTCATGGCGTAGACGCTCCTCGAAGCCAGAGAACAACGTGTTGCCACCCGTTAGAAATATGTCATGTAGGATACTGTCACGGTCCTGCGGCTTGGACAAGCCATGGTTGATGATATCCCTCGCTATCTCGACTATACCTGCTTGATCTAGTCCTGCGATTGCGGGCTGGAATACGATCTCTGGAACTCGTATTCGCTCGACATTGAGATGTACTTGGTGACTCTCTTGCTGACTTTCGGGGTTGAACGGCCGTGGACCCCGGAGAAAAGCGTGCATGAGACTCTTGGTCCAGTCGGTTTGTGCTTCTCGCGTATTGTGCTCCGTGAAGCTAGGATCGTACTTCAGCAGTTGCGCTTCTATTCCTTTCAGCGTCATGCCAAGGTCTTCCTCTTCTTCATCGTCGCTCTGTTCGCCGGTCGCAACTGTCCGGTAAACACCCCAGTCGTCATCGTTTGCGCCGAAGTTGTCATCGTCTCCACCTCGTCGTCGCTTGCGGCCCGGCTGATCGGACGCAAGGTTTGCCAATGTCTTCATTCGGTTCTGGCTTGCGAGGGATTTGCGGTTGCCAAGATCCGCTTTCAGCTTTTCTTTATCTTTAAGCTTCTGTAGCACGACCTATGTTGCATCTAAGCCTCCACAGCTCAAGGTCGTAGAGGCCAAATTATTTGCTTACCGTCCGCGCTGCTCTACGCTGCTCCAACCATCCTTCTAGATCATTGTCTCGACGATCACTATCCAATCTTTCTTGCTCGGCTGTACGCGCCTTTTCATTCTCTTTCTCGATCTTGGCACGAGCTCGTGCATCTACGTTAGACTTCATCAGCCGCTGGTGTCTCTTCTCTTTCAGGCCAGCTTCATCTAGTTTGTCATCTGGGATTTCCAATTGCGGGAACGTAGCCTTTTCTTCCGCCTCTGGATTTTCTGGCCCACCGACATCCTTATTCCTCGCTTTCCGTACAGATTTCTCAAGATCTTTGATTGTCCTGTCCAAATGGGCTTCATCCTTAAATTCGTCTTCGTCCAGCAAGCGCTTGGTCTCTTTCTTGGTCTGATTGAGAAGCTTGCCTTGCAGATCCTTGTAGTATTCGAGTTCCTGCTCCTTCCTAACGAGTTTTTCCAGTCTCATCTTAGCTGCCTGCTCTTGCAGTCTTCGGCCCCCCTCCCTCTTCTTCTCGGCAATTCGAGCTAGCTCTTCCTCGGTTTTCTCGACGACAATAGCCTCCGTGAATGGGTACTGAATTATGTGGTCTCTATCTTCTAGGCCGGACCAGTCCAAGTAATGCCGCATCTCGCTGTCGAAGTCTAGGGAAACGTAGCCGTGCTGCCGGACCGTGTCTTCTGCCTGATAATCGGTGAACTTGCCAGGAAAGGTAGGATATTTCAACTTCAGAAGCTTGAGAAGATATTCCGCCCCCTGAGATCCGCCCCAATTTAAGCGTGTGACGCTTGCCATGACTGGTTTTGAATTCAGGACGGGAATGAGATGTGTGGACGTGTGGGAAGAAGAAACGATTAAACCGCTCTTTCCTTTATTGTATCTGTATGAGAACAGGCAATCAATGCCATAGGCCAGGGAGGGGGCGGAGTAACACTCGAATAGAAGCTCGGTCATAGCTATCGTATGTTAGTGACAGATGTCCCTTAAGGAAGGTGGGTTCGCACTCTTCCGTGAATACGCCAGATTAGCTAGGGGCTCGGTCATCAGCACAGGTCTATCCAGACCGCCCTCTGCACCGTCCAGACCGAGTCCGCTGAAAGCATAGTCTAGTATTCCTTCCATCACGTCCCAATTACCGACAACACTGCTTCCGGGTTCGAAAGCATTTCGAATCTGTCCACGTGTGGTAGCATCGGCGAAAGCATCATATCCGACGTATGACACCGTCCTATTGATTTTGCGATCCCTGTAACGAGCCACATTCGCAGGGAATGACATTCGAGGAGCTTTGTCAAAGGACCATCCCGCTCGCACAAGGCCAGCTCCTGCTTGTGAATCAGCAAATTGCTGCGTATACAGTCCGTAGATTTATACGGGCCATTATCAATGACGATTGCTGTGTCGCTTGAAGATTGCTTGTAGCCTTCGGATGGCGCTGCGTGGTAGCCTTTGAACGGAGCTTCTACCGAGGGCCAGAGTCGTGGAGGGGGCTTGACATCGTTTCTCTCGAGCACAGTCTTGGATCGCGAGATTGGTTCAAGGTAACGGGAGGATGTTATAGTCATAGTGGTAGCTGGCTTTGTACCGTTAGGCGTCTAAGGGGTGAGGCCGTTACCTCAACGGGTTATTGCGATGCATCAGTCTGAGCACCGTTTGCTCTAGATACCAGCCTCATGTTTTTGTGTCGTTTCATGACCAATTGACTTTGTAGAGTCATGCAGGCAAAAGGGTTCATTTACGGTAACGCCCTTGAAACCTTCGGACATCGCTATTTTAGGCGCAAGTACCACAGCACGTGACTGTTATGGCTACTCCTTCCTGCACTTTGCTACATGTACGCAATAACGGTGTAGATGCGAGGCCATGGGATGGTCACTGACGACTTAACATGATCTACTGTACGCAGCCAACGCTCGCAAATGTACTTCAACTCACCGAAAATATTTTGGCGAAGCCTTCAGCATGGTTCTTGAAGACTCTCAGTTGCTGCCAAAAAGAGATCATTATCCAGAACCGCTCGAATGGCAGTCCATCGCCTACCTTCGAGATGGAACAGGACGTTCGAGCGATAGTTCTTGAACATCTGAGCAACGAGCTCGACATTGATGTTCTGAACGTTGATCTCCTGTCCCCGCCGTACCTGCATTAGTGGCAGCCCAGATCCATCGATGGAGGTTACACGCACCTGGAGGTTCTTGTTCATAACCATGACTGCCTCATTGAGCTTCTCCTATAAACGAATCTCATTTGAGTGTTGACGCAGATGGAGTGGTCATGCGGTGCCTTACGACGTTGTTGATAATGCGGGAAAGCAGAAGGCTTTGTTGATGCTCGTGTGGACTCTCCTGTTGCAGTCTTTTAATTACACGTAAATCTTCAATAGCATAGGCCTTGAGAGCTGCTCACCATGATCAATGTAATCTAGCCTCAATCGATGCAGTTGCCTTTCGGGCTGGAGCCTCATGTATCGAATACTTAAGCCCAAGAATCTACTTTCCCAATTGACTAAGATACAGGAATGGAGGTGTCTTCGGGTCATGTTCTGAAATATTCGTGACGGGAGGTTCATAACCAAATATTAGGGTTCACTTAGGTATATTTCGGGGTAGTCCTCAGATGGTTTCCCCAGCAGAGAGTTCTATTGCTTGAGATATGTACCAGCTGCTCTACAAGGCCGTGCAGAGTCTCCTTCAGCGCTCATGGCTCCTGCGACACCCGCGACACCCTCCGGAGACGATTCTCACCAGCAGCTTTTAGATCAGCTGGACCTGACGCTCAAACGCCGTCCATTCCGCAATCCCGCATGGAAGCCTTCACAGCGTCGAAATAAAAACATAAAGCAGATCATATCAGAGGCCTCTCGGAAAGAAGCTTCCGTGATGGCAACCCAAGACAATAGTGGTTCCTCGACTCCACTACCATCAACGTCTGCGATTGAGACTGGCGCCGCAACACCTATACCCATAAATGGGAGTTCTACTTCTTCCAACATCACACAAGCTGCTCAGAATTTGGCTACACTCGTCCTGGAGAGGAATCTGCAAGCATCGATGTCTTCCGGACCGATTGCAACATACACCAACATTGAGTCTGCCCCGTCGCTCCACCCTGCGCATCAGAAACATTATTGCGACATCACCGGCTTGCCAGCTCCATATACCGATCCAAAGACGAGACTCAGATATCACAATAGGGAGGTCTTTGAGGTTGTCCGCGCTCTCAACCAAGGCGTCGCAGAAAATTATCTTGAAGCACGGGGTGCGCATGTGGTCCTGAAATAGTCATTATCTCCTTTGCGACCCAAGGGAAGACCTAGAATTTGCTGCAAATCTGAAATGGGGCCTAGTAGGAGCAAGGAATCGGTCGCCATTGACAGAGTTAACAGCTCTGCGACACGGCTGCACAAGCTCAGATCGAGTTGAGCGACAAGCCATCTTGTATGGCCATCAAAGTCAAACCCCTTCTACCTGACTTCATCCTCTCGGTATGAGTCTAAAGAAAGCGCTCCGGCTTAATCGTGACCAGCTTGGATCTGCGCTCATATTGATCGAATACCGATAAGCCCATTGTAGATTTGGGCATCAGTTACGGCGTCTTCTGAATCACCGTTGCCAAAGCGCTGCGTGCAATGAAGCGGGGGAAGATAGAGAATTGATCGCAGACAGGGAGTTTGTATGTCGTGAAGTTGAGACAGCCGAAAAACAGGAACATATGTACAATAATCACTGCTCAG
>JAABUJ010004655.1_pt1 | contig 14266 bp, 14 predicted proteins | sample 5559131 | NCBI WGS metagenome assembly JAABUJ01 (sample SAMN10711875, study PRJNA513366) | rock metagenome | isolation source: Antarctica rocks | place: Antarctica: Victoria Land, Mt New Zealand nord | collected 2016-01-07
CTCCACCAAGCGCGTGGATGAGATGGAAAAGTGCGGCCATTACGAGCATTGGCAAGAGGATTTCCAGCTTGTCAAAGAGATGGGTATCACCCATCTGCGCTATGGCCCGCCGCTGTACAAAGCGCACCTGGGGCCGGGCAAGTACGATTGGGACTTCAGCGACCAGAAGTTCCCGGCCCTGCGCAAGCTGGGCATTGAGCCAATCGTAGATTTGTGCCATTTTGGCGTGCCGGACTGGGTGGGAGGGTTCCAAAACAAAGACTGGCCTCCGCTGTTTGCCGAGTACGCCAAAGCCTTTGCGCAGCGCTTTCCCCATGTGCGTTTCTACACGCCCGTCAACGAGATTTACATTGCGGCGGAGTTCTCCGGCCAGTACGGCTGGTGGAATGAGCGCGGCACCAGTGACCGAGGCTTTGTTACTGCCCTGCATAACTTGTGCAAAGCAAACGTGCTGGCAATGCGCGCCATTCTGGAAGTGCGGCCCGATGCCATCTTTATCCAGAGCGAGTCCTCGGAGTACTTCCACGCCGACAGCCCTTCTGTAATGAAGCAAGCCAACATCCTCAACGAGAAGCGGTTCCTTTCACTCGACCTGACCTGCGGCCATCCGGTTTATGATGTCATGTACGAGTACCTGATGGACAACGGGATGACCCGTGACGAGTACCACTGGTTTGGCGAGCATCATGTCAAGGCAAGCTGCGTGATGGGCAACGATTATTACATCACCAACGAACACCTGGTGCATGAAGACGGCAGCACGTCGCCGTCGGGCGAGATATTCGGCTACTATGTCATCACGCACCAGTATTATCTGCGCTACCGCCTGCCTGTGATGCACACCGAAACGAACTTGCAGGACGCAGACCAGGCCCCGGCCTGGCTGCGCAAGGAATGGGCAAACCTGCTGCGTTTGCGTCAGGACGGCGTGCCGATCATCGGCTTTACCTGGTACAGCCTGACCGACCAGGTGGACTGGGACAGCGCGCTGCGCAATGACGCCGGGCACGACAACCCGCTGGGCTTGTACGACCTGAACCGGAAGGTGCGGCCTGTCGGCACGGCCTACCAGAAGCTGATCCAGCAGTGGAAAGATATTCTGCCCACCGGCAGCTACAGCCTTGACCTGGGCTGACGCCGTCCCGCGCAAAGGGCCGCAACGAAAGAGAAAGCCGCAATGGAGACATTGGCATATATGGGGCTGCCGCACTGCCTGCGCCTTGCAAACGGCACGGCGGAGGTAATCGTCACCACCGATGTCGGCCCGCGCGTGCTGCGCTACAGCCTGGCCGGCGGGGAGAACATCTTCGGCGAGTACCCTGACCTGTCCACGCCCACGGAGCTGAGCAACTGGAAGCCGTATGGCGGACACCGGCTGTGGGCGGCCCCGGAAGCGATGCCGCGCTCCTATGCGCCGGACAACACGCCCATTCAATCCACGCCCGAGGGCGATCTGTCCGTGCGGCTGACACAGGCGACAGACGCGGCCGGCCTGCAAAAAGAGATGGTGGTGACGCTCGCCCCGCAGGGAACAGGCGTGACTGTTCACCACACCCTCACCAACCGAAACCGGTGGGCCATAGAACTCGCGCCTTGGTGCAGCACAGTCCTGCGCGGCGGGGTGGCTATTGTTCCGCAGGAGCCGTTCCGCTCGCACGCCGAGGCGCTGGCCCCGGCCCGCCCGCTGGCCCTTTGGTACTTTACCGATCTCTCCGACCCACGCTGGACACTCGGCGGCAGGTATATTCTGCTGCGGGCCGAGGCAGGGCGGGCCGGGCCGCAAAAGATCGGCGCGCTCAACAAGCAGGGATGGTGCGCTCGCCACTATCAAGACACGCTCTTTGTTAAGCGCTTCGGCTTTCTGCCGGGCCGGACATACCCGGACTTCGGCTGCAGCTGCGAGGTTTATGTGACAGGCGACTATATGGAAGTGGAGTCGCTCGGCCCACTGCAGTCGCTGGAGCCGGGCGCGTCAGCAAGCCATACCGAGTGGTGGCATTTCTTTTCCGGGGTGACGCTCGGCGAGAACGAGGACGAAATGGCGGCGGCGCTCGCGCCCCTGATAGCCCAAACAGTGCCTGAGCAGGGCTGAAAAGGAAGTCGTTATGCGCAAAGCAACCGAAACAATGGCGCGGCTGACCCTTTTGGCTGCCGCAGGCGGCGCGGCCTATGCGGTGTGGAAGGCAAAGACGCAGGGCGGCGGCAAAGCCCCAATGCCAGCAGGCCAAAAGGTTGTCATTCTGGGCGCGGGGTTTGCGGGCATTCATGTCGCGCAGGAACTGGCCCGGCTGCTCCCGCCGGACAGCGATGCCCAGATTACCCTGGTTGACCAAAACGACTTCTTGCTGTTCACGCCGATGCTGACTGAGGCGGCGGGCGGGCAGGTGGATACGCGCCATATTGTCGACTCGGTGCGGCGTCTCGCGCCCCGCATTGGGTTTGAGCAGGGCCGCGTGGAAACCGTTGACCCCAAAGCGCGGCGGGTGACGCTGACAGTCAGCGGCAGTGACGGCATCCCGCCTTCGCGCCGGACACTGAGCGCCGACCACCTGGTCTTTGCGCTCGGCTCCACTACCAACTTTCACGGCCTGCCGGGCGTGCCGGAACACTCCCAAGGCATCAAAACGATTGCGGATGCGGCGGCGATCCGCAGCCGGGTGCCGGCGCTCCTGGAGCGGGCTGCCGCCGAGCCGAATGCCGACGTGCGGCAGGCGCTCCTCACGCTGGTTGTGGCGGGTGGCGGGTATTCGGGCGTTGAGACCATGGCCGCCGTGAACGACCTTCTGCGCGACAGTGTCCGGGATTATCCGTCCCTGAGCGCCGACTTGATACAGTCAATTCTCATTGAACCCGGCGGGCGGCTTCTGCCGGAGCTGAATGAGGGATTGGCCCATTATGCCCAGCAAAAACTTGAGCAGCGCGGCGTCCGCGTCCGTTTGAAGACCGAGATTACCGGGGCCGGCGAGGGCTACGTGGAAGTCAAAGGCGAGCCGCGCGTTCCGGCATTCACCTTGATCTGGGCTGCCGGCATCAAGCCCAGCCCGATAGTGGAGGCGCTCCCTGTGAAACGAGGCCGTCACGGAGGCATTGTGGTGGACGCTTGCTGCGCCGTGGCCGACCATCCCGGCGTTTGGGCGCTGGGCGACTGCGCCGAGATACCCCAGCCGGGCAGCCAGGGAACCTATGCGCCGACGGCGCAGAACGCGATGCGGGAAGGGACGCAAACAGCAAAAAACATTGTGGCGACCCTGCGCGGCGCGCCACCCCAGCCTTTTGTTTACACCCCCGTTGGAGAGCTGGCCCTGGTAGGCAAGCGCTCCGGCGTGGCCCGCCTGTACAATTTCCACTTTTCCGGCCTGCTTGCCTGGGCGATGTGGCGCGGCGTTTACCTCGCCAAAATGCCGGGATGGGGCAAGCGCGCCCGTATTTTGACCGACTGGACACTGGATGCGGTGTTTGGGCGGGACAGCACGGATTTGCTTGGGGTGCGAGGCGATGCGCGTGACGCCTGAGCAGGGCGCGGAGCAGCACGCCACGCGCAGTTATGCGCACTGGAAACGCTTCGGGCGGCATGAGGCGGAATATGCGTGTGAGCTTGTCGGCACGGCGTTTCTGCTGTTTTGCGTTGTCGGCGTGGTTTCGGTCATGTTCGGCGCCGCTTCTCCCGTTCCGCGCGCCATTCCTTCGCCTTCGCTGCGCCTGTTCCTGGCGGGCCTGCTTCTGGGAAGCGCGGGGGGAATTGTCGCTGTTTCCCCGCCGGGGCGGCTGAGCGGGGCGCACCTGAACCCGGCGATTTCCATGGGTTTCTGGCTGCTGGGCAAGATGCACGGGCGTGACGTTGCCGGTTATGTGCTGGGCCAAATGGCGGGCGGCCTGGGCGGTGCGTTTCTGGGCCGCTGGGCTTTTGGACGCCTGGCCCGGCAGGTGCATGAAGCGGCCCTGCGGCCCACGGCGCATGCGGGGCTTGCCGGCGTGTTCCTGGCCGAGATGGCGGCGACTTTTGCGCTTTCCTTTGCGATCTATACTTGTGTCAGCCATCAATGCCTGCTGCGCTGGACACCAGCGATTGCCACTCTGCTGGTCGGCCTGCTGGTGTGGGCGGACGGCAGCTATACCGGGGCGGGCATGAATCCGGCCCGCTGGTTTGGCCCGGCCTTGACCACCAAAACATGGCTTTTCGGGACCGCGTATGCGCTGGCCCCAGTTTTTGGCGCGCTGGCGGCGGCAGGTCTCCGGCGCGTCGGCCTGCCGCCGCCCTCTATTCCGCACACCGGCAAGCTGATGCATGACCCCCGCTACCGCTCGGTGTTTAAGCGGGACACGGTGCCTTCAAGCCCCCCGGCTTTGTCGCAGAAGGGGCTGTAATGCCTGCGCGCCCCAGTGGACGCTTCTGCGCTTTTTTCTTGACAAGCAGGCAAAGCGGGCTTATAATGGCCCCATGGCAACGTCTTTGGACACCGAGATAACCCCGCCTGCCGTCCCCAATGCGCCCTTTGTTGCCGGCGAACCGCCCGCGCCCAAAGTCCGCCGCGCCCGCCACACGCCGATCACGCACTGCCTCAATTGCGAGGTAGCCGTGTCGGGACGCTTTTGCCATGCCTGCGGGCAGGAAACCCACGACCAGAGCGTTGCTTTAGGAACACTCGCCTCCGAGCTTGCCAGTGAAATTGCCTCGTTTGACTCAAAGCTTATGCGCACCGCCCTGCCCTTGCTGTTTCGCCCCGGCTTTCTCACCAACGAGTTCAACCGGGGACGGCGCGTGCGCTACCTATCGCCGCTCAAGATGTACCTGGTGATCAGCGCCTTGTTCTTCTTTGTGCTGGCCCAGCAAAGCGCCGTCAAGCGCATGAACCTAGTCAAAGTTCCCGGCACGCAGACGGTGGGCAAAGCGCAGCAGGCCGCCCTGCAAAGCGCGAGGGCCGAGATTGGCACGGAAATCGCCCACGCCAAATCCCCCGCCGACCGCGCCGCGCTCCGCCAGGCGCAGGCGGCAATCACCGCAAAGCTGGCCCCATTATCCCCCACTCCCAAGCCGCCAAAAACGGCCCCGGGCCTGTCTGTCCATATCGGCCCGGACAACATCAACCCCGACACCCTGCCCGCCACAGTCGCCTTGTACGATCAGCGCCAGGCCGCTCTGCCCCGCTCCCGGCGCGACACCGGCATCAAACGCTTCTTATCGCGCCGCCTGATCAAGACCCGCCAAAGCCCGCAGGGACTGACACAAGCCTTCTTTGATGACTTGCCGCGCATGATGTTTGTGCTGCTGCCCGCCTTTGCCTTTCTGCTTAAGATCACCTATTGGCGCACCAAGCGTTTGTATGTCTCGCACTTGATCTTTGCGCTGCACACGCACGCTTTTGTGTTTTTGCTTTTGAGCGTTCTGCTGCTCCTGCCTGTCGCCAAACAGGGACCTGCGGTGGGCATCGCTTCTCTGCTGGTGGCGGCGTATCTGTTTGCCGCCCTCAAAGCCGTGTATGGGCAGAGCTTTTGGCGCACCGCACTTGCGTTCGGCTGGCTCGGCTTCAACTATTTGTTCTTGCTGTCCTTTGCCTTCCTGCTGACTTTGGGCGCGGCGTTTCTGCTGGCCTAGCGCGTTTCTCGCTCTGTTCAAGCCGTTGTCAGCGACGGAACAAAACCGTCCGTCGTTGGTACGGGCTTGGCACGCTGGGGGAACACTGCCGACACGCCTGTGCAATGCCAAGCAAACAGGCCTTTTATATGATATAATATCATGCGGCCCCACCCTCCTTTGTACATCGCAGCCGTGCCGCACTAGTCTACATCTTACAAGGACACATCCAATGACACCGCTGACAAAAAAAGCCAACCTTCTGCTTGCTTTTCTGGCAGTTCTGTTGCTGCCGCTTGCGCACCGCGCTTCGGCACAGTACGCCGCCTCGCCCCTCACCCAGCTTGCCATGCACAGCGAGCCGGGCGACTATATCGGGCAGGGCAAAGACTATCTCTAGAATGCCAACGATGGCTTTTTTCAAGGCTCCAGCGATCAGCAAGGGTCTTACGTAACAATTTCCTTCAATGCGGGCGGCAGCGGGGATAACTGGACCCTCATATTTGGCACCGGCAATGGAACCATGCTTGTTCCAGGCACGTACAATCAGGCCGGCGGCGGCCAGGGGCACCCCTTGCTCGACGTGTTCGGCAATGGGCGAGGCGACAGCGGCACCGGCAAGTTTACTGTTCTGGAGGCGGTTTACGATACATCGGGGCCTCAGCCTGTTTTGCTCAGATTTGCCGCAAACTTTGTTCAGTACGGCCAAAACAGCTCGTCAGCTCTCACGGGAACAATTTACTACCGCTCCAACACCCACCCCCAAATCGCCGACACAAGCCACCCAGACACCACCGCTTCGCTGTCAGGCACGGTGGGCAAGTACGGACGCTACGCCGGGCCGGTGCAGGTGGCGCTTTCCGCCACCGACCCAGATGGCGCGGGCGATGTGGCCGCAACCTATTACACGCTTGACGGCGGGGCGCAGCAAACCTATACCGCGCCATTTACAGTCTCGGCAGACGGCCTCCATGCCGTTCGCTACTACAGCGTAGACCGTACCGGAAACCAGGAAGCCTCCAAACTGCGCAGCATTTGGATTGACACGTCACCGGCCACTACCGCTCCTGCGCAAACGCATCTTATTATGCACAGCGCGCCGGGAGATTATATTGGGCAGGGCAAAGACTATCTCTACACGGATCAAGACGGCCAGTTCATCGCAACGTCAAGCACGACCCAGCCTTATGGGCAGACAGGCGCGCCGGTGAACAGCATCCAGGTTTCATTCAACGGCGCTAACTATGGACATACGTGGACATTGCAGTTTTCCACGGCACAGCTTGGCATTCCCATTGCCGTCGGCAGTTATGAGAATGCTCAGGAAGCCGTCACCGAGTCGCGGGGTCACCCCGGGTTGGCCGTGTTCGGGGATGGACGGGGCGATACCGTAACCGGCAAGTTTACTATCAGCGACCTTGTGCTGGACTATTCCACATCGGCCACCCAGCCGCAGGTGGTCAGCTTTGCCGCCTCGTTCGAGCAGCACAGCGCAGGGGCTATCCCGGCTCTGACCGGCACCATCTTTTATCACTCCACGGCCTATGTGGGAACGCCCGCCACGGTGACGTTCTCCCCCAGCACCGTAATGAACGGCCAAAGGGCAATTGGAACTGTAACCCTAGCTTCGCCTGCCCCGGCAGGCGGCGAATTGGTCACGTTGTCGGGCAGCAGCCCTGAGGCGGCGGGGGTTCCTGTGACAGTGACAGTGCCCGCCGGGGCAGCGGCGGCCTCGTTTTCTGTCGCCACATCGGCGGTGGGGGCGGAAACTAACATCGCTGTGACCGCCTCGGCCAATGGGGTGACCAGTGCAGGGACGCTGACTGTGGAGCCAATGTCCAACTGGTCAGCCGTGAGCATTGCCACCGGCCCGGACGAGCAGACGCGGGTGCTGTGGAACAATGCCGATGGGCGGATGACCTTGTGGACACTCGGCACCAACAACTCTTTGAACGCGTCTCCTCCTGTCTTCGGCCCCTACGCAGGCTGGACGGCGAAAGCCATCAGTGTCGGCCCTGACAACAACACCCATATCCTGTGGGACAACACGGATGGGCGCATGACCCTGTGGACGCTCAACAGCAATGACCAGTTGATCGGCAGCTTCCCGGTCTTTGGCCCGTACTCGGGGTGGACAGCCAAGGGGATCAGCGCCGGCCCGGACGGCGACACCCACATTCTCTGGGACAACAGTGATGGGCACATGACGCCGTGGACGCTGGATGCGAACAACACTCTGACTGGCAACTTTCCTGTGTTCGGCCCCTATGCCGGATGGACAGCCACAAGCATCGCCACCGGACTGGACAACAAGACGCACATCCTCTGGAACAACATCGACGGGCGGATGACGCCGTGGTCGCTCGGTGCGGACAACCAGCCGACCGGCAGCTTTGCCATCTTTGGGCCATACAATGGATGGTCAGCCTTGGGGATCAGCGGGACGTCAACCGGCGGCGCGCATATCCTGTGGGACAATATCAACGGACAAATGACGCCCTGGACACTAAACAGCAGCAGCCAGCAGACAGGCAATTTCCCTGTCTTCAGGCCATTTTAATACGTGCTGCCCCAGTGTTAGCCCAAGCGTAACAGAACAGGCCATCGCTTTTTGCGATGGCCTGTTCTGCATGCTGCCTGTTCTGAACGACAGCGCTTCTATTCAACACGCCAGGCATCAGCGAGCATCGGGAAAGTGTGAGCCTGTTCTACAGCAATGATGCGCTGGGCAGCCCGCGCTTCATGGTCAACGCCAGCAATGTGATGACCGATGACGAGCGCTTTGACGGCACTCAGGCAAGCAGTAATTTTGGCCGGGAACGCACTTGCCCCGCACCGTGTTCTTTAGGTATAATGTCAAGCTGGCTGAACCAGCGACAGTGGAGGAGAACCCAAGTTATGCAGACCGGCATTCATCCCGAGTACAAAGAAACGACCGTGACGTGCGCGTGCGGCAATCAGTTCACGACACGCTCCACAGCAGAGAATATCCATACGGAGATTTGTTCGCAGTGCCACCCGTTCTTCACGGGCAAGCAGAAGCTGCTGGACAGCGCGGGCCGCGTGGACAAGTTCCTGTCCAAGTACGGCATGAAGAAATAGCAGCATTCGGAAACAACCGGGGCGCAGGCAGGTTCGGCATGAGGCTGAACTTGTCTGCGCCCTGCCTTTGCATCGGAGCCTAGTGCATCGGTGCCTAGAAACAACGCAGAAAGGGCAGGCACATGGACGAGCGCGCGCAGTATGGCGGCCAGGCTGTGGTGGAAGGCGTGATGATGCGCAGCCCGCGCTTTTTCACAGTCGCCTGCCGCCGCCTGTCTGATGGCGAGATTGTCGCTCAGCGCGAGGCGGTGGAAAAGTCCCTGCGCGGCGTGCTGTGGCTCAACAAACCGTTTCTGCGCGGGACGTTGGCCCTGATTGACGCGATGGCGCTGGGCATGAAAGCCTTGACGTATGCCGCCAATGTTCAGGCTGCCGATGGACAGATTGTGGGGGCCAGCGAAGCGCCCGCCGCCAGCGCATTGGATATTGCCCTGGGCCAGGGCGCACCCATGCCGCAGGATGCCTCGCCCAAAGCCGTGCAAAGCGGCACAATCAACGGCATCGCGATTGGGGCCACGACGGTTGTCGCCCTGCTGCTAGGCTTTGGCTTGTTCTGGACACTGCCTGCCTTAGTGACAGACAAAGTGCTGCAAACCCACAACCGCCTGGGCGCGAACTTGTTTGAGGGCGGCATCCGGCTCCTGGTCTTCTTCGCGTATATTGGGCTGATCTCGCGCCTCGCGCATGTGCAGCGCGTCTTTCAATATCATGGCGCGGAGCACAAGGCGATCAACACATTGGAAGCCGGACGCGCGCTGACCGTAGACAACGCCCGCGAAGCGAGCCGTATCCACCCGCGCTGCGGCACGAACTTTATTTTTATCGTGCTGATGACCGCTATTGTCGTGTTCAGCATCATTCCGCGTCATGCGCTCAGCGAGGGCATGGGGCCGGTCTTGCAGACAATTGGCCTGCGCTTGCTGCTGCTGCCGGTCGTGGCAGGCATTGCCTTTGAGATACTCAAGTGGGCGGGCGCAAACCGCGACAAAGCCTGGGCGCAGGCGCTGATTGCGCCGGGCCTGTGGACACAGTACCTGACCACCCGCGTGCCCGACGACAGCCAAATAGAAGTGGCCCTGGTTGCCCTGCGCAGTGTCTGGGACAAAGAACACGAAATGCCTGCCCCGGCCACCTCGGCCAGCACAGAGCCATCGGCAGCGGTGGCATGAAAGCGAACGCGATGTTCGCGATGGGAACAAGATTATGTTTGAGAAACTAGCCGAAGTGGAGGCCCTGTACGAAGAATTGGAGCGCCGCATGTCCGACCCTGAGTTGGTGCAGGACATGGGCGAATACCGGCGCGTGCATAAGCAGTATAGTGACCTGACCGAAGTGGTCAAAGCCTACCGTGCCCACAAAGACACGCTAAAGCAACTGGAAGAAACCGAGCTGATGCTGCGCGGCAAGCTGGACGACGACCTGCGCGAACTGGCACAATTGGAGTTTGACGACCTGAAAGAGCGGCGCATGGCCCAGGAAGAAACCCTGAAAGTTATGCTTTTGCCCAAAGACCCCAACGACGACAAAGACGTTATCATTGAGATACGCGCGGCGGCGGGCGGGGAAGAAGCCGCGTTGTTTGCCGGCGAGTTGCTGCGCATGTACCTGCGCTATGCGGAAAAGCGCGGCTGGAAATACGACCTGCTCAACTCCAACGAAACCGGCATTGGCGGCTACAAAGAGGCCGTGGTAGAAATTCATGGGCAGGGAGCGTACTCGGCCCTGAAGTTTGAAGGCGGCGTGCATCGCGTGCAGCGCGTGCCGGTGACCGAGGCCAGCGGACGCTTGCAGACCAGCACCGCCACCGTCATTGTCATGCCGGAAGCCGAAGACGTGGAGATTACTATCCCCGATAAAGACATCAAGCGCGAGCACACGCTGTCGGCGGGCGCGGGAGGCCAGAACGTGCAAAAGAACGAAACCGCCGTGCGCCTGACTCACCTGCCTACAGGCCTAGTGGTAACCTGCCAGGATCAGCGCTCGCAGCTACAGAACTACGAGAAGGCGATCCGCGTCCTTAAAGCGCGCCTGCTGGACATTGAAATCCAGAAGCAGGAAGAGGCGCTGGGCACCTCGCGCAAGAGCATGGTGGGCAGTGGCGGACGCGAGGAAAAGATACGCACGTATAACTTCCCGCAGGACCGCATGACTGACCACCGCATTGGCATGACCATCCACAACCTGCCCACAATCATGTCTGGCGAGTTCCAGTCCGTGATTGATGCTTTAGTGAGCGCAGACCAGGCCGAGAAGCTCAAGCACGAGAGCGCCGCATAACAATCCTATAAGCGCAGCATAAGAATAGAATAAATAGAATAACAAATACAGAGCATTGCCAAAAGGCCGGGATAACGCTGTCCCGGCCATTTTTGTGTTACACTTGTCCCATGATGACACTGAGGCGGCAATGACGATAGGAGAAGCGCTCGCGCAGGCACAGTCAATTCTTACGGCAGTCCGCGTAGACACGCCCCGCCTGGATGCGCAGCTTCTGCTGGCTTGGACACTGAAAGCGCGGCGCGAAGACCTGGCGCGCGCCCCGGAACGTGTGCTTTCCCCGCGCGAAGCGATAATCTTCCACAAAGCCGTTGACCTGCGCGCTTTGCGCCGTCCCCTGCCGTATATCACCGGCGAGCGGTGGTTTTATGGGCGGGCGTTTAAGATCAATCGCGCGGTGCTTATTCCCCGGCCCGAAACTGAGCTGCTGGTGGAGGCGGCCCTCGCGCTGCTTGCCGACACGCCATCCCCCCAAGTTGCCGACATCGGCACGGGAAGCGGGTGCATTGCCGTCTCCCTGGCCTGCGAGCGGCCTGATGCCATCGCCTCTGCCGTGGACTTATCCCCTGATGCCCTCAAGACCGCCCGCAAGAATGTGCGGCGGCACGGCGCAGAAGGACGCGTCTCGCTTCTTCAGGGGGACTTGCTCGCGCCGCTGCCGCCTGGCCTGCGCTGCCATGCCATTGTTTCCAACCCGCCCTATGTCACCGAAAGCGAGCTTGCCCACTTGCAGCCGGAAGTGCGCGACTATGAGCCGCCGCTGGCCCTCAGCGGCCTGCCCGGCGCGACCGGCCCGGACGGCGATGCCCTGCACCGGCGGCTTTTGGACGAAGCGCGGGCGTTTCTCGCGCCTCAGGGCTGGGTCTTGCTGGAAGTGGGGCAGGGGCAGGCGGAGCGCGTCGCCGACTTTGCCCGCGCGCTTGGGTACAATTCCTGTGATGTTCTCCCTGACATGGCGGGAATTGGGCGCGTGGTGCGGGCGCGTGGTGCGTAGCGTTGGGCAGGCACTTGGGCGCGTGGCCCTGCCTGCGGCGGCTTTGCTGGCAACGCAAGGCTGCTCGGCCAAAGACCCACTCACGGCGACGCCGTCCTACCATGTCGGCGTCAAGACCAACTCTTCGTCTGTCAACTCCTGGGAGCTAAACAAGGAGCCGCTTTATACCCAGCCTGGTGTTAACAGCGGGCGGCCTGTTGTTCTCAAAGCCATCCCCTCGCAGCGCGGCTTTGAGCCGAACGATCCCCTGGCGGAAGATGTCTACGCGGCCCTGCAAGCCGAGCCGTCTTTGCCCACCCGCTACCTTTCGGCGAGCGCCAAAGACGGCGTTGTCATCCTGACCGGCACGCTGCCCTCGGCGGCCCTGCGCGCGCAGGCCGAGGCGACTGCGCGCGCTGTGCCCGGCGTGCGCGTTCTGCGCAGCCGCTTGGTTGTCACACCGCCTCCAGCGAGCGCGCCGTGACCCAGGTTCTTTCTGTCAATCCTCTGGCCCCCGAAGCGGGCGTTGTGCAAATCGCCGCCGATGTGCTGCGCCGGGGCGGGCTGGTCGCCTACCCCACCGAAACCGTGTACGGCCTGGCGGCAGGCGCGTTTTTGCCGGACGCCGTGGCGCGCGTGTTCCAAGTCAAGCAGCGTCCCTTGGCGCAGGCCCTGCCGGTGCAGATTGCCGACGCGCGCGACATTTCTGCCCTGGCCCGCAGCATCCCCCCCGAAGCACAGGCTTTGGTTGACGCATTCTTCCCCGGCCCGCTGACTTTGGTCTTGGAACGCCTGCCCTCAGTCTCTGCGCTCGTCACCGGCGGCAGCGACACTCTGGGCCTGCGCATGCCCGACCACGCCGTCCCGCTGGCCGTCATCCGAGCGTTCGGCGCCCCCGTCGCCTGCACGTCCGCTAATCTGACCGGGCATCGCTCGCCCATGTCGGCCACTGATGTGCTGGAAGATTTGGACGGCCTCGTTGACCTTGTGCTGGACGGCGGCCCGACCCAAGACCGGGTTGCCAGCACCGTCTTGGATGTGTCTGTCCGTCCCGCGCGGCTGCTGCGCGAAGGCAAGATTACCCGCGCCCTGCTGGAAGCGTTTCTGCCGGTTGCGCCTTAATCTATTCTTAATCCCCGCTTTACGCTGTGTTAATCTTTATCGCGTATTCTTTTTAGCCAGGAGGATACGCCCATGTTTCCACGCCGCCGCGCGTCTGGCCCCTCTGCTAAGCAGGGGTTTACGCTGATTGAGCTGCTCGTCGTCATCGCCATTATCGCAATTCTCGCCGCGATCTTGTTCCCTGTGTTCGCCCAGGCGCGCGAAAAGGCCCGCGCCACGGCCTGCCTGTCCAATATGAAGCAGATCGGCACGTCCGTGCAGATGTATGTCACGGATTACGACGAACACCTTTACGTGCGCTACTCGTCTACAGGCGCAAACCGCGCCGGTGCGACATTGGTCGGCTCTTCCAACCCCCTCAAGTGGTGGAACCTGCTGATGCCGTACATCAAAAACAACAACGTCTTTACGTGCCCCAGCGACCCCACGCCCACGCCCAGCGCAGATGTAACTGGCGCGCTGACCGTGCCGTGCTCGTACATAGCCTGCGCGTCTGCCGAGGGCTTGTCATTAGCTCAGCTTGACGACCCCGTAGAGACGATGGTGCTGACCGAGAAATGGCCTGCCGTGACCGATAGCTGGATTGAGCCGTTTAACGGCGACTTCACGCCTGATTTGGTGAACACCGGGCAGTCGCACACCGCCGCAAACCGGCACCAGGGAGGCATGAACTGCGCGTTCTTTGACGGCCATGCCAAGTGGTATCGCCCCGAAACCATCACCGCCAGCAAGGACCTCAGCGGCTGCAACTTGATCCATAAATACCCGCTTGCTTCGGCAGGCATGTGCGACACCAGCGATGCGGGCTGCACAAACACCGGCAGCGGTGGCTATGCGAACCTTTGCAACTCGTTTGTTCCCTACCCCGCGAACTAGGCAGATTTATGACAAAACGTTTCATTTCCATCGCCGCGCTTGCCCTGCTTGCCTGCGCCACTGCGGCACACGCCCGGCCCCACGCCAAACTGGTGGCGTATGATGCCAAAGATCGCCGCTTCTATTCGGTGGCATGGGCACGAGCGCACGGCATGCACGACAAGGGCGGCGACCCGCTTGTCATCGCCCGTAAATCTTCTCTGCCCCCCGATGCCAAAGAAAGCCGCGCCATGCGGGGCCGTAAGATTTAGGCGGCTCAAAGCCGCACTCGCCAACCAGCCCCCGCGTCTTCACCCAGGACACGGGGGCTTTTTGCTGTCTTTTCGCGGGCTTTCGGAGTCCCA
>JAABUJ010004656.1_pt1 | contig 14265 bp, 11 predicted proteins | sample 5559131 | NCBI WGS metagenome assembly JAABUJ01 (sample SAMN10711875, study PRJNA513366) | rock metagenome | isolation source: Antarctica rocks | place: Antarctica: Victoria Land, Mt New Zealand nord | collected 2016-01-07
GAGTAAACGGGGCAGACGTGAGTGACGAAAGAGGCGGCAACGTGATCATGAACAGGTCCATCTGAGAAGAGAGCGAGTCTTCTCCTCTCATCCTACGCTATCTGCAACTGTAATAGTTAGTCGCCTATCAGCTCTGAACTGAGGGGTCCGTGTCGGGGCGGCCGCCACGCCTGGCTCCAGGGCGCCTACAAGGGGACACCCCTACAATGGCGCGAACCCCACAGGTGATGAGTGCTACACGGCTAGCCGAAGTAGCGTTCAGTGGCCCGCATGGTCTCCCAGGCGCGGCGGGCCTCCCGCACCGCCTCGGATGCGCTGACCTCGGCCACCGGCACGTCCCACCAGCTCTCGTAGCCGGGGACGCTCTCGTAGCGGTCGTTCTCGATGTAGATCACGGTTGTGCGGGTGGCGGTACGCGCTTCGGCCAGCGCGGCCACAAAGGCGTCGTAGCCTGCGCAGCGGATCACGCACGCCCCCAGGCTCTCCGCGTTGGCTGCCAGGTCCACGGGCAGCGTGCGCACGTCCGCCCCCGCGTCGTCGCCGGTCGGAGCGCCGTCCTGGGGATAGGTGTAGCGCGTGCCAAAACCATCCTGGCCCAGCGAACGGCTCAGGCCACCGATGCTCTTGTAGCCGTGGTTGTTCAGCAGCACGATGGTCAGCTTATAGCCTTCCTGGACCGCCGTGACGATCTCGCTGCTCATCATCAGGTAGCTGCCGTCGCCGACCAGCACGTAGACCTCGCGCTCCGGCGCGGCCATCTTGACTCCCAACCCGCCGGCGATCTCGTAGCCCATGCAAGAATAGCCGTACTCCATGTGGTATTGCTTGGGGTGGCGCGCGCGCCACAGCTTGTGCAGGTCGCCGGGCAGGCTGCCCGCCGCGCAGACCATGATCGCCCCAGGGTCGCCGGCTTCGTTGACCGCGCCGATCAGCTCACCCTGGCTGGGCAACGGCGCGTGGCGGATCGCGTAGATGCGGTCTACCTCGGCCTCCCAGGCATCGTGCAGCCGCTCGGCCTCGGCGCGGTAGTCGGAGGCCACGGTGTAGCCGCCCAGCAGTTCATCCAGCTCCTCCAGGGTAGCCCGCGCGTCACCGGTGAGGGCCAAACCGGCCTGCTTGGCCGCGTCGAACTCGACCACATTGATATTGATGAAGCACACATCGGGGTGCTGGAAGGCCGTGCGAGAGGCCGTGGTGAAGTCTGAGTAGCGCGTGCCGATCCCAATCACCAGATCGGCCTGGCCAGCGATGCGGTTGGCCGCCAGCGTGCCGGTCACGCCCACCGCGCCCAGGCACAGCGGGTCGTCGTAGCGCAGGCTGCCCTTGCCGGCCATCGTCTCACCCACAGGCAGGCCGGTGCGCTGGGTCAGCCGGCGCAGCGCCTCGGTGGCCTCGGAGTACAGCACGCCGCCGCCGGCGACGATCAAGGGCCGCCCGCTGGCCCGGATCAACGCAGCCGCGCGCTGGAGCGCGGCCCGATCGGGCCGGGGGCGAGCCACTGGCCACACCCGCCGCTGAAAGAACACCTCGGGGTAGTCGTGGGCTTCGGCCTGCACATCCTGGGGCAGGGCCAAGGTCACCGCGCCGGTCTCGGCGGGACTGGTCAGCACGCGCAGCGCTTCGGGCAAGCTGCTGAGCAGCTGTTCTGGGCGGCTGAGGCGGTCCCAGTAGCGGCTGACCGGCTTGAAGCAGTCGTTGACCGAGATGTCCTGCGTCTGCCCCGACTCAAGCTGCTGCAGGACAGGTCCCACGCCGCGGCGGGCGAACAGGTCGCCGGGCAACAACAGCACGGGCAGCCGGTTGATCGTGGCCGTGGCCGCGCCGGTGATCATGTTGGTGGCCCCCGGCCCAATCGAACTGGTGCAGGCCAGGGCCTGCAGGCGGTTCCTGGTCTTTGTGTAGGCCACGGCCGTGTGGACCATGGCCTGCTCGTTGCGCGCCTGGTAGTAGCGGAACCCCGGGGTCTGGCCCAGCGCCTGGCCGATGCCCGCGATGTTGCCATGCCCAAAGATGCCCAGGCAACCGGTCAGGAAGGGCCGTTCCACGCCGTCGCGCTCGGTGTATTGCTGCTGTAGATAGGCGATCAGCGCCTGTGCCATGGTCAGCCGCCTGCTACCCTGCTGGCCATGCGCGCCCGTCTCCCGCTGCTCCATGTGCCCCTCCTCCCACTCGGCCACCTGGTCTCACATCCCAATGTGGCCCAACTATACCACGCAACCACGCCGGGCAGCCGCGCCAGCAGTCACACGTCCCGTCGCTTCGGCGGACCTAGCGGCGCGGGGCGGCGCGGCCAGTAGCCAGGGCGCGCGGAGAAGAAATAGGACAGGTGGGCCGATCTAACCTGGCGGGCATACTCACCTCCGCGCCCAGGCTGATCCGGGCACCCACAAGGGGACGCCCCTACCATTAGCATAGGAGCGGCCCGACCGTTGGCGGAGGTGCGCCCACGCCTATTACTACAGGTGGATACCCAGGGCGATCACCACCTCCACGGCGATCAGCACGATTACCAGGACCTCTAGCAGCAAGGCGCGGGTGGCCTCGGCCTCGTCGGCCAGCAGGCCAGCGGTCTGGCGCAGCACATCCAGGGTCTGGTCCAGCCCGGCCCGCCACACATCCACGCGCAGGGCACCCAGCGCCGCCGTGTACACGCGGTTCCAGTACACGTCTTCGGTCACTTTCAGGGCGTTGCCTGCCCGCCCGCTGACCTCGGTGGTGTCCACGATCAGGCTGTGGATCTCGTGCAGGAAGTTGGTGGCTGACCGCCCGCCCAGCCAGCGCAGCCGGCGCACCTCGGCCAGTCGCGGCACGATGCGGCCCAACTCGCGTTCCGCCTCGGCGTCGTTGGTGCGGAAGGCCAGCAGCTGCACGTTGGCCACCTCCAGCAGGAAGGTGACATCCTCGCCCGCCGTGGGGTCCGGCTCCACCACCACCGCCCCGCTCCAGGTCAGCACGATCAGGTCATCCTGGTAGTAGCTCAGCGTGGTAGCCAGCGTCGCCGCCTGCGCGCTGAGCTGGCGGTGCTCGCCCAGCGCCGCGCGCAGCAGGGTCGGGTGCCCGCCCAGCCCGGCGGCAGGCCCGCCCGGGCCCAGCCGCTCAATCAGCAACACGGTATAGTCTTCGGTACGGATGGCCTCATTCGGCTGCTCCAGCGCCGGGGCCAGCGCCCCTTTCAGCCGCTGCAACGCTTCGTCGAACAGGGGCAGCGCCGGACCCACCCCGCTCTGCAGCGCCGCCGTCAGGGCGACCGCCTGCTCCCAGGACAGCCCATCAGGCAGCGCCAGCACCAGCCGAAAGGCCAGCACGCCCAGATCGTAGATGCGCGCCTCCAGCCGCCCGGCCAGATCCAGGCCGGCCAGTGTCAGGGTGGGCTGGCTCATCGTGGCCACCAGGGGCATCTGGGGCATGGCGATGCTGGCCCCCCGGGTGACCACTGGCCGCATGCGCGCACTGGGTGAGGCCAGCGTGGCGTGGGCGCGCTCCAGATCAATGCTGTTGGCGATATCGTAGAGCTGGTAGAGGTGCAGCGTGGATCGCTCGATCGGTGGCAGGTGGCCCGTACGCAGCGGCCCTTCCTCGCTCATCGCCCTACCCTCCGTGCCCGCTCGTAGCCTACCCATCGCGTCACGCCCGCGGCCGCCAGGTTCCTAGTGGCCCGCCCCTCCCGTGCCCGGTCCGGACCGGGCACGGGAGGCGGGCAAACCGTTAGGTTATATCTCTCAGCCCAACTGTCCGAGCCATCCACATGTGCAGCTGCCATCAACTCCACCAGCGGCCACAAACGTATGCACAGCATACCAGACCGGCCCGCCCCGCCTCACGACTCCCGGGAGTGATCGTAAGGATACTGCTGTGGAGCCATTGACAACTAGGAGTAGCAATGATACAGTAATGCCGCATACGTGCAGTAGCTGTGCCGCAGAACAGACTGGCCGCCGACCTAACCGGCGCCGAGTTGCCTATCCAGTGGGAGGAATTAATGAGCCAACGATCCATCACGTCCACCACCTCGTCGCCATGTCGCTCCAACGCGCCCGGCGCGCCCCGGCCGATCTTCTCCGCCTCGTTGGCCCGCGCCGCCCTGATCCTGACCGCAGTCACGGCAGCCGTGTTGCCCAGCGGAGTCAGCGCATGGGCGGCCCAGCCCGCCGCCGCCACGCCCAGTTCAGCCTGCACGGCCACCCTGTACCAGGCCAGCCAGGTTGATCCTAATAACATCTTCACACCATCTATCAATGTGACGGGCACGGGCTACCTACCCGGCGAGGCGGTGCAGGTGTACTTCGACGCCGCGCTGCCCTTCGGCGGGCCGGCACAGGGCTCTCGCCCGGTCACGACAACGGCAGACGCAGCCGGCCACATCACCCTCTCCGATTCCGCCTCGCCCGCCAACCCCCTCTTTCTGGGCGCGCTACCCGCGCCCAATACCCGCTACGCTATCGCGGCCACTGGGAACCAAGGCAGTTGCGCCAGCTTTGATGGCGTGGTCGTGCCCACCAAGGCCAACGTGCTGGTCGAGCCGCTAGGTGGTCCCAACGGCAGCACGCCTCCGGGGATGACCACCCCCGATCACCTGGTGGTGGGCCCGATCAGCAAGACCGTGCTGATCTCCAGCACCCGCGTGATGTCCAATACGCCCGATGCCAGGGCGGCCATTGATGTGGCTACCCACGACAACTACAGCGGCGTGCCCGACTCCATCTCGTTTTTGCCCAACCATCAGACCTCGCCGGTCTTCGTGCCCATCGCCGTGCGTCCTGACCTGAGCGGATCCACCTGGGCCACGTTCGCCATCAGCGTGCCCGGCACGCTCTCATTTAACGTTCACTCCATCATCATCAGCGGCACCAATCCCACGGCGGTCAGCGGCACAAACTCCAACGATGGGTCGCCGTACACGCTGCCCGCGGGCCAGCTGCAGCACGACGCGGGCAGTGTGCGCTATATCCAGGTCGCGCCTGGCTTGTCCACTAACACGCCCGCCGGCCCCGCTGGCTCCATGCTCACGGTGAGCGGCACAGGCATGGCCGCCGGTTCGCCGATCATCCTGACGTTTACCTCCGGCGGCACGGTGTTCACGCCGACCAACGCGGCCCCGGTGAGCAGCAACTCCAACGGCGCGTTCAGCGCCTCGTTTGCCGTGCCCAGCGTGCCGGACGGCCCCGCCGTGATCGTCGCCACCGATGTGGCCAGGACGCTGGCCAGCGCCTCCTTCACCGTCGGCTCGGCCGCCGCGGGGGTCACCCTGAACCTCACCCCTGGCTGGAACCTGATCGCCGTGCCCGTGGTCACCGGCCCGCCGCTGACCGGGCTCGGGCTGCTCAGCCAGGCTCGGGCAGCCTCGGGCGGCCACATCGCCGAGTTGGCCCGCTGGGACGGGTCAACCTGGGGCGTCTTGGTGAACCAGGACGGCATCACCTCCAGTTCCACTATCCCCGACTTCAACCTGGCGCTGGGCGTCGGCTACTTCGTCTACCTTGACAGTGCAGCCACACTGACCATCCCCGGCGCCACGCCTACCTCGGTCCCCACGCAGGCACTCCAGATAGGCTGGAACCTTGTCGCCGTGCCGCTGGCCTCGCCCGGTCAGACGGCGACCGACTTGCTGAACAGCCTGTCCGCCCTGCAGCCGCTCGAGGCGGCCTCCTGGACCGGCGCCGACTGGCTGGTGCAGCAACCCTCCGATAGCGTGTCTCGATTCACGCTCAACCGCACCTCCGGCTACTTTGTGTATCTTCAGCAGAGCGGCTCCTGGAGCGGCCAGACCATGATGTCCGGCGTACGCTCACTGCAGGGCCTCCATGTGCTGCGTAGGGCCGTGGGGCTGCCCGCGTTGCCTTTCGGCCCGGGGCGCCCGGCCACCCGGACCCATTATCTACGCCTGGGCCACCCTCTCAGGGCTGTCTAGCCGACCACGGCGTCCATCCGGTACAACTCGGCTGATATGTTTGCAGGGGAGGCCCCTATAGTTGGCGTGTCTTGCACGTGGCGGCACTAGGGTGCTGGGATAGGGCACACACAGGTGAGGCCGGCCCTGGCCAGTTGGGGTCGGGCTACAGTGTGGCGGTCCAGCTGCCCAGATCACCGGCGAGGGGGCCGGCAATCGTGCCGCGCAAGGCGCCGCCGATCGTGGTCGTGCCCAGGGCAAACAGCGGTGTGCCGGGACGGACCACCACCAGCATGTTGACCACACCGTTGACGCTCTGACCGTCCACCCGGAGCAGCCCCCCATAGGCGTCGGCGAACAGCTCCAGCGGGCCATCATAGGTCAGGCCCGCATTCGGCCCGCTGGTCACCCGTGCGTCGAACGTGTAGCGTGTGCCCTGCTGGCCCACCACCCGCGTGGCCACCCAGAAGCCCACCGGCCCACCCGCCGGCCCGCTGAACAGCCCCGAGATGCGGTCGGCGCTCACCACGCTGCTCTGGCCGGTCAGGGGCGTATCGCCGACCGCCAGGGACAGGCTCAGTCCGCCAGGCCCGCCTGAGCCGGACACAGCCACCGTGGCCCCCGTAGCCAACCGCAGCGTGCTGCCGGCCAGGGACCCTGTGGCGGCAACTCGCAGCGTCAGAATGCCCTCCACATGGCGCAGCTGCCCGCCCCCGCCGTCCACCAGGGACCCGCTGAGGTGGTATAGCCCCCCGGCCACCATCGGACCCACCGGGGTTGTCGTGGCCGTGGGTGGGACGATCGGCGTGGCCATCAAGGCAGTCGTGGGGGTGGCGGCGGTGACGACCAGCGCGACGTGAGCCAGGCGTCCCGTGGCGCTGCCCACGGCGGTCAGGCTGCGGCTACCACCACGCGTGCCCACCGGCACGACGATGGCTACCCCGCTAAAGGCGCCTGTGTCGTCGGCGGTAACCCCGCCCAGATCCACGCCCCCGGGCAGTGTGAAAGCCACGCTCTCCCGCGCGCCAAAACCGCTGCCGCTCAGGCTGACGGTCTGGCCCGAGGTTATCGCCGCCGGAGCCACGGCCAGCGTGGCCCTGGGCACCACGATAAGGGTCTTGGCCCGCCGCCCGCTGGTGTTGCCCAACACGCTCAGGTGGTGGGCGCCTGCCGTGGCGGCCAGTGGCACATCCTGATAGGCTACCACGGGCAATACCCCGCCTGGGTCCACGGTCACGGCCACGGGCAGCAGCGCGCCATCCCAGAAGAACTGCACCGTCTCGCCAGCGGCAAAGCCCGAGCCAGATAGGCGCAGCCGCACCCCTGGGGCCGCGCTGATCGGGGCCGCGCTCAACACGACCGGGATAGCCGTGGGCCGCAGCGTGCGCGTCGGCGTTGGCGTGCGCGTGGAGGTTGGGGTACGCGTCGGCGTCGGCGTGCGGGTCGGACCGGTGGCGCTCAGCACACTCCGGCTGCCCCCCGCCGCCTGCCCCTGACTGCCGCTCAGCGCAAGGCCAACCACCAGCGTTACCCCGAGGGTCAGCCCCACCCAGGCCACACGCCCGCCGTGAAACACCCGCCCGCTCATCCACCACCCTCCTCTATCAGCTTCACGTCCGCTATCGCCGCTACAGCTATGAGCGTAGTATGCGCTGTCTCACCCGCGCATGTGGCGCCCTGGCGCTCCGGAATATCCGACCACCCCAGCCTAACGCCGCCTGTTGCCCCGGCGCAGCCTGCCATATGACGCTGCCGCGCCACCACCAGCCCCGGCGCGTCCGGTAGGAGAGGCCGTCCGCCGCGCCCCGGGAAGCAGGCCAGCAACAGGGCGCCGGCTGACGGGTGGTGTATACTGGGCTCGGGCGGGCCAAGCAGACAAGGAGGGACAGGGATGAGCGCCCAGGGCGCGCGCCTGGTGGAGTATCACTGGGTCCGCGACGACACCGAGGAGGATCTGGTGGGCGCCGACTGGCATCAGGAGAACATCGCCAGTCTGGTCAACGGCCTGCGTCGGGTGGGGCGGCGCGCCGGGTGGCCGTGGCACGTGGGCAACCAGCTGCCTCTGGTGGCCTGGCACCCCGATGGCACGCCCTGGACGCCCAGCCCCGACGTGATGCTGCACCCCCACGCGGGCACGGAGCGCCGGGCCCGGATGGACGCGCGCACCGAGGGCGTGCCCGCGCTGATCATTGAGGTGGCCAGCACGAGCACGTGGCGCGTGGATGTGGGGCTGGACCCCACGGCGCGGCACGGGGCCAAGGGGTTCGAGTACCTAGCCCTGGGGGTCGTTGACTATCTGGTGTTTGACCCCACCGGCAAGTACATACCCGAGGGGTGCCGGGGCTGGCGCCTGCGCGAGGGGCGTCGGGAGCCCTGGCTGCCCGACCCTGATGGCCGCTACCACGGCCCGGTCGGGCTTTCCTTCCATCCCGAAGGGCTGTTCTTGCGCCTCTACGCCCCCGATGGGAGGCCGGTGTGGCTCGACCATGAGGTGACCGACCTGGAAGATCGCGCCGCCATCCTGGAGGAGCGTGCCGCCATCCTGGAGCGCCAGACTTCTGCCCAGGCCCAGGAGATCGCCGCCGCCGAGGAGCGCGCCGCCGTTGAAGCTGCCCGCGCCGCTGTTGAAACTGCCCGCGCCGCTGTTGAAACTGCCCGCGCCGCTGCCGCCGAGGAGCGCGCCACCACTGAAACTGCCCGTGCCGCCGCCGCCGAGGAGCGTGTGCGCTGGCTGGAAGAGCGGCTACGCCAGATCGAGCAAGAGCATGCCGACGCCCCTTGAGTAGCTGGCTGGTCACCATGCGTGGTAGCGCAACGGCCAAAACAATAAACGTCCGGCGGGGGCCATGTAGTCGTCTATCAACCGTGGTTCCCTCCACCATGATAGGGACATACTGCTGTACACCCAGGGCTGTGTCTCCCGCACGTCATCCTTGTTGCATGGTACGACAGCAAGCCCGGCTCAGCACGCGGTGGGTTAGTCCTCGCCCAGCGTGCGCCGCAGCCAGGCGGCCACCTCACGGCGATCAGCGAACAGGCCTTCGCTGATCAGCTGACCCAGCCGCCAGCCCATCAAGGTCAGCCGCAGGTCTTGCAGGCTGTTGCCTTCCCCACCGCCCAGGCGGATAGAGTGTAGCGGGCTGCGCGACCCCTCCAGCGCCCGCCGCACGGTAGCCCGGTCGAGGGCGACGCCTGGGCCGCTGATCAGGCGCAACGCCTCACGCCAGGCCGCTATGTCCCGCGCGCTGGTTGCCTTGAACTGGGCGCGGAAGGCGCCCAGGCTGCGCTCCACCTGACGCACGGCTTCCGCCCCAATGGCCGCCAGCACCCGCCGCCATACCACGGATCCGACCAGCTCGCCGGTCAGGGCCGCCTTGTAGGTGGTCAGGCCCGCCTCCAGCGCGGCCATGGCCGCCGCCATACCATCGGGCGGGTCGGTTGCTTTTTCATGGCCGATGGCCAGGCGCAGGGCCACCTCGGCGTCGGCCATCATCGGTGGGGCGCCCACCAGCGCACGCACGGAGCCCAGCAGGGGCAGCAGCCGCGAGACAACCCCGGGGGCCACTTGCAGCCGCACCGCCGTCAGGAAGTGGCCCACCTGGTTGCGGCTGGAGGCCCAGGGGTCTCGGAACCCCGCGCCACCTGGCTTGCGGTCGCCCCTAAAACCACTGTCACTGAAGGGTATGGCCGTGTGCAGGCCGGGGATAGAACGCCGCTCAGTGGCGGCCAGGATAACCTGCAAGCGGCCAGCAACCGTGCCATCGTCGGCGATAGCGTCGTCCTCAAACATCAGGGCCAGCGCTTCCAGATCGGTCGGCGCGGTGGCCCCAAGCTGGCGCAGGCGGGTCTGAGCGGCGCGCGCCCGCCGCTGGTCAGTGACCATGGACCCTCCGTGTGTACTCAACGCGGGGCCGCCGGCGAACGCAGGGTCAGCACGGTCACCTCGGCGGGGCTGCCGATACGCATGTTCAGGCCGCTATAGCCTATACCCCGACTGACGAAGAGGTGTACGCCCTGATAGACGCCCAGGCCCATGGCCAGGTGGCGGGGCAACTGGCTGAGCGTGAGCAAAGGACCCACGCGAGGCAGGCGGATCTGACCGCCGTGGGTGTGGCCAGCCAGCACCAGGTCGGGCCGCCGCCGGCCCAGGCGCAGCACCACATCCGGGCTATGGGCCAGCATCACCGCGCAGGCGCCTGGACCAACGCCCTCCATGGCCCCCTCCGCGTCGTCGCGAGCCGTCGCCGGGTCGTCCACGCCGACCACGGCCAGCGCCCCGTCGTAGAGCGCGTGGGCCTGGTTGCTCAGCACGGTCACGCCAGCGGCGGTCAGGGTTGCCCGTAGCCGCCCCGCATCGTTGGTCCCCACCCCACGGCCAAAGGGGGTGTAGTCGTGGTTGCCCAGTACGGCGTAGGCGGGCGCGCGGCGCGGTAGGAGATCAAGCAGCTGGGCCACGGCGGGGATATCGGCGTCTATATTGATAAAATCACCGGTATAGCACAGCAGATCATAATCCACGGTGGCCAGCAGGTCGGGTACCTGCCAGGCCAGTTCAGAGCCAGGGTGCAGGTGCAGGTCGCTCAGGTGCAGCAGACGCAGCTCATCCAGGTGGCGGGGCAGGCGGGCCAGAACCACCTCATGGGAGGTCAGTTGTACCCGAGCAGGGGGCAGCAAGCGGCCCATCAGCCGCACCCCCGCCTGGGTTGCCTGGCTATCGGCGATGGCGCGGGCGATCAGGGTAGCTCGGCGCAACCCACGCTCCCCACTAGTAGCTGAGTGTGTGACAGGCTCCTCTGGGGCCGGGGGGCGCAGCTCTAGGGGGTCATGAGTGGACAAGGGCATGGCGTTCGCTCCATCTCCAATCCGGGATACGCAGGTGTGCTCCCCCGTGTCAGGGGCAAGATACAGGCCATCATCGCTGGCAGGTGGCGGTAGGGCGTGCTAAGCTGAGGCGGTATGTGGGGCACAGCGACGGGAGGCAGCATGACGGAGATGGGCGAGGATGGGCAACGAGTGGCAGGGCTGGCCAGCGGTCGGCCTCCACGGCGGGGCCGGGCGGACCCTCACACGCACACGCGGGCCAGCGACGGCCTGGGCGCCCCGGAAGACTACGTGGAGGCGGTGGCCAGCCTGAACCTGGATGTGGTGGCCGTGACCGATCACGATACGCTCACTGGCGCCGAGCGGGTGCGCGAGTTAGTGGCCCGCGGCGGCTACTCCTTCGAGGTGATCGTGGGCATTGAGGTGACCACCGAGCGCGGTATGCACCTACTAGGGCTGTTCATGCAGCGCCCGCTGCCCCTGTTCCTGCCCGTGGATAAGGCTATTGAGATGATCACCGATCAAGGCGGCATCGCCCTGGCCCCCCATCCGCTCAGCCCACTGACTCCCAGCCTGGGCCGCCGGGCTATCGAGCGCCTGTTGGCCCAGAGGGCCGCCCTGATCGGCGTGGAGACGATCAACCCCAGCCCGGCCGGGCGGGTGGTGGAGCGCAAGATCAAGGCCTTCAACAAGGTGTGGAAGTTGGCTGAGTTCGGCGGCAGCGACGCCCACTTCCTGTCCCGCATCGGCACGGCCTACACCGAGTTCGACGGCCACACCGCCGAGGATTTGCGCCAAAGCCTGCTCAACCATACCACGACGGCGCATACCAGCCTGGACCCCCTGGAGCGGGTGCCCCTGTCCGACTATGTGCGCCAGTCGAGTCGCAGCATGTTGCTCAACCCCGCTCAGAAGGTGGCCCGCCGCCTCAGCCGCGGCTAGCCGTCCACCGTGGCTGCCCCAACCCAGAGGGTGGGTCAGCCTGGGCCAGTGGTCGCTAGCGGTTCTGATCCCCAGGCCCGGTCAGGTCGAGCTGGTAACCCAGCACGGTGACACCGCCCACGGGCTGAAAATCGTCGTCGGGCTGGCGCTGGAAGCCCATCCGCTCGTACATCCGCCGGGCCACCACCATCGGCTCCATCGTGTGCAGCCGCAGGGCCGCCGCGCCCTCCGCGCGGGCGCGGCGCACGCACTCCTCCATCAAGGCCCCGCCCACGCCCCGGCCACGGGCAGCGGGGTCCACGGCGAGCAGGCGTACCCCCGGCAAGCCGCGCTGGGTCGAGCCGGGGTAGAACAGCACGCTGCCCACAATCACCCCGGCGGACTGGGCGACAATCCGCCGCGCGGCGCTATCCGCGAACAGCGCCGCCGGCAGCCCCTCGCGGTAGCCCGTCCACCACTCGGGGCCGATCACCGCCGCGTAGGGTTCATAGGCGCCGACAGTCAGCGCCATGATGGCCTCGTTGTCGGCGGCGGTGGCGTCGCGGATCAGCAGTTCTCGCAGCCCGCTGTTGGGTTCCGACACCGGCGCGCCCTCAGGAGAGCCGGGCGCGGTCGTGGGCGGCCAGCCAATCCATGGCGGGGCCTTTGGGCACGATGCGGCTGGGGTTGAGTTGATCGTGGGTCATATAGTAGTGGCGCTTGATGTGGTCGAAGTTCACCGTGTCACCGAAGCCGGGGAGCTGGTAGAGGTCGCGGGCGTAGCCCCATAGGTTGGGGTAGTCTACCAGGCGGCGCAGGTTGCACTTGAAGTGGCCGTGGTAGACGGCGTCGAAGCGCGCCAGGGTGGTGAACAGCCGGATATCCACATCGGTCAGTTGGTTGCCCACCAGGTAGCGCTGGCCAGAAAGCCGCTCCTCCAGCCAATCCAGCCTGGCAAACAGCGCATCGAATGCGGCTTCATAGGCCGGCTGCGTGGTGGCAAAGCCGGCCTTGTAGACGCCATTGTTCACGTCGTCGAAGATCACGGCGGTCAGCGCGTCTATCTCGGGGCGCAACGCTCGCGGATATAGGTCAACGCCCGTATCGGCGTAGTTCTCGAACTCGGTCTCCAGCATCAACGTGATCTGGGGGTAGTCGTTGGTCACGATGCGCTGGGTTACCCGGTCCCAGATCACCGGCACGGTGTAGCGGCCGGTATAGGACGGATCGGTGGCCAGGTAGGCCTCGCTGAGGAAGGCAAAGCCGTTGACCGGGTCCACCGAGTGGCCGGGACCATCGTGGAAGGCCCAGCCCCGCTCGTCGCGGATGGGGTCCACCACGGAGAGCGAGACCACATCCTCCAGGCGCTTCAGCCGGCGCACGATGATCGCCCGGTGCGCCCAGGGGCAGGCCAGCGAGACATAGAGGTGGTAGCGCCCCGGTTCGGCGGGGAAGCCGCTGGAGCCATCGCGGGTGATGCGGTCCGTAAACGCATTGGGCTGGCGCCTGAAGCCGCCGTCCTGGCTGGTCTCGGCGGGGAACTGGGCTAGGGGGGTCGGGGTCATGGTCATGCTGGGCTCCTTGGCTACAATCAGGCGGCGCACTGGCCTCCCACCTTCATCCATAGTCATTATAGGTTGATGAGACGATCCGCCGCGCGGAGCGCCTATCATCCGCGCAATGCGCGCCCGGCGAACGGAGCGGCCCGCGGCCACCTTGACAACATATAGTATACGCATATATAATAAACGCATATATGATAGTAGGGGCGGGGCTAGGGAGGACCGCGCTGATGTGGGAGTACGAGCACAGGATTGAAACAGCGGCTAGCCGGGAGGCCATCTACCAGCTGTATATAGCGATGCGGATCTCCCAGACACCATGGCAGCGCTAGTACGCTATGCGCCGCCGTCCTGATCGATGTAGCGGGGCTAGCGGAATGAGTAGGTAGGAACAGGTTGGGGAGGATGCGACGATGGGGGCAGGTGAAGGGGCAGTGAGCACTGCGGCGGACGAGCACACACCACGCTACTGGATCGGCGTGGTCTCCCGTGCGCATGTCCAGGGCGGGGTGGCCGGCGGCTTCGCGCAGGTCTGTCACGGCAAGGAGCGCCCACTGCGCCGCATGAGCCCGGGTGACTGGCTAACGTACTACTCGCCCCGCACGGAGCGCATCGGCGGCGCTCCGCTGCAGGCGTTTACCGCCGTTGGGCGGGTGAGCGACGACATCGTCTACCAACACCGCATGGGCGATGATTTCGTGCCCTTCCGGCGCAACGTAGTCTACCTGCCCTGCCAGGAAGCGCCGATCACGCCACTGCTCGATCGCCTCTCGTTTATCCGCGACAAGCAGCGGTGGGGCTATCCCTTCCGTGGCGGCCTTATCGCGATCCCCGCCCACGACTTCGCGGTCGTCGCCGCCGCGATGGGTGTGGTCCTGACCATTGGTCCCGACGTGGGCACACTCACCGATGCCCCCTGACCCGCTCGACTCCGCCTTCGAAACGCCCGCCGAGAGCCCGGGCTTCCTGCTCTGGCAGGTCACCAACCTATGGCAACGACGGCAGCGGGCCGCCCTCAAGGAAGCCAATCTCACCCATGTGCAGTTTGTGTTGCTGGCCTCCCTGACCTGGCTG
>JAABUJ010004661.1_pt1 | contig 14256 bp, 14 predicted proteins | sample 5559131 | NCBI WGS metagenome assembly JAABUJ01 (sample SAMN10711875, study PRJNA513366) | rock metagenome | isolation source: Antarctica rocks | place: Antarctica: Victoria Land, Mt New Zealand nord | collected 2016-01-07
ACAGCCTGAGATAGTCATTAACACCTACACAACCAATAATGACTGGCAATAGTACAACCAGGCTGTTGCCTAAACACGGACACTTCCTTCAATCATTGACCACTAAATGATATTTCCAATTATCGCACGAGGCAGAACAATCACAGCTGATCGTTGCCTGCCAAAAGCAAGGCTACCTACTGTATCATGCGTACGCTGCACCATGGGTTGGATTGGGTGCCGGGGGCTCACACCCCACCCAATCACACCCATAGTGCAGCGTAGCCACGCCCCATTACAGTGATATCCTCCTTACCTATGGCCAGAATTAGGCTGACCTATTATGGAGGACGTTCCACTATGATGCTCGGCCACTCGGATCAGGCTGAAGGCAGCTCGAAAGCAGAGCTACCCGAAAATGAGGCTCATAATGGGCAGCCTTCCGTCTTAGGAGACTTCACTTATATATTTGTCCCTATTTTCTAAAACCTTACTGCTGGAATACTTGAGTGCCGTCATGGTGAATGATGGATCCACTCTCGATTATAGCAAGTACGGCAGCTCTACTTGGTCTTATAGACCAAGTTGTAAGAGGAGTACGAAAGCTTGCTAGAATCAAGCAAACATCATTGCTTCTACAACAACTCAACAACGAGCTCTCCGACCTTCGACTCATCGTTGGCAAAGTTGAAGATATTTGCCGACAAGCCTCATTTCGAAACTCTGATTTTGTTTTTGACCAGGAAGCATTGTCCAGAGCGATCGACCGGGCAAAGAACGCTATCTTGGAGCTTAAAAAGGTGATTGAGTACAGCTTGCCAGCGCCTTCAGAAAAGATATCGGGAAGAATTGATCGACTCTTCCGGATACGCAAAGAAAGCGAGATTAGAGATGGGAGAGATCGGTTACGAGACGCAAAATGGAATCTCTCAACAACTATACAGTTGGGTCAGATGTACAATATCCAACATCCGAGAGCATCTTAAAACTCGTCATACTAAAGCACGCTACAGGCAAACGCAAACAGCAACTCAACTGCACTTGGTTCAGATACAAGCCGGCAACCAACAGATCCTCTCCCGTCAAGAGATGCTGGAAAATATTATAGACTTGAGACTGCCGCAACCAGAGCGGCCAGCTCTCCCACTCACTGGAGCAAGCGAACAACACGAGAATCATTTGCAGCAGCTGGCGACGCCCCATTTGGATCCGACAGTTGAAGCTGATCGCTTCCCTGAACCAGCCATCAGGTTTCGTACTGTTGGCAGCAAGCCTTGCGGACCATTCTGCCCGTGCGTTTGCCATAAGATAAAGCAGTTTAGAAGCCCTGGTCTTTTCGATCACCTTCTTGGCTCGGTTTTCATTGGCTACGATGCCTTACCACTGGTGAGCAAACCTTGCAACTCGTCTCGCTGTGGGAGAGGAAATGTCTCTAGAGCTGTAGTTACATACATGTTCCCTCGGTGGTTCCTCAATTACATTGTCATGCTACAAACACGGCCCTCGACACCAGAGCCGGTCATACGGATCTTGAGGATTCGTCCGAATAATTCCGAGATCTTCAAGGCAGTGAGGAGACAAGATATATCGAGGATCAGGAGGATGATAATGGATGGAGAAGCTTCGGTCAGAGACGTTAACGAAGACGGCGAATCCTTGATCACTGTGAGTCTGTCCATATCAAAGATGCAGCAGCTGCTTAGGTTGTTATTGTAGATTGCTTTGGTATTGTCTATCGATTATCATAGTAGCTATTTCACCGAGTTAACCCATCTCGGCGTGGATATATTCCAGTTAGATAAAAGATCGTCGTATGGACTCTGACCTTGATTTATTGAAAATAGCTAATTGCAGCTCAAAGGTCCGCCTATACGTATTTCTGGCGTCCGACTCTGGTTGACTCAAAGTTTCGACCTAAAGACCAGCTTGACATGTTTGGCTCAGAACTAGAACTCGACAATTTCCAGTTTACCTCACTTCATGCTGCAGTCCTTGGTTTGACGCCCAGTGGTACCGCACCTGAAGAAGTTATCTGTACGACACCGCGTGAGCTTGTTAACGAACTAGATCAGCAAGGGCGTAACGCGCTCGCGTGGGCCTGTGCAAAGGGTGATTTGCGTAAGGTAGAGAAGCTACTAAAAATGGGCGCAGACCCTAATATTGGAGACAGTGAAGGAAGAACGCCTCTTCATCATTTGGCGAATAAAGTAGGCTCAGCCAATGAGCCATGTCTTGATGAGTTGTTAAATCATGGAGCCGACGTTGACGTGAGGAACAGACGGGGTGGGACTCCGCTACACGACTTTACTTTTTCGTCAACCTGCACTGCTTCCTCAATTGAGAAGTTTTACCTCAAAGGCGCCAACCTCAACGCTCAAGATGGTGACGGCTGGACCCCAGTGCACTGGGCTGTGCGACACGGGAACATTGAAATCATTGACAAGCTTGTTCAACATGGAGCAGACCTGGAACTCCAAAGCAACATGGGCATGACCTCTCTTACTTACGCGTTGATCCGGCATCAGTTTAGGACTTTTAAGTATCTGCTTGAGTTTGGTTGCGACTACAATGTTCGGACTCAGTCTGGATCAACTATGCTTCATCTTAGTGCAAGGGATGGAGACATCGATACGCTGCGTTACCTAGAACAAAGGGGTTTGAGAGGAATCAAACAGGACGACAGAGACGGGGATGGCTTGACGGCGCTAGAATATGCAGAGAGAAGAAGAGATGGTGTGTATGAGTGGGCGGACTTAGTTAATCACGAGGCAACACCCGATGCGGAGCCACAGACGTGGTTCAAAGCTTTCCTTGCGTTGAACGAGAAACTCAAAACATCCCAAGCAGAGATGTGATAGCTGAGCTGTACAATACAGCACAGTCGCCGTCAGCGTGGTACGCTTTGTCCGCCGCGTAATGGGTTCGGCCGGCGGCCGTGTCTGCGTGCGGGAGGAAGAGGCGGATAGTGGCATCGGGGCGCCGGCCCTTTCACCGGCGCCAACTGGCCACCTCAACAGTCTTGTACTCAAGAGCTTTTATATTCTTATAATTTGAAGAAATGTTAAAGTCCGTTGATATGAACAGGCTCTAGATCACCCGAATCATAGCGCCTGGCTCCGTCAAGCTCTATCAGCTGCGTACTATGCAGTTCCTGCTTGCCATTTACCCTAGGTCCGTATACACACAGGCTACTCGAACCGCCCACAAGGGGTTGCTACCTGCCGTTTAATGGCTTCCCCGACTCTGACTCTGTAGAGCCTCTCACCCAGTACCGGCACATGCGTAGCGCCTAATAATGGGACGGACTCCCTACGGTAAATTCCGACTGACTCGTGCCCTGAGATTACAGCTGTTTTTAGAATGTTTGCGCCAAAGGCCATTTCGTAACCAAATATAAGTACAACCTGCCAAAAGACCTTTCGACAACCCACCACCCACAAATTCGAACGTCGCTGTCGTCCCCGCCGTCACCGTCGTCATGACCACTACCAGGCGTACCCCCAAACTTGATGACATCGCCAAGGGCCACATACAAGCGGACCTAGAGTGCGGAATGCCACCCAAGGCTATAGCGGAGGCCTCCGGATACAGTCGCAAGCACATTGAGAGGATGCGGAGGAACCTACGGCAATGCGGGTCGGTCACCAAACCTAAACTGTCCAAACTGGGGGCTCCAAGACGTCTCACAGCTGCTATGACAGAGGTAAGGGTTCACCGTCTAGAGATGTGATGTGGTGTGCCCTGATCTACCAGCTGATTCAGTATACCTAGGGCGTACTCCATTATCTCGAGGATCGACCCACAGCATATCTCGACGAGGTGCAGAGGTATATCTGGTCAGAGTATGAGGTGCGGGTTAGCATTGCTACCGTCTGGCTTACCCTGAAACGGGCCGGTTGGTCGAGGAAGCAGGTAGGCGTGCCCTCTTGTCAATGGTCGCTGTCCTGGTCCCTGTCACGGTCAGTATAGCTGATAGAGTCATCTTTAGTGCCAGGAACGAGCAGTTGAGCGGTCTCAAAAGGCTCAAGACCTAACAGGGGGCTTTCTGGGTTTAGAGACTCCGTACAACGAAAGCGACGAGTTTCCGTTGTGTCGACCTTCAACCACTTGAGCAAAGATGATAATGTTGGTAGGGTATCGAAATACTATACGTTCGAAGACTCGGGAAAGGTCTGCTCCGCTGAGATCTTCAGATACGAAGGCCAGTTACAAAAATTCTGGGGCACCCCAAAAGCTCGAGACCTATCGGGGGCCTGCTCGCTTTAAACCTCGGTATACAATCAAAAGCGACGGGTTTCCGCTGTTTCAACATCGAATCACATGAGCTGGATATATCACCAGAGAACGGCGAAAGATGATAGTGATGGTAGGGTATCAAAATACTATACGTTTGAAGACCCAGGAAAGGTCTACTCTGCTGAGATCTTCAAACACGAAGGCTACTTACAAAATTCGGGGGCACCTCACCGATTCAGGCGACACTATAGGAGTAGCATATATATTTCTTGGGTGCCCCAGAATTCTGTAACGGGCCTTCCTACAACAAAAATCAGTGGCCCCCAGGCACGACATTTCAAAATGATCATGTTTTCAATGCTCAATCCATCAGGGACTTCCTTCAATTCCTAAAGGGCAATCATCCCATTCCTATGCCCACGAACTATGTGGCTGGAAGTGAAGTCCTTCGAGTCTTACATTAGCCTGCCCCCTTTGCAGAAGTGACGATACTACGTTGCAAGCTTGGGACGCCTTGACGAACGGGAGCAGCGGATTGGCGATCTGGAGCACTCCAGGGCCTGCTTTATGACAAGCAGAGGGATGATGGCCCATGCTACGGAATGCTATATGTCACTCAGGGGCACTTCAGATCATTATTGTGTTTTACCATTTCCGACATACGAGCACCTGCTGTGAGCGCGTACGTAAGACCTATAATTTATAATATATACATATAGACATCCCTCCAAATAGCCGCTCTCGCCCCACGGGAACTCTGCCCCCCCCCCCCCCACCCCCACCAAAAACCCACCCCATCCCGCTCCAACTCTCCCGCCATCTCCCCCCGTCACATCACATATTCCTCCCACCCGTAACCATGATCGTCTGCCCATCCACATAACTAAACAGGGGGCTCGCGACCGCCAGAATACTCGCCGCGGCCTCCGTCGCCGTCCCAGGCCTCCGCAGCGGTATATCGGCGTTGGGATCTCCAGCTCCGGCACGGGCGTCTTTCTGCGCTTGCGGGATCCCCAGCGCCACTTTGCTGCCGTCGGGCGTCGTGATGAAGGCGCCGGCTTCTTTGGCCGCGGTGAGGCGCGTGAGAATGTGCCCGAATGCGATTCTATGGGGGGGCGACGGCGAAGTTAGTGGGATTGAGGGGCTGGGAAGTGGAAGGGGGATGGGGGAAGGGGGAAGGGAAGGGGATTTGAACGTGTTTGCGCGGACGCCGAATTGAGGGCCCCATTCCTGCGGGTGGGTCAGTATGGTGAACGATTTAGTGGAGGGAAGGAGGAAGGTGGAGACGGACTTTGGCGATGACTTTCGTCAAGCCGACGACACCTGCTTTTGCAAGACCGTAGTTCGCTTGGCCGCTGGAGTGGACACGCCGCTCGTCAGTTTCAGGTGCTCATCGGTCGAACGTCGGGTACGGAGGTGAACATGGAAGGGGAGAAAGGGGACTTTACGCATTCCCGTTAATCCCGCTCGTGCTGCTGATGTTAATGATATTCCTGGGCTCGCCGTCCTTGACGCGGAAATAGGGCGCCGCGGCCCGGACGAGCTTGAAGGGCGCGGTATTGTGCAGGGCGAGGATCGTGTCCCATTGCTTGTCTGTCATCTGTAATCCACCATCCCTGCATCAGCTGACATGGTTTCGGGTCCTCAGACGGGGATCGGGTTTCCCTGTGTGAATTGTAGTCGTACCTTGTGGATGACGCCGTCCCAGGTAAAGCCCGCGTTATTGACGATGATGTGAATCTTTCCGTTGCCGAACTCCGCCGCCTTCTTCACCAGCGTGTCGATGTACGCGCTGTCCAGCATGTCGCCGGGTATGGCGACCGCGCTGCCGCCAGATTCGTTGATCGCTTTGGCTACTGCCTCTGCTTTCTCTGTGTAGGGACGACGATTGTTAGTGAGACTTCTCGACGGGATGATACTAGGTGGATGGGGAATTCTCACGGGCATCGATGTCCTGAACCACGACCTTGGCTCCTTCATTGGCGAACAGTCGGGCTGCTTCGGCGCCGATGCCTTGCCCTGAGCCTGTTATTATGGCGACTTGCCCGGCCAGCATGCCCTTGGGGTAATTTAGGTGCCCGGCGATTTGGGCGGCACGTTTCTCGGCCATCTTTGAAGTGATAAAGGATTGAGCTACAGATATTTGATTTCGTCTCGACTAAAGGTGATTGATCTCGGTGATTCGTGAGGGTTAATAGTTAGATGTTGAAACTCATAATTAATTTGGGGTGGGGCGAGCTTACCCCGGACTCGAATGTGCCGAGGTTCGTTTTTGGACAATCCCAGCAAGCTACCACATGTGTACCGTGCTTCCGAAAATAGGGTAATTGTCTTTATCTTCCATTGTCATGCTAACATCTAGGTGAGGTATGGTTATAAACAAATGCCTGAAGCAAACCCTTCAAATGCGCGGCAGCGGCCAACAGCACGAGAACATGAAAGATTTGATGTGAGCTACCCCAGATGTCAAAAGAGCCTGGCTTCATCCTTTCAGGGAAACGCGCCTGCTCGGGCAGTCAGATTGGTGATAGAGCATTACCGAACGGAAGCACTCACAGCGTAGAGTGAGGCTCCGAGGATGTATAGGAAGCCCTGAAGGACTACCCATGACAATCCCATCTGAGCCCTCATCTGAAGGATTCCATAGAGTCGTACGCCGTGTACGACTGGGAAGACAGCTGACAACCCCATCAAAACAAAAATAGTAGCGCGGAATGGTCGCCATTGTGGTGTCCTGAATTTTGGGACTATGGAGACAACCGCACATCCTAGGCCAATGCTCGAGATCTGAGTTGATTGATTAGCCGTAGTAAGAATGTCTAATGAGATAGACTGATGTACCATAGTCCAGTAGATTTTCTGTAGCCCAGGCTCGCAGTAAAACCCATAGTAAATGCACGGCACAAAGCTCCCGGTGATCAAGAACACGATTCCAACATAGTCTAACTTGTTCCCAATGGCATGAACTCTGGACGAATGATTTGATAAGGTGTGGTAAGTTGCACTCATGCCCAGGCAAAGAGCTGCACCTAGGAAGAAGCAGCCAAATGCCAGGACATCAGCTTTCGAGGCTGTGCCATAGCGTGCTCCCAGAGCTTGGCAGAGCGATATGCCGGAAATAGTGAACGCAATGGCGCCAAGCAGGTGAGTGTAGATGTTGACGGATTCATTGTGTAGATAGCCAAGACTTGCGAGAGACTTCGTGTAGGAATTGGAAGCTGGTCGATAGCCGCTGTAAATGTAGTGGTTGTCTTGCTGCCATGACTGCAGATTGTCCCAGAGAACTGTCAAAAGATGCTTCACTTCCTTCCCCGTCGTCTTGGCAGCATCTTCCACTTGTTCCACGAGGCTTCCGTCGGTAGCGGCAAGTTTGCGTTGACGAGTAGCCATCTTTTTTGTCAATCGTTTTGCTAAGTATTGAGATTTTAGGGCTGATCGACACTTCTAACTGTAGAGGTCTAATCATTACGTTATGGCGCATCATTGGGACCAACGATGCTTACCTAGGGTTTAGGGGTTTGACGGACGCTCATGATCCCTGTGTTGATCTGCCGAGGTTTTAAGGTTGACCCGCATCCTACCTCCACGTGCGAACAATAACGTTTTTCACTCTCTTCGAGAACATTGCAGCTTCGGACGGCCACGGACAAGGCGAGATGGCAGGCATACTGCAAGCTAACCGCCGGCCGACGGGGTGGGGGAGACTCAGAACACTACCAACAGATCCATTGGAGATTCTGGGCCTTCCCTCGAAAGGAGATAACAGGCATAACTCTCTCGACGTCTCCAACCCAGCTCTTCTTTCTGATACGTTCACAGATTACTTGACTTCAAACTCCAAGAATCCTACTACAACAAGATCGTCGAGCGGTACATGAAATTCTGCGCCTCGATCGGCGGAGATTCGCTGGACAAGGTCTTCGCAACTCTCTCACTCTCAAGTGCATCCAACGACAATGTCGCATCCAAGGAAGCTCGAGAAAGCCTGCCGGAAACTAACACAGATACGCCAGCCGAGCTTGGCATTATCATGATGGCAACGCGAAAGCTCCGAGAAGGGATATTTGCTTCCCGCCGAGTTGATGCCTTTGCTCAGCGAGCCTACATCTTCATCATCCGTGCTGCAATCTTGACCAAGCATATGGAGTCATACTACCCTGCAATGCTGCATCTTCTGAACCGCATTCACCCCGCGCAGCCGCTATCTGCGGCGGACCTACACGAATTTGTCGGCTACTATATCCTCGATCTGGCCTGCCGCCAAGGTGATCACGCCAGTGCCTATGCCGTTCGGAAACAGTACGGGTTCAAGGATAGAAGAATAGAAATGGTCATGGGCGCGCTCGTTCATGACAACTGGTGCGTGTTCTGGCGGATGAGGCGGGCAGTGGATGGCTATCAGAAACGACTGATGGAATGGGCGGAGGATGCGCTGAGGGTGCATGCTTTGAAATGCTTGGGCAGGACTTACTTGACGGTAGAGAAAGCTTATGTGGAAAGAGTCACGGAGAGGTCTTGGGATAGCCTGAAAAAAGAGAACAATGTGGGGTGGGAGCTAGCCGGCAACAAAGTTGTTGTCCGGAGAGTCAAGGGGATGTGAGCTTAGAGCTTCGATGTGTGAAAGCTCGTTCATTAGGGCACAGCGGTACAAGTGGCGCGTTCGAAAAGTACGGAGATGGTTCGTCGCCGGGACACCTTCGACAGGAAGAGACTGGACTGGTACGTACTCGAGTCTGCATAATAAGCACATGAGCTTACAAATCGCTATAGCTCACAAAGCTGATTTACAAGGCACACATTACAGCCGTAGCAGAGTATTCAGGCATGGTTTCGCCATGGGATATGTCATAGTTTGTACCCAAGGTCATGAATCTCCAGAATGATTCATAACGCTCGCTTTTGCACTTGGCGGAGGACCATTGGGATCTTATCTCGCTGGCAAGTCGTTGCTCATGCCAGATTATATCAAAATGGCAAGTGAAAGGACTGTCTATAGGTTGAAAGTATTGACGTAAGATGCTTTTTCAGCATGGTCTTCATCCGAAGCCAAACGCAACAGAATCCCAAGGGTACGACCGGGATAGACTTGATAGATATGTAGTGTCGTCTAGGTTTTTCACCACATTTTAAAAGGCTAAAGTAGTACAGATGGTTGGTCGTACGGTCCTTCCATGTCAAGTTGATGATCGAATTAGTGCCTCTCTCAAGACGGGAGCTTTTGAGGTGGAGAGTATACAAGAAAGAGCGTGTATCTTCATTCATGCTTGTGGACTTCCTGTCCTGGTCTTGATGCGATGGAGTCTAGAAGATAAGGGGCTCCTAAATTGACACCTATTTATCCTGCCTCAACACCAGTCCACTCCAAATGAAGCAGTCATTTTAGGGCTCCCATCCGCCTAGTAAAACCCACTCCTAAACCCACGCCTAAACCCACACCTGAATTTATACTGAACCCACTCCTAAACTTATGCCTCACCCGTGGTTTAAGGTATGTCTGGATCACACACTGGCGACAAGGAAATGGCCTTAAATGACTGTAGAGAGATTGAGTGAAGAGGTGAGTATAGAGCTCTGCTGAACACGAGTTGGATGCAAGCTTGAGGACGAGTCTTCAGTGTTGGCCCAGATGTGGTGGGTTTAAAGTTAGGCGAGTTGGTGCTGGGGTTTGCTTTTAGTTGTCAAAACGTCATGCCTCATTCTGTTACCTTAGTGATTTGGAGCCCTACAGAGATTTCAGGAACATGCAGAGTTTGCTAGGGCAAACAGTTTGCTACAGATAAAAGTTTTTCCTTTTGTTGATTGAAGGCCTTCTTATAGAGTCACATTTTCATAAAGTAGTTAGACACTTATGATTATATATTCATTTCATTAGTCACTTCTTCTATGTTTAACAGATTATGAGCTTAAATACATATTAATATTTATTTATTCATTAAGTCATTTGTTTCTATTCAAAATAGTAAAAGAAAAATATCTTGTTATTGTTGTTATTTTATAAATATTAGAAAGAGCTTTCTAAGAAATAAAGTGAATTTAATGTATAATGAGAAATTATTCACATTAAATCATTATAAATTCACAGATAAAACAGTCAAAAACAATTCTTATAATCATTTCAAAGTCAGATCTTTACATTGAAAATAACTTCATCATTAATTTAGATGTTCTCATTATATAAAATGACTACAATGTCATATAATCTTACATTTTCAAAAATTATAAAACTTAAGAGGTCAGCAGATTATTTATTATGAAGAATGTTGATTAAATACAGTTTAATAAGTGCTGAATTATGAGATTTAATAGTAAAAAATGACATTGAATTCTTATTGAAGTTAGATGTTTTGAGTTAGTCAGTAATGACTGAAGAATTTATATTTAAAACAATAATGATTACATTAATGATCTTAACAGACATTACTTGAGCTGATTAAATTACATAAAACAATAAGATTACAGTTATCATTGTTTTTATTGTTAGCTTGAAGATCACTGTCATTATAAATGACATGAAAACAGCAAAAGAGATGTAAGATCATCTTATATATCTTTATTTATTTTATAAATTTAATCTTAAATATATTCTATTCAACAATCTATATGTCTATCAACTCAATCAATACTTCTCTGTTGATGCTTATACTCTGAAATATAAGACATTCTTATGAGAAATTGCAGTCTTTAATCTTGTCATTGATGAAATTCTAAAAATCATTACTTTTCTATTGAATCTAAAATTCTTCTATTCTCAATAAGTAATGATAAAATGCTCTAAGACTTATAATGTAATCTTAATTCTTAATAACTTGATTGTTGAACTAATTGATGAAGAGTGTCTCAAAAAAGAAAATGAGAAGCTTGCTTTAATGAGTAAAAAGAAGAATCATAAAGATAAGAAGAAAAAGAATAAGAAGAGAAATGTTGATAAGAATAAGAATAAGAATGAGATGTACATTTATTGTAAGAAAGCAGTTCACTTTAAGAATAATTACTGAAAGTTATACTTAAAAAAGATATCTGAAGAGATAAAGAAGAAGTAAGAAATTGTGAACTCATGAGTCTTTTATTTATAAGAGACTGATGAGTAAGATATGTAACAATGTGAAATACTACATTACAACAGCTATTCAATGAAGTTTCAATGTTAAAGTCTTGTATTGATGAAGATTAATAACTAAGAAACTTAAAAGATTTATATGTAAAGACTGTTTATATAGTACTTTACTTATTAATCATTGTGTAAGAAATTCAGCTATGATTTAATATAAGCACATAATGATATTATAACAATTGTCTCTTCTTCTATGTGCTGATTCTTCAGCACATTGATATATTGCTGACATTATAGATATATTGTAATTGCATGAAATCAAATCAGTAAGATATAAGTAATGATTTGCTTAACATTCTTATATATTTTACTTGTTGTCTATCTTAGCTAGACTGATGATCTTGCACAATACTTCAAGTTTGTCACATTTAAATAGATAGTGATTCAGCTTTATTTAATGATGAATAATATGTAAAACATAAGCAAAATCAACTTTTCTTTATTTCTGAATTGATTAGATTGATGATCTCTTTGTTTAATCACAATATATAAGAGACTCTTTCTCATACATAATTTGCATTTATTTCATCTTTAACATCTTAATAAATTAAAGTTATAGCAACTCTGTGTCTTTAAACAGCACTTTTCTCTCATAACATCTTGTAAACAGCACAATAGCAACAGTGTAACAACATTGATACAATGATCATTAAAAAGAATAAGAGAGATATTCTTTTTGCTGTATCTTTCATTAAGAGTTTAGCAGAATTGTTAGCAGTTTCTGTATATATAGCATTTAAAACATCAATATATTTTAACAATGTTGCAGTTTAAGAGATGCACTCATATAAGTATGAAGAAATACAATAAGAAATCTTTAAATTTCTATTACTTTCATCATTAAATATTGTCTGTCAACACAGTCTTAAACATCAACAAGTTGACAAACTTATCAAAGTTAGTTCTAAAAATCAAGTCTGTAAGAGCTAAGTCAGTAAAGAACATAATGAATACTGTAAGTAACACTGTTGACATACTTGCTTCACTGAAATAAAACACAGAAACAGAACATAATGAAAAAGAATACTGAGCATAAGAAATGTAAATATCTTAAAATGAACTTACTGACAAAATATCTATATAATAATGATGAGATGCATGCTCTGAATAATATTGTTGTGCAGAAGAAACAGCAGCAGAAATCTCATCACTATATATAAATATAATTATATTTATTTAATCTTTTCAACAACAAAATGTTATCTTTTTACATCTCATCTTCACTTTCTCAAGCTGCAGATGAGTCATTGTTGACAGATTTAATTAAGAATGCTTATTTAATGATTATTACTGTGTCATTAATATTGCAGAACATCATTCTTAAGATATAATTGATTTATAAGAAATCTGCTGCTCAGAAGAATGTTAAGCTTAAGATTATAATTAGTGAATATCTTTTTGCTTTACATTACATGTTACATTTCTTTTTTACAGTAGCATCATCACACATATTGTATCTCAATTTCATTTTTATCTCAGCTCTCAGAGATATCATCACTTCATGACATTATATTTTTAGTAATTTTTTTATTTTCTTATTTGCTCATACTGACATCATCTTGATGCTGCATTATAATTGTTACATTAATAATAAGTTGAATTCTTTTTATTGTCTTTACTGTTTAAAGCATATCAGCAACAACATCAGCTAATGCAACATTGTTAAAAATCAAAATTATAATTATTACAAAATGTTTTAAAAGCTATGCAACTCAGTTTAATAGAAAGTTTCTTGTCATTTTATAATGCATTAACAGTAACAGATCTCTGCATTCTTTAACTGCTGAGTTAATAATTTATACATATTTATTAATTATATTGTCATCATAACAGTCAATGATGTTCATCAGTCTCAGCTTCAGCATCATCTTAATTATATACAGACATCATTTATTAAGCATGTCACTATCTATATTATTTGTGTTACAGAACATCATAACAGTCATTATAAATCTGCAGAGATCTGCAATTTATTGTTGTTTATGATTTAAGAGCAGTGAGCAGTCACTGTGATGCAGATATTTATGTTAAATATTTTTTATTTTATAATTTATTTTCTTAGTTTTCTTGCACTTTACTGTCATCATTATGTTGCTTACTTTATTTCAAGTATGAACTTCTCTTTCTTCAGTTAAATAACAACATCTTAAAAAGCTCTCATAACTTAATGCTGTAACTCAGTTACTTTAACAACAATTATAATATTAATAAGCAGTCACTGTTCTTATTTTCTGTTTCTGATAGTAATGCAGATGCAGAGATGACAGAATGATTTGATAGTGTTTTATTAATGTATTAATTATATTTTGATTTTGCTTCTTGTAGATAGTACTATGTAAAATATTTTTAATAGAAATCTTTAATTTCTTAAATCTCATTTATACTTCTGCTTTCTCTCTGTTCTTATATCATATTCTTGTTACAACACTTTTACATTCTTCATATTCTCTACTCAAAGTCACTCATTATATTCTATTAAGTATTCTACTTACTTAACTTTATATTATAACTGTTCTCTTCTTCACTTCTTACTCAAGATATCTTTGATCTTGTATTCTTTTTCATTATTTATGAGATTCAGAAAGAACAGTTCTGACAAAGAATTATTGTTTAGATAACATTTATGAAACTTTAAATATAAGACATAAAATACATTATAAATTCTGTAATAAGCAGACAGAATCAGTTAATATGCTTATTTATCAATAAGATTGATAATTTAAAAAGATTTAATGAATTTATACAACAATTTTTTACTTAATCTGTGTTGCTTTAAGTTCTTGATGAACAATAACATCAGATCATCAACATTGTAGCTTTTTTAAACATAATTTTTGTCAAAGTACTTGACTTGTGCTTTTACAGCAGCTTATCATCACTTTATTATTATAATATAGATTTTCTTCATTTACTGTACTCAGTCTTTCACT
>JAABUJ010004662.1_pt1 | contig 14255 bp, 11 predicted proteins | sample 5559131 | NCBI WGS metagenome assembly JAABUJ01 (sample SAMN10711875, study PRJNA513366) | rock metagenome | isolation source: Antarctica rocks | place: Antarctica: Victoria Land, Mt New Zealand nord | collected 2016-01-07
TCTATGATTAAATCTGACATTTTAACATCTGTTATCTATGCTGAAGCAGTGAGAGACTCAATCTGAGAAGAAATGTGAAAAAACATTATTTACATAGAGCTGACAGTCTTGACAGTAAATGAAACATAAAAAAAGATTATGTCATTAAGAAGAGTCAACATTATAATCAGTAAATGAGTCTTTAAACTCAAGCTGAACATTAATGAATTCTTAAATAAGCTTAAGACAAGATTTGTGACAAGAGACTTCTCATAAATATATAATGTTAATTATAAGAACATCTTTATTCTCACTGTTAAGTTTAACATTCTGTGAGTCTTTCTGACTATTGTTGCACTCAAGAATCTAGAGTGTCATCAAGTAAATATCAATAACATCTTTATGAAATTCTTTCTAAAAAAAACAATCTATATAATACTTTCTTCTAAAGTCAATGTTGCATCTAATCATGTTCTGTACATACTGCACAGTCTTTATGATCTTAAGCAAGTCACATAAAACTGATATGAACAATGTGTTACTGAACTGCTTAAGTTAAATTTTCATCAAAGCAAAACTGATCTCTGTCTTCTTCTTTACAGCATTAAAAGAATCATGCTGCTTCTTTATGTAAACAATATTGTTATAACTTCAATAAATCTACTACACATTCTCTGATTTAAGCAAGCTCTTGCAGACATGTTCAAAGTTAAGAACTTAAGAAAGACACAGAAAATTCTCAGCATTTAAGTTATACACAACTGCAAAATAAGAATTCTGCATCTAAATCAGACTCATTATGTGAATAAGATACTAAAGAATCTTTACATGCAATCTGACAAGCATAAAGTCATCAGCATTTCATTTAACAAATATAATACTCTTTACTCTGTCAGTCTAACTGACTAAAGAATAGATTAAAGACAGTATTAACAGACAATTAAAAGTTTAATGTATGCAGTAATTCATACTTAATCAGACATTATCTTTACACTAAATCAATTAAGTCAATATCTCAGCAATTCTGTGAAGCATTATGAATACACACTTAAGAAACTACTGTAGTACATAAGATTAATCATTAATCTCAGCATCATGTACAGTTTTAATGAGAGTCAAATAATGCTTAAATACTCTGACTTTAACTATGCTTTGAATAAGCAGAATTGAAAATCAATTTTAAAGTGTGTTTACATGCTTGAAGATGAATCAGTGTCATGAACAAGTTAAAAGCAGAAGTTTATTGTTATCTTAATTACTGAGATCAAATACATAATCATATCAATGTATATAAAGACTGAGATCTGGCTTGAATAGATATTAAGAGACATGAACATAGATAAATATCTTGAAGTCAATTTACACTGTGTAAACATTTAAGAAAATGAAGCTCATTAAGCTTCTTTATTCATTTAGCTCAGAGAAGACAATTAAGCTGTCTTGATCTTAATTAAAAATGCACATGTATATGAGCAGTTAAAGTACATTGATGTCTTTTATTACAACATCTGTGATCTGCATAAGTGCAATCAGATTCAGATAGACTTTGTACTCAGTCAAGAGATAATTGTCAACAGACTTATTAAGTCTCTGCTTAAATAGATCTTTAAGCAGTTCATTAAATTCATAAAACTCACTGTTAATGATTAGTTAAATTCTTAAATGATTTGTTGAACTCTTAATGATGTGTTTAGTCATTTGATGTTTGTCATCAGTGAGAGTCAATAGATGCAGCCTCACTGAGTAAAAATGTTGAGAAGTGATGTTCTAGCTGCTTTTATAAAGTGAAATAGAATTAATGTCAGAGACTAAGTAAAAACTTTATCTACATTAATTGCAGTTAACATTCTTTTTACTTCTTCTGTAACTCTCTTGATCAAGATGTGCTCATAGACAACATAGTTTAGAGATTTCACTAGATAGCATAGTATAGCATGAGTATTCATTTCTTTCAATATATGCAGCAATTAAGTTCTGAAGTTAATGAGATTTTTAAACAGAAAAAGTCATCATTGTCTTTTTACAAAGAACTCTTGATTATATCTTAGATCAAATGAGATTGCAGACAAAAAAAAGAGCTATATAAGCTCTTAATAAAGAAGAAAGAAGATCTTTCTTAGAAAACAATTTATAAAATATAAAAATGTTATGAATAAATAAATTTATCTGTATCTCTGTTACAGAATGTTTTAAAAGCACATTAAAGCATTACTTCTTCTGAACTGATCTTAACTGAAATAAATGATGTAATGAATGCATTACAGAAAACTATTGAAAGCTAAAGAAATGTTGATGACTTAGCTTTAACATTTATGACAGAAGAGAGATGTAATTAAAAGAGAGTGAAAGTTCTGACATTACATAGTATTAAGAAAAAACTGAATAATTAAAAATGATCTAATAAAGATTTGCAATAACAACATAATGAATTGAAGTTAAAGTAAACAAGTAATAAAGCTAAAAAGAAAGATTAAAAAGTCTTAACTTCAATAAGAATTAATAGTGATCTGATGACAGTCTGTAAAAGAAATATAAATTTATATAATTTATGTAAAAGACTCAGAAAAAAGATTCTTATAGACTAAAAGATGATAATATCAGAAGCAAAGCAATTTCATTAATTATTTATTTATAAAAAAAAAAAAAAAAGTCATGAACTGAGTATAAACTGTATTTAAAGCAAAATTATCATTCACTGTAATGACATAATGACAAGCAAAAATGCAACTGATGTGAACAGAGTAACAATGTAAGTAAAGCAATAAATATATCAATGTTAAGTTTTTTAGCTCAATAACAAAAAATCTTAGCAGTTATTTTTAATTTATTTACAGTACTTGAAACATTCTCTGCTGACAAGTAATTGTAGCTGATGAGAAGTGTAATGTTGTTAATGATGATGATAAAGACAGTGAACAGAGCAGTAACACAATAATGATGAGAAGTTATTAAATTAATAAATGAAGAGAATTTGAATTCTGTATAATTTAAAATAATAAGTAATCATTATATTAATATAAATTCATACTTACAAAAGCTGCATCAAATACTCTGTGCATTTCAATGACAGTTTGTACACAAACTGTAGAGAAAATAATGATTATTAAATTTAATTTAAATGCACACTATAAATAGTCTATCTTTATGCATACAGTTATTGCAGATGATTGACTTACATTTTTTACAAATATAAATGATAGTGACTTTACAATATGTTTAATGAACACAAAAACAATCTGAATTCATATTAATATGTAGAATTAACTGTTAAATTATTGACAACATCTTAAGCTTAACTTTAAGTCAACTCTTCAACAACAAATTAATTAGAACATTAAGCAATAAAAAGCTGAGCTAATTAGCAGTTAATTTGTCAGAGAAAGAAGAGAAAGTAATATTAATAAAAAAAACTTAATCAATTTTATGTATTGTTAGTTTTTAAGTCAAAATCAAGACAACAATATACTGAGAAAAGAGTTTTGCAAACTTTTCTTAAAATGAGAATAATCAGTAATTTTATGAATACAATTAAAAGCAGACTTCTTTCAGTTTGAATTATTGTTATTTATATTTGATAATGAAGTAACAGCAACACAATGTGAAATACAGATCTTAAGAAATGATTTATGAAATATTAATGATATATTATAAATATATTATGAAAGTTTACATGATGATAGAGCAAATAAAAAATTAATAAGTTGATGAAGTAGTGATTAAAAGTTGAAGTGTGATCAAAAATTAAAAGAAAGAAGAAGAGAATTTTTTTTAAGAGATTGTAATCAATAATATAAATAGACAGTGTAAACAGTGAATAATTTATCTTATTATTATGACAACAATAATCTGCACTTCTAGCTGCTTTTGAATGACAATAGTGATGTGAAGCAAGATAAAATAATGTGAATGTGAACTGCAGACAGAAATTTTACAGAATGTCAAGCAAATCTTTGCACTTACATCAGCAAATTGTTGTGACTATGCAGTAAAGAAGAATGTGATATCATTGCTTACTCATCTCTTATTAAGCATCTCTATTTATGTCTTAGTCATCATTTCCTATATATACTCTACATAGTGTAAACGAATAGGAACAACTTTCTACAGACTGATTCACACACGTAGACATCAGCATCTGTATCTGTATCTACCTAGACACATGTATGTACGTACCCCGCCGTCACAAGCCCGGATCTGAATCAACCTCGAACCAACCTGCCCCAGGGCCGGTCAAGGAGGGTGTTGCGGATATAGCGGCGCTCACACCAGGGTAACTACCTTTATCGCCGGGCGCGTGCTGGCTACATCGGCGTTATGCGTGCATGGGTGCGGGCGGAGGAGGAGCGTGCGGAGGGGGCTGGGCCGGGGGTGGGATGGGTGAGATGGGGTGAGGTGAGGTAAGATGGGGGACATGCTGGTGCTGATGGTTGGTTGTGGAACGTGGACGGTGTGTGGACTGGGGGGCTTTGGGTTGGGTATTGCTCGGTTGGGGGACGAGGACGAGGACGAGGAGGTGCTGGGTTGAAGGGATGAGGGTGAGGATGAGGATGTGGATGGATTGGGACAGGGGAGAGGAGGGCGGTTGGCTAACAACGTAGGTAGGTAGGCGAGGTGTGTGATGTTGATATGGGAGTTGGGGACATGGAAGTGGAGTACCTAGGGCACGTGTACTTCGTATGAGTAGCTTCGAGCTAGGTGACGGGTGAGGAGAGGTGCGAAGGTGGATGGTACACCAATGTGATGATATTGCCAGTAATGACTTGACAATCAAGGCTTGAGAAGTCGGCGCTTCGGTCGGACGTTTTTCTTTTGAAACTATTGATAACGACCGATATACCCAAGGTAGGTAGAGTACGGAGTAGCTCGGCCCTAAGGTACAGTAGCAAGCAAGACTAACGGGAAGCATGTGGGTCACGAAACAGGCCAAGCCAACATCCATCGGGCGCTTACAGCCTTGTGAGGGTGTGCTGAAACTCAAGATTCCGGTGAGATTGTGATGGGTTGTGATGTGATGTGATGTGATGGAAGTACCTCGTTGTTGGACTGGTTGTCAGAGTGGAGGGTAAGCGCTGGGATGGGGGCCGCGGGCCAAATGCGCCGGCTCCGAGGATAGAGCGGGTGAGGTTGACAGCCCTGTGAGGCTGAGATGGCGTGTCTGACTGATAGCGCTTACCTTGGTATCGTATCGTATATTTGATCTGCATCTGCTGATGAAGCCGGCACCTATAGGAGAAGAGGATGAGAGAATGGTGGTGCCTTGGTTGGTACTACAGTAGGAGGTAGTAGGTAGGCGCTTGCAGCCTTGTAGGGCTGCAATTGGGACTCGGGTCCGGGCCATTTACCTCAAGCATGACGGGAATGGCCAAATATGAAAACAAAAAAGGGTCATGAGAAAGGCCAACAGGCGTCTATAAGGTACGTTGGTTCTCTGAGGCTGGAGGAAGATGTGATTGTTGGAGGTACTCGAGAGGCTAAGCGCTGTAAATGGCCAACTTACATCCACGACTGTGCTTAGGGCTGGTGCAGGCTTGAGCAGGCATATTGAAATAGGCCCATGAAGATGAACTGAGAATGTTGTGCTCACACTCACAGTATACATTGATCTTATCGCTCGCCATACATTACCAAAGGAGATGGCAGGGTCGAGTTCGTATGGCTTCACCCCTTCTCCTAGGGTAATTTGTACCTCATAATTCGGGTAGCAGCAAGAGGTCAGTCGGTAGGACAACTAATTCAGACTTCTCTACGCAACGTTCTATGTGTCTAATCTAAGTGATCCGGGTGTGTCTTCGAGTACTGATACAGTCGTGTAACCCTCGAGCGGCAATGGTTGCCCCCTTCTTGTGCTCTAAGGTACCGCACCAACGTTGACAGCAATCCAACGGCATCTTGAACAAGACGCTCAGTATTAACAGTAAATCAGCTGTCCAGGCCCCGGACAAAACTCCCTCGTTGGGCCTGTTCCTTTTCCGGAGCCAGCGGGTATGTCTATTTGTTCAACGCAGCTGGACCTCCCACTCCACATCTTCCCCAAATCGCTGTGGCCGTATAATCACAGAAGGAATAGGAGCCCCAGATAATGCAGCACTCAATAAACCCATCGAAGACCGTTCGGTAGTCTGGCCGGTGCACACCACCTGTTTGCAGCAACGCTGATGTCACACGCCGATGCCTTCCCGAAGCGAGCGCATTCTCCACCTGTTCATATATTAGCAGGTTCATCGCCATGAGCGTCTCTGGCAAGAGGGTTTCTGACCGTGATTATCGACCTTCTGTGCATACTGCGGAACCGTGCATATCCCTTGAGGAGTCCCCCGGCTGCCAGGTGAACCGGTGCATCTGTGGAAGATTCACATCAGCGTGGCTGGCCGAGTCCGGCTCATTCTTTGCACTTACTTGTTGTTTAATTTGCTGCAGTCAATATCTATTCCACCACTGCTCTCGAGCGTTTTCCGGCCCATAGAAGGAGGTGTTTGAGGAACTGCTTCTGTAACTGGCGGCTCACACTTCTCCACGCACTGAAAGCATTGCTGCGATGCGCCAAAGATAACGATACAATTCTAATCCACCAACCGCGTCTGTCAGTGAGAGGTCTTTCCAAGCACAATGTCGGTCCCGAAGCGGTGAGCATACCGCGCAGGCAATAGGTGTGAATATCTCAAAGGGCCCGCACGCAGCGACACAGCCAGCAACCCAGCCGATACATTGCCCAATGCAAGTGACGCATGTGAAAGACAATGCACGCTCATCGAGCTCCCGCTCATGAAGCCCAAGCCCAAGTCCAAGCTCAAGCCCAAGCTCGACTGGAGACGCATTGGCTCGCAGGAAGACGCCTCCGAGGAGCAGCAGACATAAATTGATGAGATGCATATCGGATACAGTAGAAAGGCACGATGATCGTAACGGAATCAATGACTCGAAGCTCTTCTCGGTTTTCTCGTCGCTAAAAAGATGACTGACTGCGTGCGGAAGCGGGGTCCGATATATACAGGACATGGGGGCTTATGACATCGTCCCCATCCCTCTGTCGAAGATATGTCTTCTGACGGGATGCCGAGGGGTTCCAGGTACGGATTCACAAACGCCCCCACCGGGCTGTGCAAAGTTCGAGGGTCGGGTCGCGGCATTGCCATGAACCAGGGCCAATGTTTCAGGTCCAACGGAACACTGTAAACTTCGAGTTCTTACCTGGTGTAAATGGCACGCCGCGAGTGGTCATGGTCAATATCTCCCCTTCCAGTGATTCCGACTTTCCCGGACGTGGTGGATAGAAGTCAAGTTCTATCGGCACAGCCCGAGTCGGGCCTAATAGTCTCATCGTTGATTTGGTCCACATAAAGGATCAGACCTTGCTTTGGTTTCGTGTGGCTAAGCCCAAAACAAATCGAAACCCAAGCCAACCCAAACCCACGAGGATGAGGATGAGTTATTAGTTACGGTAAGTATGAGTACGAGGGGCAGTCAAGTTGGCGGGTCTGGGGTTTCGGGTCTGAGAAGTTTGAGACCGCGTAGATGTAGGTAAGGTACCCCGTATTTTGTACCGGAGGATCGACGCAGAACATCCCGCATACACAGAACCTAACCTACCTGGTTTGTACGAATATGAATCAGGTATTGTTCAGGTATCATTTGGGTATGTACTAATACGGTGGCTTTGTCTGCTCAGCATTCAACCCTTCTAACGAACCCCATATAGATACACTTACAAATACACACCACATACACATCAAGTACACACACACAACTCCGACCCTCTGTCAAGCAAAGCCGGTGTTTCCCAGAACCGCGTTCCCGGGCAAAGCCTATCGATGAAGCCGCACGCCAGACCTCCTTCTCCTGCGGCCGCAATGATCTAAAAAAAGAATGGAAGTCGAGTCGAAGAAGTTTCTCTCGACAAGCTTTATAGGGCGTGTTGAACTCGTCTCAGTCGTCTTCCGCCAGACCCGTGAAGTTTGCCTGTTTGGACTCCAGATCCCATGACCAACTCGTTGGGTCTAGATGCCGCACCTGTTTTCTCCTCGGCTTCAGACTGAGTCAAAATTAGTCTCCTCCAGCTCAACGAGGCTGAGAACAACATCTACAAACTGGGACGTCTTCGTGAGACATGGAAAGTTTAAGATGCACCCAATGCGGTTCCTTTGATGGTCAGTCTTCACGTTCCCTGGAACGAGACCACTCCACTGGCGACTGCGTGTAAGAATTCTTGGAGAAACCCCTTCTCTAGACGTGCTCCCCAGGTCTCCGCTGTCTGACGTGTACTCGTTTCCGGTCAGCTCGCAGGGGAACTTTAGAACTAGATGGCTTTGCTGAAGGTGAGCAGGCCTGTTCAATCAATCTCATAGTAGGGGTATAACCTCGTCGGCGTGGGAGAAACCTCAGTCAGCAGCGGTTCTTCGAGTAGTCGGTCTCATCTAATCTATACAACTAGTCGATGGTGTGAGATACTACAGTCGCTTGGTGTTGAGTATTGAATGACTTACGATTCCTCTGTCGAATACGGCGTGACGGACTACTTTGTTAAGAGAATCTTCTCAGCATGACGGCCTGGTTCGCTGTGGCATATGTCGTTTCTCAAAGTCTGCCTCTGTCACCGCTCCAAGATTATCTCAAGCTGGAGGGGTGCGTTATCATGATTGCTGCAAGAGGAGCATGTCTTACCTTTCTAGGGTGGTTAAGACTGATGGGCAGCTTCATCCCGCGTTTGCGTTTCTGGACCACAGGGGCTCGGGAAACTCCAAGTCTTTCCCACGATGGGTCATCTAGCATGGACCACTCGTTCGTGGCTCTTCCTTCCATATATGACAGCCGGGGTTATGGATGAGATGCGTCAAGCACGCTATTGATCCACTTCCCAAGAAGCCTTCTCCCTAAACCGCAGGAGTGCGAGCACAGCAGCATTGTCACAGAGGAATGTTGTTCTACCCTACGATCTCCTTCTGTGTGATCTGTCCGCCAAGCTGTCCTGCCACAATCGCTCCAACGGGAGCTTAACATCATTCCTAAATTTGTCAACAGTTGCAACTTTCTACTTAGTCATACCTACCCCCCCGGGTTAGAGATATCCATCTATGAGGTGCTTCACCTCTAATACCACTAGTATGTCCACTTCAGCCGCCAGCAGTGAGGAAGAATTTATCCTCGGCCGCCGTATCCGGACCTTCCGTGTGGTGTATCCTTTCTTTACATCTGACTGTCCTTCAAACTTGACATTACACGCCCGAGTACGAGAGCATGGAGGACGTGCCATCTTCTCCTGGCGACCAAGACAATCGCAAAACAGCGCTGAAACCACCTCGGCCCATATTAGGGTTATTGTTGAACACTTGGTTTGAAGATATCCCTCACCAACTTGTACAGGCGTGGATTGACACCCCATTCGGAAAGCTGGTCCATAGGAAAATAACCGGACGAGCAATCATTCAAGGCACATACGGAAGGACACTGCCTCGATGTTCAGCCCACTAATGTCCCTCGCTTTACCACCGGGAGTCCCAGCCCTACCGTGGAAAGCGAAGTAGTCGATCATATCAGCTCGGCTCACTACCACCGAGTCTCCGATACCCTGTGCCTGCGCCAACAATATCAATGCCCTTAGACGAGTCTCAAGAAGTCGCTCAACTTACTTCTATGTACAGGCTCAAGCGCAAGCGCCCCAATCGCTCCACCTGCAAGCGGCTTTTTCTCCAAAACGAGACGAACACAGCCACAATGGATGACCCACCTCTCAATTCAAGCAGTGAAGATCAAACATCAGGCCGAGGTGGAAATGTTCCACACCGGAGGCATTCCATCGCTTTCATGTCACATACACTCATATATATCGCTCGATGGTGCCCGATCACGATGCGGTCACATGTGAGATTACCCTACGCTTGACTGGAGATATGTATACATCAAAATATACAGACGCAGTCTTCGCTCGCTCGTCGACACGGACAGCCCCGCCACGTTCACCATCCCGACGTCCGTCAAGAGCCATCTCACGGGGTATACATCATCGACTCTCTCAGCTCAGACTTTCCAAAAACCCAACTCCCGACGACGTTCAGTGTGTTCCTTCTGCCTCCCGTTTGCCCTAAAACTCGACACTCCAACCGCCATGGAGTTCTCTCCTGCCTCACCAATCTCCGTACATTCAGACTATCCTATAACTCATGCGGAGGGGAGGGTATAAACCTCGACGAAGATAGGTAGTGGGAAGTGGGAGAGACGTCGGCGGTGCAGACGCAGCGAAGATGGCATGAGAAGTGAGTGTGAAGCGACTGGCATTGCGACGAAAATATGTGAGTCTAGTTCGGGAAGGGAAGACAGATGATCTGTCCAGTGTCAAAGGGATATTGAGGCACGGACGGACTTGTCGTAAAAGTCCAGGATGCTCACTCGGCACCTTTCCCAGACCCGACACGTCCATACTGGGCGGAGGGTAATGCGTATGGGTATAGGTTCATGAGTTTAGAGCTACCTGTCAGTACTTTGCATGAAAGGACGAAGGATTGTTATCACGCTGCAGAGGCCGGCCCTCTTCCTGTTCGATAGCCAATGGCTAGGCGGAGTACTGTCTAGCCTGAATAGAGCTACACATTCACGCTTCCTTTTCCCGAATCTAGGGGAAGGGATGGCGAGTTACTATTCATCGATATCGACAAATCAGCGCTTAGATGTATCTAGGCGATATAAGAGGAGAAGATGTGATCCCATACATGCTGTTCCGTCTTGACCCAAGCCCAAACTGTATAAAGCCTCGGTTTCTCTTCTCTCGAGGAGATGCAGGCAGCCAGCAATGGGACCTCCAACAACGTCGTCAGGGATGATGTCCCGATCCAGGCACAACACCGACACACCCAAGATTTACCCAATCGGGGAGATTAGCCCAATGGGGATGTCCAAACTCCAGCGGGCCGTCTGCGTCATGAAATGCGGCCGTAAGTCTCACCTGCAACTTGGTGATACCAGCGAAGGGCCCAGGAGGATTGACCGTCCGTTTGAGGTCGTCTTCAGAAAAGGGCTTGCCTTCAGTCGCCGGCAAGCCCGAAACGAGGTCAAGATCCTGGACGACATCGGATGTTAACTTCCTTCGGCCAGATCAGCATCGATTGACACACGCAACAGTAGGCGCAGCGTTCAACAAGCATCGGTGACTTTCTCAAATGGCAATCGTGCAATTCTATCTGATTGAAATGGCCGCCGAAACAGCTGACCGAAACCATCCAAGCACCGCACCGCCCGCTTACGCAACAGCATGACGCTTGATGGTCCAAGTGAACTGCGCCGAACGCACGACAGCGACGCCGACTTTATGCTTGGCCGTTCCCGCGTCCTGGCAGACGAGGCAGAAAAACGTGGTCAAGGGTGTCGAGACGCTCGAAGTTGGCTCCGTCGTCCAGAAATGGTCATCTGCCGCCGGCGGTTCGATCTGCGTTACGGCGATGAGCTCCAGGCCGAGGAGCGAAGCGTGCGGGGCGATCTTGAAGAGCGTGTGTCCGTCGCGGTGCTTGCCGGCAGTGATGGTTTGGGACAGCGTGCCGACGTACAGCCCGCTGCTGTCTTCGAGCGCGTCGACCTGCACGTAGCGCGGTTCGTGCGTTAATTGGTTCTCGACGGCGAAAGGACAGGCTGGCTTGCATGCTGGGCGCGGTGATGTGCATGCCCTGATGGCCCAGGAACTCGGCGGTGCCGAGGACGCGGAGGTGTTTGAGCATGGGGGCGAAAGAGGTGTTGCCGTCGTCAACGAAGCACGGGAGCACGCAGTATCCGTCCATCCACGTGCTGTTGCGGTACGCTTCGACGACGGTCAGCAGCAGTCGCTGGTCAACGTGCATTGCTTCGGCGACGACAGAGAGGGCGCCGCGGAGGCCGATGCCGTACTTGATTGAGGAGGGGGACACGGTCACGCCGAGGAGGGACAGCGCGCTGTAGACGAGGTCCTCGCTGTTGTGGGCCCCGCGGCGATACATCTCGCGCAGGACGCACCAAACGTTCCACTCGCGCCGCGACGCCAGGATCTGAATATGACGCATGGCTCGATCTCGGATATCGTTGTCTGGAGGGAGATGTTCAAATGCTCGCATCATGTAGGAGGTCAAGTCATTACGTGCAACGAGGTGAAGATGACGACGCTTTCCATCTTTGTCGGCAGGTGGATGGGCGTTGTTGGTAAAGTCCCTGAGATACTGCTCTGGGGAAGAAGACGTGCCTCGAGCTGTGAGGTAGATGGAGCTCTGTATGCCAGGCAGGTCAGAGTTGGGAAAGTCGCCTATATACACTGCATACAAGACCTTGGTGTCCTCCCCAGTCACCGTTGGACTCGGCGGGTCCCGCTTGACGATCAACCCTGACAGGGCCTCTTCCTGCACGGTCCAGGCTCGCGAATGCCAAACGGGGAGAGATCCGTCCGACATGAGCGGAGGCCCTACCTTGTCGATGCCATGAGGAAAGATGAGAGTGCGGGCAGACTTGGCGTAATAGCTTCCCATACTGACGACCCTCTCGCGCCTTCTCGAGAGCGGAACCTTGATCGATGCAGATACAGTCCAGCCAAAAGTATTGGAAGCCCATGGTACGGCATATGCTGGCCAAGAGATACAGCGACTTCTTGGGGACGGCCGTCACCTTCATCCCTAGATGGTCGGCAGGGTATGGCCTCCGATAGGCCTTCCATTCTGGGTTCTCCAGCCACCGGTGGGAGATTGCAACAAAATTCCAGTCTTGAGGCTGGACGACTTTGAGCTCGGGCATGGTATTCCCGTCCGGCCATAGCGAGGCGGCGCAGATGACGCGAAGAGGGAGATCGCGTCGGGCTACGGTGTCGGCTACACTCGTCGTTGGACGGAGGGAGCGCACCCATTCATTCCATGTTGCTTCCGAGCCGGCCGCACCAGGTAAAGGCATGCGAGTGGCAGACTGATCGCTGTCGCCGTTTTCTGATCCTTTCTGACTGATACTAGATCTCGACGCTGAGCACGCAATCAGTTCAGACACTTTTGAATATCTAAGCGGCAAGTCTATCGAAGCAACTATAAGGGTAGCCACCCTTGTCCTCGTCGTCCCAAACTCCTGCGAAAGATGTAGGAACTGGTGGAGTAGTAAAGTCGTCGCCGCTTGCACACACGTGGTTGACAGGGTTCGTAGCGGTATACAGGCTGACAAGCACTGAACTGACTGATCCAACTGACTGAACAAATCGTATCAACTGGGTTCAAGAAACAAGAACTGCACGAACTGAACTCCACGTATCATGGACCACGTGTATGAACTCCGCCTTGGACGACGACATTCCTTCAACGACTATAAGACATCCCCCTCCTCGTCTTAATGAGCGTGCGGTCAGCCTCGTCGTCGTCAACGGGCCTGGGCGGCTAACGCCTCGCGAACATGCGGGCTAATATGCGCCCTGGTCATCTAGGTAAGGCTGCCGATCAACGGCCTTTGCCATACCGCACGAAACTCAAAGCTTTGACGGTATGAGCATTCCGGGGCGGAATACTTTCTGCATCTCGATGCGGAGCCTGCTATCCGTATCTTCTCACGCGAACGACGGCCGTCTCGCAAGTGCCATGGGTGAGCGGTGGCTTAAGTGAGATGTAGTTCTAGTGTTGATAAATTGCGGTACACATGCGGAGGCGTTCCGTCCCACTGGAGCTCTTTGGGCGCCGAGGCGGGGAGCTGAATCTCACCAACCCACCCTACGAGAACGGTCGACGAAACAAAAAACAAGCATCCAATTGACACGGCTCCGTAAACCATCTCCCCTCACGCCAACAACAAACCCCTCCCCTCCTCGAAAAAACCCTAGACCCATAAAAAGTCCCGTCCCAGCAACATCTCCCACCTCCGTCCCATTCCCATCCCCAACCTCATCCCCCCAAACCAGTCTCCCCACCTCCGTCCTGTTCCACGCCCGGCACGCTCCCTCGCCCGCGATACCGCCCTGCTCCTCCGTCCCCAACAGCTCGCCGAACCGCAAACCAAAGAATGATGTCCCTCAACCGATTCATCGACTTCCCGACGGCCGGCTACATCCCCTCGCCGGCGCTGCACGACCAGATGACGTCGAAGGCAGGGATCGCGGCGGTGGCGGTTGGGGTTGCGTTATGTCAGGAGTGGGGTGGCGTCGCGCGGGATGCCGAGGGAGGAGCAGCTTGTTCTTGTATGCTAGCGTTCCGATCCGGTTGGGCGGTCGCGGGAGTCATGGCGGCCATACTGCTTTCTGTGCCCGGAGAAAAGAGGGGTGTTGTTAAGGTTGCGGTTCTGCTGACCGATGGAATGGGGGGGGGGGC
>JAABUJ010004663.1_pt1 | contig 14254 bp, 11 predicted proteins | sample 5559131 | NCBI WGS metagenome assembly JAABUJ01 (sample SAMN10711875, study PRJNA513366) | rock metagenome | isolation source: Antarctica rocks | place: Antarctica: Victoria Land, Mt New Zealand nord | collected 2016-01-07
CGAGACTGAGCCCGAGGTCAGCCAAGCCGGCCTGTTCGTCACGCTCGATGCAGGCGAGCTCGGTCTCGGTGGTCACGCCAGGCTGCCGCTCGGTCACCAGCTTCACCCGCCACACCAGCTTCGCCACCGGCCCATCCTCATCCCGTGAGCCTAGAGACTAACCCGACCACGTCAGCCTACCACCAGATTGCATGCTCCCCGGGGCCATCGCCCCCGGACCAGCCCTTCTCACCAACCTCAACGCCCAGCATCTTCGGACCGAAATCACGATGAAACAGGCGTATCGTCGAAGCGTGTCCGCCGCTCAGCTTGTGCAATGAACCTCAACGCGCTGAATAGGATGGGCTAGCACCTGCCCAGGGGCAGGCACTCCGGCAACTTCGCCCTCCGTCAGGGCGTTCGCCCGTGGGAACCAGGAGAGGCCGGCATGGGCGACACGACCGTAATCAAGGTGGACAGCAGCCATTCGCCGAAGGGGCTGGATGGACAGGTGTATCTTGCCACCGGCAAGCATATCGCCATGCGCATGTGGCAGGCGGTGGCGCCGGGCAACGAACAAGCGCCAGTCCGGCGGGAGTACGACTGCGCCGGCTTCGCCATCAGCGGCCGGGCGGAACTGCATACCGAGGGCCAGGTGATCCTGCTTAACCCGGGCGACTCCTGGATCGTGCCGCGCGGCGCCGAACATAGCTACAAAATCCTGGAAGCATTTACCGCCGTCGAGGCCACGACACCTCCGGCCGCCGTGCACGGGCGCGATGAGGCAGGCTGAACGGCCGTCTGCTGATTGGAGCGGTAATAATGGATTTCGCGGCCTGGATTGCTGAGATTCAACAAACTGTGACCTTCGTCATCGAGCCTGACGACTGGCGCAAGTACTACGATGCCGACTTGTCGCCCCTCGACGCAATCACGCAGCATCAGATCGACGAGGACGTTTGATCGGGGCGACGGGCACGCTTGCGTGGCTTTGGGCGGGTCGTTGCGTCTCCTGGCTTGGGAGCCTGGGCATCACGGGGCCGGCAAGCAATGCAGGGTGGCTCTTGTCGGGTTCCAGTGTGATGGATCCGGGTGGTGCCGTTAGCGGGTATTTAGTGCGATGGTTAAAGCGCGCGAGCGGCCAACCGGCTCGCGCGAAGAGCTTTCGCCATCATGACTGCATCGGACTTGACCAACCTTTCGGGCCTGATGGACGACGCCAAATGCTTTACCTTTGTGCGCCAACGCCGCTGCCCGGGGTGTGACAGCGGCGCCGTCATCCGGGACGGATGCGACGATACGCAGCCTTGTCGCCAGCGTTACCGGTGCAAGGCGTGCGCCGGGCGTTTGGACGACCTGACCGGCCTTGATGCCGCTTCGCGGCATCTCCCACCGAGGGATCGCTGCGCGATGGTGCTGGCCGGGCACCACCAGCCGCTGCGGGTGTGGGTGCTGTGCCTTTACTTCATGGGCCTGGACACTTCGGATACGCAGGCGATGACGGAGCAGCTGCGCGCTGGATGGGCCGCCACAGCGCTGGCGGTGGACCTGCAAGGCGAGGTGGAGATCGACGAAGTCTACGGGGTGGCCGGGCACAAGGGCCAGCCGGCGGGGGTGGCCAAAAGGGGCGGCTGCGGCGGTGCCGCAGGCTGGCAAGCGCGCCGGGCGGAGTGGCCCAAGGTTCCAATGGCCAAGCCGTGGGAAAGGCAACGGAGGGCGGGGCACGCTGGAGAAGAACAAGCCACCCATCCTTGGCCTGATCCAGCGCGGGGGCGAGGTGGTGCTGCGCATGCTGGCCAATGTGCGAGCCGCCACGATCAAGCCGGTCATCACCGCCGCCGTCGCCCTGGGCAGCCTTGTCCACACGGACCAGGGTGCCCTCCACGCCCGCCTGCCGGCTTGGGGCTACGGGCACAACACGGTTTGCCACGGGCGCGGCGAATACGCCCGCGCCGAGGCATCTCGCAGAACAAGCTGCCGCTCTACCTCGGCTTCTTCCAGTTCGTGCACAACGCGCGCCGACGCGGCAAAGCCCTGTTCGACGCCCTTATCGACGACCTGGTCGCGTGATGGACGCATCACCACCCCGGAACCCAATAAGAGCCACGTACGTTAGCGTATTGCACGCAATATCGTGGGTCGGGTTAGTAACTTGGGTAATAGGCTGGTGAGGAACGGCGTCATTCAGCCTTGTCCGCCGGAGACATTAACAGGTGCTGCCTGGCGAGCGGGCCACGGCAAATCTTCAGCACAGGTGAGGAAGACACGATGAAGCACATCTCTTTGACCATGGCCATGGCCGTTGCCGCCGGCGCGATCGCGGCGCTGCCTGTCGTAGGGGTAGGTCCGGGATAAGTGTAAAAAGTGGTCACAAGAGACCAGCCGGCCAAAGAACCTTTGTTGGTCAAGCACTTGATGTGTCACCGCGGGCCAAACGGTGCCTTCGTATTCGGACGCTTGCGTCAGCGGCCGCCCTCGGTGTCCGGAAAGGGGTCCGCCACCGGCGGCAACCAAACTATGCTATTTCAATCGGATAGCGGGACCGCTCGCGCGTCCGGTAAGGTGAGCCTTCTCGGACAGGCACCGGGAACCGGTCCGGATGGATCTGTGACGAGTTTTACATGTATCCCGAACCTACCCCTCGTAGCTCAGCAGAACCAAGGCGGCACCGCGCCGCCGAACCGGGAAGAAACCGTTCCGCTTCAGCTCAAGGCCGAGCAGGTCATGGCGATGCAGCAGAGGCTCAACGAGCAGGGCTTCTTCGCCGGCCGCGTCGATGGCCTTTGGGGACCGGACACCTCGGCCGCGGTAAGGAACTTCCAACAGAAGAACAGCCTGCCGCCGACCGGGCGGCTCGATCAGGGGACGTTGCAGGCGCTCGGCATCGTCGACGCCGCCGCGTCGCCGGCTGTGGCATCCCCGGCCGCTGCGCCCCCGGCCACGACCGCCGCCCCCGCGCCCAGCAGCCCGCCCGACACCGCGGTGGGCCCCGCAATGAGCGGCACGCCGCTCGGCACCAACACGACCGGCACGAACCCTGGCGGCGGCAGCGCGGGCCAGAACGCGGCGGGCGGCGACAGCAACCAGGCCATCGCGACGACGGGGGCGAACGCGCCGCAGCCGGCAAAGGGTGCCAACTCGTTCAGCGACGGCGAGGCGCGGCGCCGCATCGAGAGCAGCGGCTATGCGACCGTGGCCGATCTTAAGAAGGACGGCGATGGCATCTGGCGCGGCAGCGCCATGAAGGACGGCGCCAAGGTCGGCGTCTGGCTCGACTACAAGGGCAACATCGGCCAGCAGTGACGCCGGCTTGCCTCTTCGCCTCATCTTCAATCCATAGGAGCCTGTATCATGGCCCGCTCCCAACAGTGATGCTGGTGGCGAAGTCAGAGTTGGCTTTTGTTCACATGCTCGGCAGCTCATCAAGCCTGGTTTTGCCGCAGTCTATGGTTGGCAAGTGGATACCGAGAACGGCTTGGCGGCAGGGCCGCTGACTTCGCCACCAGCATCACTGTTGGGTCGGCCCCTAGTTCGTTGGCTCGACCGATCATCACATGCACCAATGCAGGCCAGATGTGACGATGATCTCGCGCCGACGCGCAGATGACCTCGGGTCGGTATAGTTATGCAGGCCGTGCCGAAGGGCACCCGCGTTGGTTTGGTTGCAACCAGAACTGCTGCCAAGTCCATACTGGCAACTCGCCGTACTCCAGGGAGTTTGCCCCCGGAGGACTCGTCTATGACGTCGTCCAGGGTGCAAGCCAGCACGGCGCGAGCCCACGGCAGGGAGAACAGGACCATGGCCGAGACCGTAGGAGACTTCGTGTGGCGCCGCTTGAAGGAGTGGGGCGTGGGCCGGGTGTTCGGCTACCCTGGCGACGGCATCAACGGCCTGATGGGCGCGCTGGACCGGCGCGGCGGCGACATAGACTTTATCCAGGTGCGGCACGAGGAGATGGCCGGGCTGATGGCCTGCGCCACAGCCAAGTTCTCCGGCAAGCCCGGGGGCGAGGTCGGCGTTTGCATCGCCACCTCCGGACCCGGCGCCATCCACCTGCTGAACGGGCTGTATGACGCCAAGCTCGACCACCAGCCGGTGCTGGCCATCGTCGGGCAGCAGGCGCGCTCGGCCATCGGCTCCAACTACCAGCAGGACGTGGACCTGCAATCCCTGTTCAAGGACGTCGCCACCTATGTGCAAACGGCCAGCACCGCGGCGCAGGTGCGTCACCTGATCGACCGCGCCTACCGTATCGCCAAGGCGGAGCGCACCGTCGCCTGCGTCATCATCCCCAACGACCTGCAGCTTGAGCCGATGGAGCAGCCGTCGCGCGAGCACGCCATGACGCACTCCGGCGTGGAGCTGGACGGATCGCCCGTGGTGCCGGACGCGGCAGCGCTCGCCCATGCGGCGGCGGTGCTGAACGAGGGCAAGCAGGTGGCCATCTTGGTGGGCGCAGGCGCCATCGGCGCCGGAGATGCCGTGATGGCCGTGGCGGAGCGGCTGGGCGCGGGGGTGGCCAAGGCGCTGCTCGGCAAGTCCGCCGTGCCGGACACGGTGCCTTATTGCACCGGGTCCATCGGCGTGCTGGGCACAAAGGCGAGCTGGGAGCTGATGCAAGGCTGCGACACCCTGCTCATGGTAGGCAGCGGTTTCCCCTACACTGAGTTCCTGCCCAAGGAGGGCCAGGCGCGCGGCGTGCAAGTGGACATCAAGCCCGCCATGCTGGGCCTGCGCTACCCGATGGAAGCGAACCTCGTGGGTGACGCCGGTGCAACCCTGCAAGCGCTGCTGCCCCTGCTGCACGCCCGGGAGGACCGGTCCTGGCGCGACAAGATCGAGGCGTCGGTCGTGGAATCCTGGCTGCAGGCCCAGGCCCAGGCCCGGCAGCCCTCCGATCCCATCAACCCGCAGCTTGTTGCATGGGAGCTGTCGGAGCGCTTGCCAGACCGATGCATCGTGACGGCGGACTCCGGCACCAGCAGCGTATGGTATGCGCGCAACCTGCGGTTCCGGCCGGGGATGGCCGGTTCGGTATCCGGCACGCTGGCCACCATGGGCTGCGCCGTGCCCTACGCCATCGCCGCCAAGTTCGCCCACCCGGATCGGCCGGTGGTGGCGCTGGTGGGCGACGGCGCGATGCAGATGAACGGGCTGACGGAGCTGATCACCATCGCCAAGTATTGGCGCCGGTGGGCCGACCCGCGCTTGGTCGTGCTAGTGCTGAACAACCGTGACCTGGCCTACGTCACTTGGGAGCAGCGGGTCCAGGTGGGCGACCCGAAGTTCGACGCGGCGCAGCAGTTGCCGGACTTGCCCTATGCCGGCATCGCCGAGTTGATGGGCCTGCGCGGCATCCGGGTAGAACGGCCCGAGGGCGTCGGCCCTGCCTGGACCGAGGCGCTGGCTGCGGACCGGCCGGTGGTGCTGGACATGGTAACGGACCCGAACGTGCCGCCACTGCCGCCGCACATCACGCTGAAGCAGGCCCGCACGTTTGCCCACGCCCTGTTCGCTGGTGAGCCGGATACGGCAAGCGTGCTGGTCAACACGGCGCGGGAGATGGTCGGGGCGTTGCTGCCCGGCGGCGCGAAGGGCTGACTGAGCGGCCGGAGCCGCGTGCGGCACCGTTCCCGCGCTACTAGGGCCGTGCGTCTGAATCGTACGGCCTACTGTCATAAAGAGTTTTCTTTAGACTAATCAATGAGCTAAGGGGCTGTCGATACGATACCCAACGAACTTTGATGGATGCTGCAAAACTTATCGCAAAAGTCTGCCACTTCCGCCTAGGATTTCTGCGAACGCTAACATGTTGAAAACATACAATCTGATTTCGCCGGAATGGGACGTGCGAATGTATCAAGTTCCGCACAGTCGCCTATGACAGTACACCGTACCGCTCAGATGCACGGCCCTTGTTGTATAAACGTTGCTGCCGTCAAAATCCGAGCTGAGACCGGACCGCGATCCGCCGCACAGGTAACCATCTGCTCACATAGGCATTATTCCTGGCGCATTATCTCTTTATCGATGCATAAACATCAGCTACGTTTGTTGATTTTACCAATGGCTCATATAGCCGAGCTCGACTGAAATCTGATGTTATAAAAAAACTACGCTGGTTAACCCTCTACTATAACTCCCACACGATTTCCCTTATAGCGGAGAAGCTTGCTATGCCTGCTACCGAGACACAATCGATGACAAGTGGGAGATTAGTGGAGGAGTTTAGAGAGATCTTCAATGAAGCGCTGCGGGATGCAGTATCTGATTTGCCGCTAGCCCCTATACTGATCGAGTCAAACTTCTTTGCAATAAGAAATGCCCAGGATCAAGAGGCGTTTTTCGCTACCTCAACCTATCTGGATGAGTTTTTGCTCTCTACGATCCCTGCTACAGTCACATTTAATGAAGATCGGCTTGCGCTGTGGGCCAAAGAAGCACTCGACTTTGCTCGGCAGAACGCATCTCATGACACGTTTATCGAAATATTTTCATTACGGCTTCAGTATGAACCAGTCATTCAGAACTTACTTCAGCTAGATGCAAGTGGCCGGTTCCTAAAAGACTACTTCAGGCAAGTTCGGATTGAAAGTGCCTACTTAGGTGATGTGTTGCCTGCGGCATTTCTGAATTCAGTCGAAGCCGGAGCTCGAAGTGCAATTCAACCCACACTGCTAAGCCTGGCTCATCAATTAAAAGCTCATGCGAACCTTGGGAAACTGCGCTCAAGAAGAAAAATATCCAAAATAAACGAGATTAGGACACTACCATCATTCATTAATGAGAAAGGAACGATTCCATTTGCACAGCAATCCGGAAAATTCCGGATACAGGAAGTCAGCGAGCTTGAACAAATAGCGCAATACCGTCCTGTTATGGATCGGGCAATCCGCAAACTCATTGATGCAAGAACATTTCAGAGAATAGGTAATAAGGATCCAGTCCTTGCAGGCCTGCTATCCGAGTACAAACATGAATTCCTCCGACCCACTACTGAAAGTTCAATTCCCCTATTATGGATGTGCGGTCTGGAAATCGAAGAACGAATCGCAAGGCAGGATGAAGTTGACGATGCTGATGAACGGCTAGAAGCAGAAGACTTAGTTCACCTTCGCCGACTTCTTTTATCGCATAATCTCTTTCTAAACTGCTATAATCAGTCCGCCTCTTTGCTGAGAGATGTAGAATCCTCTGCGGCCATTTATCAACGGATGGACTCAGCGGCAAAACGACTGTCGCCCACCATTCTTCGCAAAGCTGCAGGTGACCTCTCTCTTGTTGAGGAGGGAACTGCAGCAACTATTCTAAGATCTATCTCACGCGACGACGAGGACGGTGCACCCGAAAGTAAGGGCGGGGTTGCTATCAAGTTTGGGCTTCTACGCGGTCTTCTTCATGCGATAGGGGGATATCTACTAAGTGGAATAGAGAAGATCATTGAGAAATCCATAGTAGACGTTACTTCTAAAGCTTTGTTGGAGCTGTTACGAGCGAATAGCTCCTTTGCGGCTGCCATAGCCTTTCTCCTTGGTCAGACCTCCGCGCTGGTACAACTGAGCGGCCAGGCTCCAATTTACTTTGGATATATAAAGAATCTTCTCACGATGCTTGGACTTCATGGATAGGATGTATGCAGGCGTGGGTCATGCCTTGGGGCGAGAAGTCGCGGCTGAAGCAACTTCACGGACGCTCTACGCCGACACCAAAAGTATGACGTCCGTTGCGGATGTCAAAGTTCGGCCAACTACGGTCCTAGGCTGCGATCTCTTCGTCTTGCTCAATCGCCTGGCCATCCCCACACCCATCAACCGACGCCGTCACACGCCACAGTGTCTTGCGGTCCGCTTCTGCGGACGGCGAAGGCGCAAACCGGGTGCAGTAGCCGCTCGATGCCCACCATTCGACCGAGCGGCCTTGACGGCTGTATGGCGTCAGCCCGATCCCGTTGGGCTGAAACCAGTGGATGCAGCTCTCGCATCGCGTGATGCCAGGCCCGTCCCCATCGTCATTTCCAACAGCAGCTCCGGAACCGCAGCGGTCGATCGGCTTCACTTTTGACCAATACACCAGTTCAAACTGGGGACCATCAGGATGTCTGGGGTGTTCGCATCGGCCGCGAATGAGGCAGTTTCAACAAGCGATCTGGTTCGCTTCGGGGCGCGCATCGCCCGACCAGCTTATCGCCAATCGCTCCTCGCCGTCTCTGGCACCCCAGACATCCTGATGGTCCCCACGAATCCTTGCCATGGTCCATGGAGGTGTCGCGGCACCGGCGGGTCGAGACGGTCCAGGGCTACGTGAGGAGGGCCAGCCTGTTCAAGGGGCATGCTGGGGCGGAGTTCCTGTAGCAAGGCAAGCATCCGTTCCAGTCAGCTTGATTGGATGAGGCGCGATCCACTCTTGCGTCATGCCCGACGTTGGGGCATGGTGTGACAGAGGGAGAAGACTCCGCATGGCCACACGGGTTCCAGGACTGCGATATATAGCCGAGGTTACGGGCGAGTCGGTCGTGACCGTGGAAAACTGCGGTCGCGTCATGTCGGCGACCCAAGTTCCTGCACCATACAACACCAGAATCGGTCGCGGTAACCGTCACGCGCACCTGAGCGTAGAGTGGCTGTGCAGCACGTTCCTGGCATTGGTCCTGGCTGATCCGAAGAATGCGCCTGCCCGGGTCCCGGCAATCGGGAACCTTCGCCTGGGGCAGACCCTGGCTGTCAACCGGCAGAAAGACACTGCAGCCAACGCCCTCCTTGCAGCAGCACCGAAGCTGGACAGGACCTTCACTATGGACACCTCTTCTCCCAAGGAGTGGCTAGGCAAGGAGTGGCTAGGCGAAACCGTGTTCGATCTGCTGGTGAACCTGACCAAAGACCTTGCGGTGAATCGGGACGGCCCTACGCACCAAGAACTACGCAAAAAGTTCGCCCTTACGATTGGGCTGGGAAGCAGACTATCCGCAGAATTGGAGGTTTGGGACTACGACGGTAATGACGGCACGGAATGGTCGCTATGCTGCAGCTATGATTGCCCGTCTGATCGGCGGTCCCCGGCGCCGAGCACATCAACAGTGCCCATCGCCCGGAACGCAGTCATCGAGCTCAGGCACATCCAGATGCTGGCCTCGATGTTCGCCGACACGCTCAAGCACATGGCCGCCATCGAGGCGCCGCTTGTGCAACCCCTTGCGCTGGACACTGCGGCAGATGCCGAGGCCAGCCCCACAAACGAGAACGGCGCCCCTGGCAGGGCGCCGCGTACTCGTAACCAGGACCACAACTCGAACTCGATCCCGGAGGCGGACACCCCGGAAGTTAGGCGTGAGAGAGAGATATCTCAAGCCTCATCGAGTTGTGACCTTGGTCGTCCCCATCACTCAATGAGGATCACGACCCATGGGCACCCAGACTCGCATCCCGCTCTCGCGGCTGTCGCCTGAGCTGATCGACCGCTTCGGCGGCGCTGCGCCCGGCTATCGCCGGCTTTACATGATGGCGATGGACGGCAAGCTCCGCACGGAGCTGGTCAACGGGCGTCACTACGTCCTGGAGGCGAACCTGCCAGCGATCGCGGTTGATCTCGGGCTTATGCCCGCTACGGGGGCCAGCCCGCCCGCCCGCGCGAACCGCGCCGCTGTCCGGCACGCCGCCTAGTCAGGCCCATCAACGCGACGCCGCAACACGCTGCGCCGATGGAGCCTGGTTAGACGAATGGTGTGCGTAGACCCAACGCGCTAATGCCATAAGTCCGTCCGCAGTTCCATAGCCCATCGCGTGCGTCGCACTCGCCGGAGTGCGTCATGCCATCTACTTTTGGGACTATTGCCTTTCCGATGCGGCCCAGACGCCTCCGGAAGCCGGCTGCCGCAATTGTCTCGACCGCCGACCAACGCACCGCTCTTGCGTGCCGATTGGATCAAGGCGCCGGCGTGCTGCCGCCGGGTCCTGGCCCGCACCAGATCGTTCCTGAGCACCATGCCGGGCTTGTCACCACCTTGGATCAGGGTGGACGCATTGCGCTGCTCGGCACGCACGATAGCGCCATCTGCGAGGCAATTCAGGCGGTGCTGGCGCTGGTGGGAGGGGGCCATGGGTAGCCCCCTCTCGCCTGCGGAGCGGACGCGCCTGGTTGGCATCCTCGGGATGCTCGGCTCCGTCCATGACGGGGAACGTGCCGCTGCGGCGGCGCTGGCGTCCCGTATGGTGCGAGACAGGGGACTTACCTGGGACACCTTGATCCTGGGCAGCGTTGGTCAGCAAGGCGGCCGCAAGGCGTCTGATGGTCCTGGGACCGGTCCAGGGTGGCGGGCAGCACTGGCCTTCTGTCAGCGTCATCAGCGCGCCTTATCAGATTGGGAATGCCATTTCCTCGCCGGCCTTCGGGATCGGCGCGCGCCGCCGACGCTGCTGCAGATTGCGAAGCTGAACCAGGTTGCTGACGCTCTGCGGGCGCGAGGCTTGGCCTGATGGACGGCGGCGACGACAATTTGGACGAGCTGCGCGTTGCGCTCCGAGCTGATGCGGAAAGGATCGCGGAAGCCCTGCTGGGGGTGCCGAACAAGGCGCTTTCGACAAAGCACACCTCGCGCTGGGGCAGCAAAGGCAGCCTCAAGCTGGAGCTGCGCGGTGCGAAACGGGGTGTCTGGCACAGCAAAGAGTCTGACGAAGGCGGCGACCTGCTGGCGCTCATCCGGCAGCAGCACGGGTGCGGGTTTGCGGACGCGGTGGCCTGGGCACGCGGTCAAACCGGACTGCCGGCGGAGCTGCCGGACAACGAGGCTGACCGGGCACGGCGGGCGCAGCAGGACGTCGACCGTCGCGTCCGGCAGGCTGAGGCGGAGGCGCGTGGCCAGGCGGAAGCGGAGGAAGCACGGCGCTCCGGCACTATCAAGGCGCAATATATCGCCCGGGATGCCGTGCCGGCAGACGGCACACCTGCGTGCTGGTATCTGCGCCAGTGCCGCGGCATTCCGCGTCCGGCCGGCGGCTGGCCCGCTGTCGTGCGCTGGCACCCGGGCTATCGCGCCCTCGTCCTGGTCGCCACGCGGGCGGATGGCACAGTGCAGCGCACCCAGCGCGTCCACCTGAGCTCCTTGAGCGGCAAGGTAAGCATCGAGGAGGTCGAGCAGCGCGGGCTGATAGCGGTCAAGGTCACGAATGGGCCGCAGGCCGGCGCCGTGGTGCGCCTGCCGGGTGATGCTGCCGGACCGCTGCTGCTGGCAGAGGGGCCGGAAACCGGCCTCGCCGTATGGGCCAGTACGGGATACGAGACATGGGTTGCCCTGGGCGGCATCGGTGGTGTCGAGCTGCCGCAGGGGCGCCGCGTGGTGGCAATCAGCGATGACAACCCGCCGGACCGCGACGCCAAGCACGGGGCCGCGGCGCGCGCGCTGAACAAGGCCACGGCGGCATGGCGGAAGGCCGGGGTTGACCTGGTTGTGGCGACGCCATGGGAAGCGCGGCGGCGCGACAAGTCGGACATGGCGGATGTGATCCTTGCCCACGGGTCCGCAGCCGTGTGCAAGCGCATCCACGCGGCGCTGCATCCCTATGCGGCGCCAGCGGAGCGGTTGCACCTGGCGGACGCCGAACGGGTCGTGGCGGAAGCTGTGGGCGCGTTCTTCGGCAGGGTGGACTGCATATCGGCGGAGCGGGTCGAACGGGACCGAACGGCCGCGGCAGCCATGCAGGTGAACCTGCAGGATGACGGCACGGCCCCTCCGGCACCGCCGGTCGAGCCGCGGGAGCCATCCACCTTCACGCACGGCGTCCGGGTGGATGTCGGCGTCGGCAAAAGCCACGCGGCCCGGGAGGAGGCGGGTCGGGTTCTGGCCGCCATGCGGGCGCGCGGCGACATGCGCAGCATCGCGATTGCCGTGCCTGCCCACGCCCTCGGGGATGAACAGGCGGCGGCATGGCTGGAGCTGCCAACCGTCCAGGCTACCAGGCTACGGGTTGCCGCTTGGCGAGGTCGAGGGGCGCTGGATCCGGCGGACCCGTCCTATGCCGATCCCGATGTGCCAGAAGCAGCCAAGGCGCGGATGTGCGGCGACCTGGAGCGGGTGGCAGACGTTCGATCGGTTGGGCTGTCGGTGCAGACGGCGGCGTGCAAGGGCACGATCAAAGACAGCGACGGCACCCGGCGCACGGTGAAATGCCCGCTGTTCGACGGCTGCGCCTATCAAGCGCAGCAGAAGGTGCGGGCCGACCTTTGGCTTATCGCGCATAACAGCCTGTTCCACACCAAGCCCTCGGCCTTGGGCGAAGTCGCCGCGGTGGTAGTGGACGAAGCGGCCTGGCGGGCGGGGCTGATCGGGGCGGAAGGGCGGCACCTCACGCTCACGCTGGACGCGCTGGCATCCGAGAACCTGGGCGCGCTGAACGGAATTAGGCGGGACCGGCTGCACGACCTGCGCCGGCAGCTCTACACGGTACTGGACGAGATGCCCGATGGGCCGGTCCAGCGTGCCGCGCTGCAAAGCTGCAGCCTGACCGCATCCAGCACGGCGGAAGGGCGCGGCCTCGAATGGGAAAGGAAAACCGACCTGCTGCATCCCGGCCAAAGCCGGGCCGAGCGGCACAAGGCGATGGAGGCGCACGAGGAGAACAAGACCGTCCCCAGTTGCGCGATGGCGTGGGGCGCGCTGGGCGCATTGCTGGCCTCCAATGGCTCGGAAGCTTCGGGCTGGCTGGCGCTGGGCGTTGAACACACTCGGGACGGCCCTGCGCGCGTGCTGCACCTCAAGGGCAGGCGGGAGGTGGCGGAAGGCTGGAGGGTGCCGACGCTGCTGCTGGATGCCCTGCTGTCGCTCGAGCTGGTGCGCCCATTCTGGCCGGATGTGGAGCTGGTAGCGGACGTGAAAGCGGCGATGCCGCACCAGCACATCTACCAGGTTCGGGACAAGGCGTTTGCAAAGTCCATGCTGACCCCGCTGGGAGAAGAAGCGACCGAAAACGATCCGAAAGAAGCGCAGCGTCGAATAAACCGCCTGCTTGATCTTCGCGCGATGCTGGTGCGGGAGGCTCGGCAGTGGGTGCCGCGCCGGGTTTTGGTCGCGGTGCAGAAGGACGTTGAAAAAGCGCTGCGCGAGCTGGGCGGGCTGCCGAACAACATGGACCTTGCACATCACAACAACGTGGCGGGTCGTGATGAGTGGAAGGACGTGGCTTGCCTGGTCGTCGTCGGTCGCACGCTGCCAAGCCCCGCTGCGATTGAGCGTATCGCGGAAGCCCTGACGGGCGTGGCCGTGCCGGCGCTGGTCGGCTGGTATGAGCGGGCCGATGCCGTGCGGGAGATGGCGGACGGGTCCACCATCCAAGCCGACGCGGACCGGCACCCCCACCCGATAGCCGAGATGATCCGCTGGCAGATTGCGGAAGGCCAGGTGGTGCAGATCATCGGCCGGCCTCGCGGCGTGCGCCGGACTGAGGCGAACCCGGTGCACATCCTGGCCCTTACCGACATGCCCCTGCCGATGCCCGTGGCCGGCTTGCTGGATGCCGCAGCCCTTGCCCCCGGCCCTGCCGATCACATGCTGGCTGCTGGCGGGATGGTGCTGGGGAATGCCCGTCATGCCTGGGCAGCCTATCCGAGCCTCTGGCCAAGCCACAATGCTGCGGACCTAGCGATCCGGAGGAGTCCGTCTTTCCCCTATTATAAGTCTTTAATAGGGGAAAGACGGACTCTTCGGCACGATGGGGGTGGTCTGGTCGAGGTCGCCTATCAGGTCGCCGGCGCTGGTCAGAAGCCCGCCAAGGCCTGGTATGACCCCCTGCTCCGTCCCGATCCCGCCGCCTTCCTGACGGCCCGTCTGGGCAAGCTCGCATGGTGCAAGGTGGGTGACGCCACCCCGCCTAATCCGCCGGGCCCGCCGCCGCACACGGAACCTCCATCTTCACCTGTTGCTGACGATGAACCGCCGCCCAGGCACCACGCATGGGACCGACCGCCGATGGAGGCGCCGAACCCATGGGGGATTGCGGAGGTGTTGGACGTGGACATGCTCATCTGGGACAAGGCGGTGCGTGGGGAGCATGATGGGGGAGTTTTCAGAACTGCCGGGAAAATTGGCGTCCTCAACGAAAATAGCGTGTTAACTCCCGTCCGTTGTCATGCTGAAAATCAGCCTGCGGAGGGGCGTACTCCCGGTTGTCAGGCAGCTGTGTGCGGATCGCTGCATGGCAGAACGACCACTGGCTCAAAAGCGGGAATGAAATGCACCTCGATGATGGCCACGATATAAAGGTCTTGAGCGGCCGCCTCGCGCTCATC
>JAABUJ010004664.1_pt1 | contig 14251 bp, 16 predicted proteins | sample 5559131 | NCBI WGS metagenome assembly JAABUJ01 (sample SAMN10711875, study PRJNA513366) | rock metagenome | isolation source: Antarctica rocks | place: Antarctica: Victoria Land, Mt New Zealand nord | collected 2016-01-07
GTTCCAAAATGTGCCATGATCGTCCCCGTCGTCCCGTCGTCCATCAGCTCCCCTCATCCGTCCCGTTTGTTCTAGTATCACCTCCTCTCCCGTCTCCCACAAGCTTTTTTATAATGCGATTGCCCTATGGGGAACGGGGGGAACGCGCGCTGGTGGCCTGGGTGAATGAGGGAAGACGTGGCGCCGGCGTGAGGGGGGGCAGGCGTGACATGACGTGGTAGTGGGGGCGACTCGTGCCGGACATCGGCCTGCGCGTCGCGGTGCGCCTGTGCGCTGTCGCGGTGGGCGTCTTGCCGGGTCTCGACAGCGCGCAGACGCGCGGCAACGGTCTGGAGACGCTGGGCGAGAGGGGCCCACAGGGCGGCGTGGGCGGCGAAGCGGGTGCTAGGGGGCGCTGGGGCGTGGGAGGGCTTCGTGCCCCTGGTGGTCCTGGCGGGGCTCCTGGAGCGTGTGAGCGCGTCGGCCCGCGCGCGGGCCAGGGCGGCGGCCCACGCCCTCGACGAGCCGGCGGGGGAACTGGGGGCCTCGATGCGCGCGGCCGGGCGGCAAACTGCCGGCCACGCTGTGGCGGCACCTGTAGCCGGGTCGAGTGCGGGCACGCCCTGAGCTGGGTGGCTCCACGCAATTTCACACCGGCGCCGGTGGGGGCGGTGGCCCTCGGGACGCTCTCAGCAGCCGTGGGGGCGGCAGTCTGGTGGATGAGGGGACACTCATTGCCGCCGGGGGGCGGTGGTAGAGGGGACGCCTGTTGCCGCCGTTGTAAGGCCGCACATAAGATGCGCGGGAACCACGCTCAAACGAGGGCTTATCGCACGTAACTTGCGCGACGTAGCGCACATAAGGTGCGCCGTTCCTCCCATTAGCGCACATAAGGTGCGCTCATCCGTCTGCGAGAGGATCGCTATGGTCGCCCGTCCAGCGTAAGGAGGGGGCCGTTTGTAGGCACAAAATGGTCAGAGAGAGAGGCTGCCGTGAGGATGGCGCAAGTTATGTGCGCTAGACCGCGCACTTTCCGTGCGCAACGGCGCACTTTCCGTGCGGCCTTACAACGAACGTGGGCACATTGAGACGTGATGACATGGGGGCTCCTCCTACGGCAGTGTAGCAACACGTCGTGGTGTGCATGTTGGTGGTAGACGTCCGTTGGGTCACTGCACGCCGCGCAGCATCAGCAAGGCATACAACGCGGGAGATAAACAGAATTAGGGGTAGGTGACGGTCATCCCATTCCCAGCCTGCGCGAACGTCTGGCATAGGAGTTTACTATAATCATCAGATCCAAGCGCCGTGTACACCTTTGCGGTCTCGTAGAGGTTGTCGGCCGTGCAGACAAGGGTATGATTGGGGACGGATGGATCTGCCCATGAGAAATCCTTCCTAAGAGAGGTGCAGTCGGGGGCGGGAGCACTTGTATCGCTACGAAAAACGGTGACAACAGCGGCAGGGCTGCCAACCGTCGCACAGCTTAACCTATTGCCAGTCGGCGCGTATTGAGGGCCACTATTGTCGAGGAAGAAGCTACCAGAACGGGCGGCAGACGTCGGGGTGGTAGTCGCGTCAATGGGTAGCGATCCGGAGACATACGTCGGCACTAACGACATGTTTCGATCAACCGTCCATTGGGTGTTGCCCTGGAAAACAACGCAAATTGCGTTGGCGGCGGTGCCTATCTCCGGGTATTTGGACAAAGCTAGATCGTTGGGTGTGTCGTAGATGTCGAGCGTTACCGTGCTGTCGTTTTTGGTGGCGCTGCAATAGCGTACGAGCCTGGACAGATCGGGCGCTTTCGTGTAGAGATAATCGCCCTTGGCCACACTGCGGCAATCGGACGTCGGCTCGTAGGGGTTCTCCGTGTATACCATGACGAGGCTGTGACCACGCGTCCCCACCATGCATCCACTCGACGTCACACCAGCGGGCAGCGTGTTGTCGTGTGCGATGGGAGCGCTATCGCTGCCTTGTGTGCCATCGACCGTGGCCAACGGGATGGGTGTGCGGCGCACGGACACCGTGCCCGAAGGCCCACTCATGCTAGTCCGGGCAGTTGGATGTCTAGCCGACGAGGTGGCGGGGGCAACAGGAGTGGTGTGCGCGGCGCTAGCCAGCAGTGCGATGACTACTAACGCACCCACCCCGCCTAACGCGATTTTCGCGCCCCGTCTCATACCCTTGCGTATCGTCGGCGGTGTCGAGGGCGCGGCGATAGGGTTAGTACCCGAAGGAGCAAGAATTGGATTGCCGCATTGCCCACAGAAACCGGCGCCCGTATCGAGGCGTGCGCCGCAGCGCCCACAGTAGTTCATAGTCGCTTTGTCTTTTAAAAATAAGCAATCAATATGCCGACGCGGACAAGCTGAGATCGTGTCGGTGTCGTCGAGGGTGAGCCGCGCCAGACGAGCGCAGTCCATTGCCTTCCCGTTCTAGCAACGTCGCCGTAGACGCTGGCACCGGGCGAGCACCCGTAATTTAAGCGTAGGGTGCCGACAGCTAAGGTAGCCCCGCCCACTACGCCACACTGCTCGGCGGTCGCGAGGTCGAAGGCCCATGGCTGACCTTGGCCGGCCTTTAGACGAGTCCCGTCATGAGCAGGGAGCGGTGATGTTAGGCGGAGCACTGTCGCGTAACGGATACGAGGGTCTTGCACACACGCGACGATTGTAGCGTGCCCGGATGTCGGTACAAAGCAGGGGTCGAGGATTTGGTTCCCTTCAACACAACGGTAGGCGTCTGCACGCCTGCTTACATACGAGTCACTTGAGCACATTGTCGTCCCCATTTGAGGCGACGCATCGGGATTATACCCAGGTAGGAGATGGCCATGCGCATCGAACGGCTCGACGATATGTATGGACGTTGGTGAATTCAACACTGCCAACGGCGGATGCGCGGCGACGTACGCTATGGCTTTCGGATATAGTGCACGCATGACGCGCGTTGTCCATCGCCCCTCTTGCGTACATGGCAGAGCTCCCGAAAATGCCGCGCTTGCGGAGTTTTGGATGAACGCATAGAGCCTGACATTCTGATAGCGGACGCCGCCGGTTACGAGGCGAAAAAGATGACCAGGAGAGTTTGCGGTATGGCTCGCGCGGAGCCACTCGTTATCGTTCAGGAGCCGCGCGATGGACAGGGGCGCGAGAGGGCGGCCGCTGCCATCAACCGCCCCATCCCGATTCTCGGCGTTCGCCGCGCGCGCGGCATCGACCGTCTTGTATATAACCGCTTCATAGTACGCCTGGACATCGTTACTAGCGGTAGGCGCGTTCGGCGTGATACCCGGAACGTTTGGTGTGACGCCATATTCATAAGTGCCGAGTTCGGCTAGCGTTTGTGGGGAGGTGAAACTATCGGCCGGAGGTACTTGAGGGCCACCGCCATCACTGGCAAAGAAGTGTGATGGACCCGTGACGTTCGCGGGCAAGCGGAAATAGGAGAGCGACACCGGGGCACTCGCGGCGCGTGATTGTACCGGAACAATCATAAACATGACGACGCCAAGGACAATGAGACTACCGATCCATCCGCGCATTACGTACCCCTACCTACTTAATTATCGGCGAATTCACCTAGCAAGACGAGCCGCTAGTGACCAAGAATCCTCAGGCTATGTGCGACGCCGAGAGGTGATGTATCAAGACCCCTTCGTCGCCTCGCCTAAAACGTTAGTGGGGTGCAGCCCTTTAAGGCCATCTAGCCGTTCCTGAACCCGCGCTATCGTTTGTGGGCCGACGTAGACGTATTCTAGGATGGCCCTACATAGGTCGTTAAGGAACGGTACTTCGGTGAGCGTAAGCTCTCCCGCGCCTGCGTGTGCTCCAATATTGCCCAGATGCCGTACTTGTCGAGCCATAACCGCCAATCGTCCGGGTATCTCTCCCTTATCAGCTAAATCTTGTAACTGTTCAACTAGTGTGTGTCCCACCGCACCACGTTCGATGCACACCATCTCAAGAAGCCGTCGCGTCAGGCCACCAAACGCATTACTATCAATGTTTTTCACGTTCAATGCAGCGTTGTAGGCCGTGTCAATTTCCATTGGCAAGCCGGACAGGGACTTGTCCGGAGTCGGCCACAAAATAGCCAGGTCATCGGAATCGTCGTCCGACGTAACCGACAGGTTGAAGCGATCACAAGCAGGGCATTGTGACAACCTGTACGTAGGCCGCCGTTCGAAGGTTACTCGTCGGCCCTCATGGTTAAAGACGTCCTCCACGAGGTTTTCATAACCAGCCACAACCTGTTGTGAGGTCATGTGGTGGCAGTGGCCGCATGTAATGAGCACCGATCCCAGATCGACGATGGACATGGAATTATTCCCTTCGCTTGTATAGTGCGACGATGATAGACATAGCGTATCGTAATTGCAGCAGGCGCGCCACCTTCTACACAGCCCAGTAGGGGCATCGGGATGCCCCTACTCACCTCCATGGCTTTAATAGCGCTCCTAGTGGCGATGGGCTCGTCACGCGTCGTGGTGGTGGCTGTGGGCCTGGAGCGCTCCCTGGGTCTCAATGCGTCGACGGCAGAGATCGCGACGATCAGGCCAGCGAGGTGTGCCCATGGCACCGTCGGCACGCTCGCTTGTGCTGGCCACTCTGGAGGGGCTCTACTTGGCTCTTAATGCGCGTCGTAGGCGTAGGCGTAGGTGGGAGCCGTGGGTGTCCCTGGCGTGTTGTGGCAGCCGTAGGCGTCCTCAGGGCGCTGACTCCTATCTTCGGCACGCCAGCTCCATTCTGCAGGGCAAATGATGAGAGGCCATAGACTGAGGCGCATCACCGGAGGCTGCACAAGCACGGGCTGTGCTCGTCGTGACCAGGCGATGCGAGGTAGCTGCCGGTGTACCTGTTGCCGATCGCGCGGCTGCCGGCAACGCCCTCCATCTACTAAGTCCCGAGCGTGGTGCTAGGATTTACCCCGCTGTAAGGCGTCACATTACGTGCGCCGGATGTGCGCGTAGATCGGCTAAAAAGCGTCACGTTAGGTGCGCCAAAACGTCACACTAGTACACGTTGGCTCAATTATCTTTGCGCTAGCGATAGCGTGAAACGCTTGCGCCGGAGACACTTCAGTGTCCGTCGTTTGCCATGCGACTTTAGTCGCAGGCCAACGGCGCTCGCCAAGTTATTTAGGCCAAGCTGTACTAGCTGCGCCAATCCTGCAGAAACGTCACACTAGCTGCGCCGATCCGTGCAGAACGTGTCTGTCGTCGGCAGCGTTGTCGGAGTGGAGCAGAGGTGTTTTCACGCTCAAAAAGAGGGTCATAGAGGCGTGCAGAGGGACGGGGTGGAGGATGGCGCAGCTAATGTGACGTTAGGCGCACTTAATGTGACGCCTTACAGGTCAGGACGAGAAATGTCATCGTGCTCCTTCGTATTTTTTCTTACGGGAGAGGCACCGCCAGCGATGGCGACGTGCGTCATGTCTACCACGACCTCCGTCAGGGTGGTGTGAGCAGCGATGACGCTCCGTGTGCCTACAGGGGCGAGGGCCGCGACGCCGCAGGCGCCGTCGTCGTTGTCGTCGACGATGGGAGGGGATCACGCGTGTGGGGGCTGGAGGCGCCAGGGGAGATAGGTACAGGCGAGAATCAGGAGCGGGAGGGCGGCGACAAAGAGGCCACCAAGGACAGCGAGGTGGCCGATGGCGTGGAGTTCCTGGTAGCCCGTGGCGGTCACGGTGGGGGGGATGGTCTGGACGGGGCCGAGGTCGGCCTGGAGGGTGGGGCCGACGAGGGGGAGGGCGGCGAGGTCGCGCGAGACGCGGGCAAGGGCGAGGCCGGCCTGGTGGCCGTCGGTGATGGCGGTCGTGGCCACAACGTCGAGGGCGTGGATGGCGGTATAGACGGCCCAGCCAAGGGCGAGGGCGGCGAGGGCGCAGGCGAGGGCAGCGAGATCGGCCAGGAGGTGACGGCGGGGACGGGCCGGCCGCGGACGGGGGTGGGGGTGAACGCTCATAACGCTGTCCTTTGACAAGAGGTGAAAATCTCCCACTGACGAGAGGTGGGAGTCTCCCACGAGCGTTTGCTATGCAAGGCGCGTGCGCGGGGTGCCCCGCTAGAGGCACAGGGCGCGTGTCAACGGCCATAGCGGGACCATAGCGGGGGCCCCGCAGCGGCGCTCAGGCGTCGGAGACTGCGTTGAGCGGGGCGCGGGAGGTGCCCCCTTATTCCTGGGTCAGGCGAGCGCGGAAGCCACAGCGAGTGTGGGCACGCTGGCCGGCGAGGGCGTGGGGTTTGGTGGCGGAGAGATAGCGGGTGGGAGAGCCATAGGCGTCGAGGAGGTACCAGCCATGGGCGCGGCGCCCGCACGAGAGGACCGCGAGGAGGGGGGCGAGGAGGACCGCGACGAGGGCGGCGCTGTCCCGATCGCCGGTGAGGAGCAGGATCTCAACGAGGGCGGTGGTCGCGAGGGCCGCGCCGAGAGAGGCCAGCACACGGGGACGGGAGAGGCCGTAGCCGCAATGGATATGGGTGCCGAGGGCGCAGGGCCAGTACCACAGGAGGAGGACACGGCGGTGATCCGTGGTGTCGTGCATGGTGATCCTCTCCGTTCCGTGTGCAGGTCGCCGGGCGGGGTGGCGGCCGTCAGACGCATCGGCCATGGTGGCGACGTTGGGAGTGTGAGGGGCAGGTGGCGACGGGGCGCTCCAGACGTGCGCCCGCGGTTGCCACAGTAGTGTACCAGTCGTGGAGGAGGAAGCGCGTGGGCATGGGATGCCGTGGTTGTCAAGGGCGATTTATTTTTGACCCACTAACGCCGAGACTTCGTAATTGACGTTGGTAGGCTGCATAGCCATGTACTGTCAGCCACAGGCACCCGTCTCTACACGCGATCCAGCAGGTCGTATGAGTGTGTATGGACTCAAGATCCCCACCATCGGGTTCGTGAACCTGCATGCTTATGCATGTCCCAACGTCAATTACGAAGTCTCGTGATCGCCAAGTTAGCTTGACCCCCCGTGAGCCCGCCTGGCGACCGCGTCGCTCAGCATCCACCAGAGATGAGAGCACACGTCAGGTACGAACTGCTTGAAAAGAAGGGTCATGTTATCTTGGCGCAGATGGGTCAATTCTACGTCGCCGTGTACATATACCTGCTCTCCGACGAGCCCGATCCTATTAAGGCGTGGCCGCCGTCGGTCACGCTGGGGACCGGCCTGGGACATTTCAAGGTGCAGGACGCGGCCGTGCCGTTAGGGGACGTGCTGCCGGCGTTCGACGGCACGAGGAGCGGGCCCGGCACGCTGTTGAAGCTCTTGAAGCCGCTCCGCGAACGCGCGGCCCGTCAGGGGGCGGCGTAACGTGTCGGACCTGGGAGAGGACCTGGCGCGGGCCTACGAGGCGCGCGTGGCGGCGGCGGATGTGGAGTTGACGCCGGCGGCGATCCGCGCCGTGGTGCGCGAGCTAGGGGGCGGGGAGGGGCGCGCGCAAGTCGCGCCGGGGACGCGCGCCCTGGCCGGCGAGTTGGGGGTGGCGGTGCGCACGGTGCAACGGTGGCAGAAGGAGGGCGGGGAGGTGCGCAACGTGGCGCGCTCGACGCCGGGGCTGCGCATCAGCGTGCGTGGCATCGCGACGGAGGTGCAGCGTGGCGAACGCGCGGGCCTTCCGGGAGCGGGTGTAAGTGCCACTTTTGATGATGCTGCTGGCGAACCTCAATGGCGCCTCGTCAGCGGGTCGGTGGCAAGGGTGACCACACGCAGTTTGACGCGCCTAAAATTCGTAACGCAGGGTTCGCCAGCAGCATCTTTTGATCTGCACAACCTTGCCGCTTTAAGGTGCACCAACAGACTGGGGCTTCCCAGTGCCGCCAGAACGCTATTTGACGCCCAGGAACGTCCCCTACCGGGAAAAATAAAGGCTCTGGAGGTGGTGTAGCTTAACCCGGCAACGTTGCGCACTTCAACGTCGGCACTCACAAGCGGGTGCAGGAACAGGGGCTGGATGTGAGGGCGTGCCGGGTGCTGGTGCTGGTCTACAACGAGGAGCGGGCACGGCCGCGCAGCATCGGGGACATGCACATCGGGGGAGACGCCCTGACCGAGGCGTTGGACGCGCTGGAGGCGGGCGACGTAGCGGGCGCGGGCGCGGCGTTCGGGACCGCGTGGCTAGAGACCTACGGGCTGGACGTGGACGCCGAGGTGACCGATGTGGTGGGGACGCTTACGCTACGCTAGCGGGCATGTGATTGAGCATGGGCTGGCGGATGGACAACATGTTGACCGCGATGCGTTGGTCAAGATCGCTGAGTCGTGAAGATCGCAGGAGGGACGTTTTATGGCCCGAGATCGCGTCGGTAAAAATGGGGTTCAATGGATAGATCAACCTGGCTACTGCACGGCCACGCACCGTCGTCAGGCCGATAGTGTGGTGCAACAACTCGGTGGCATCCACCGCGTGCAGGGCGACTGGTGGGCGGTCATGGGGCAGACCGCGCAGGGGCCTTTCGCGTCAAGTAAAGGGGTCAGTCACCCGCGCGCAATAATACAATCGTCCCGTTCGGTATGGTGCTAGAGGCGTCGGGGGACAGGTGGCTGCGGGCGTCGGGGATGGATGTGGACGCCGCGGTGACCGGCGTGGTGAGGACGTTCAGCAGGATCAGGGCTAACCACCCCACGATGCTGTACCGGGATGTACGACTGCAATCGGGGCGGAGCGTGGAGTACTATATGATAGGATCAGGCTTGGAGTCGGCCAGCGATGAGACCGGGCGGCATACGCATGGTCAGATCGCACATAGCGCATCCCACCAGTGGGGGAGGACGCAACGTTGGAAGGTGATGACAATGGATGAGATGACGGACCAACTGATTGAACAACTCGTGCACCGTGTACAACGGCAGGACCTGCCGCGTAGCCGCTTTATCGCGATTCTGACAGGCCTGGGGGCTTCCGCCACCGGCGTTGCCACCTTGCTGTCCTCCGCGGATACGGCCACCGCGGCGATGCTGCCGCCCCGCCGCCAGCCTGTGTCTCAGCCCGCCCAGGACCACAACAAGAACCTGCACGCCGCACATGTACGACGACAGGCGCACGCCACCCAACAGACCGCCGCTGCGGGCACGTCGCCCGCCGCGCAAGCGACGGAAACGATGAGCGCGAGCCACGCCCGGAAACTCCAGGCGATCATGGATGACTACGCCGACAACGCCGTGGTCGAGGATCCCTTCTTTGTCGCGCCTATTGTCGGCAAGGAGGCGATTGCTCAGCGCAAGCTGGCGGAGATGGCCAGCATACGCGACGCCACCATCGAGGTCGCGCATCGCTTTGCACACCACAACCAGGTTGTGGCGGAATGGATTATGCGCGGTACCCACCAGGACAACTTCCTGGGCTATCCCGGCACGGGGCGGCCGATCGAAGTACGGGGCCTCACGGTCGTCACCCGCGAGGAGGGCAAGATTACCCGCGAGTCGCTTCACTATGACGTGGCGGATGTGCACCGCCAACTCTCGTAGACACCGCTGAAACACGGAGGTACTATGGCATCTGCTGACCATGGCGACGGTGGCCTTGCACCCGAGCCGGTGGCCGAGGGCTTCTCGTTTCCCACCAGTCTGACCTTCGACAATACGGGCATCGCCTACGTCGCCGAGTCGGGGCTGCCCTTCGGCGGAGCCCCACCCGGTGGGCGTATCTGGCGCATCGAACCCGACGGCCGGCGTTCGTCGTTGGCCGAAGGGCTGCGCGCACCGGTCAACGGCCTCACCTTCCACGATGGCGGCCTCTACGTCTCCGAGGGCGGGCATCCCGGCCGCATCAGCCGTCTCGAGCGCGATGGGCGGCAAACGGTCATCCTGGATAATTTGCCGGGGCCGGGCAACTACCACACCAACATGGTGGCCTTCGGACCGGACGGCAAGCTGTACTTCAGCCAGGGGTCCATGACCAACACCGGCATCGTCGGGCTGGATGCCTACGAGTTGGGCTGGCTGCGCCGCCTGCCCCATGCCCACGATCTGCCGGGTCTCGACATCGTCCTCACCGGCGTCAACGTCGAGACCGCGAATCCGCTCGTCAACGATGAGGAGGCTCGCACGTGGACCGGTGCCTTCGCGCCCTTCGGCACGACCACCGAGCCGGGCCAGCGTATCTCGGCGCAACTCCCTTGCACCGCCGCTGTGATGCGCTGCGACCCCGACGGTAGCGCGTTAGAGTTGGTCGCCTGGGGCCTGCGCAACGCCTTCGCCATCGGCTTTCTGCCGGACGGCCGCCTACTGGCCGTGGATCAGGGCGCCGACGACCGCGGCAGCCGTCCCATCGGCAACGTCCCCGACCTGCTGTATGAGGTCCGACAGGGCGCGTGGTACGGCTGGCCTGACGTCATCGGCGGTGACCCCATCACCGATCCTCAGTATCTACCCACGCGGGGACCTGCGCCAGCCTTTGTGCTGGCCAATCACGCCGACCTGCCGGCGCCTGAGCGCGCCCTGTTGCGCTTCCCGCCGCATGCCGCTGCCGTGAAGTTCGACGTCGGTCCGGCCGGCCTCCCCGGCTGGACGGATCAGATCGTCGTGGCCCTGTTTGGCGACGAGGCGCCGATGACGGCGCCGCCCGGCCCGCGCGTTGGCCGTGGCGTGGCGCGCATCGACCTGGGCGACTGGAGCCTGCACCCGGTCGTGACCGGCCCGCTGGCGCGTCCGATCGACGTGCGCTTCGGCCCCACCGCCGAGGCCTTGTATATCCTCGACTTCGGTCAATTCGAGATGTCGGAGAGCGGGGTCGTGGCCGAGGCCGGTACCGGCAAGCTCTGGCGACTTCCACTGGCCGATGGTCCTGCCTAACATGTGAGGGGCAATCGACCGATGAGGCGACGGACACGCCCAGGCGACACGCAACCACGGCTACCGCACCGCGTGGTAGGTGCCCGTCGTTGGCCCGTGCTCGCCGCGCTGCTCGTCCTTGTGCTCGCCACGTTGCTCGTCCCAGGCCTCAACGGGCAGCCGCGCCTGCTGGCCATGAACAGCAGCGGCCTGAGTATGTGGACTCGCACGGGCAGCATGACGACGGCGCGCGCCTATCATACGGATGTCCTGTTGCCCACGGGCCGCGTGCTCGTCATCGGCGGGGTAGCCGCGTCAGGGTCGATTCTTTCCAGTGTGGAGTTGTACGACCCCCGGCAAGGCCGGTGGACGAAAACCGCATCTATGGGTAAAGCTCGTGCAGGCGTGACGGCCGTGCGGCTGCCCACCGGGCGCGTGCTGGTCGCGGGCGGCGCCAGCGGCACGGCCGGTCCCGGTCCCGTGCTGGCCAGCGCCGAGCTCTACGACCCGGGCAGGGGCCGCTGGACCGCCACCGGGGCCATGACCACGGCCCGCTACGACTATACGGCGACGGTGTTGCCCAACGGTCAGGTCCTGATTGCAGGCGGGGTGAATACAGCCGGTGTAACCCTTGCCACGGCGGAACTCTACAATCCACAGACCGGACAGTGGACGGCGACCGGCCGCATGACTACGTCCCGAGCAGCTGATACGGCGACGTTGCTGCCCTCCGGCCGGGTCCTCGTGATGGGCGGCGCCGGCGGCATGTTCGGGTCGGGTCCCGTGCTGCGCAGCGCCGAGCTCTATGATCCCCGGACGGGCCGCTGGATCGCAACGGGTCAGATGAGCGTCGCACGCGCCAGTCACACGGCGACGGAGCTCTCAAACGGGCAGGTGCTGGTGGCGGGCGGTGAAAGCGGACAGGCGGATGGTGATAGTGTCCTGGCGAGCGCTGAACTGTACGACCCGCGCACGGGCCGCTGGACCTTCACCGGCGCCATGACTCAATCGCGGTACAACCACTCGGCCACGCGCTTACCTGACGGGACGATCCTGGTGGCGGGTGGACAGGAGGAGTCGGTCGCAGGCCACGCGTTGAGCAATACTGAGCGCTACGAGCCACAGACAGGGACGTGGACCGCGACGGCCGGCATGACGGCGGCCCGCACGGGGCACACGGCGGCGCTGCTTCCGAACGGCCTGGTGCTCGTCGCGGGCGGCAACGCGCTAACGACCGCCGGCCCTACGGAGGCGAGCACCGAACTCTTTGACCCGCATGCCCGTCACAACGGCTTGATCGACACGAGTAAAGCCCGCGCACAGTTCACGGCGACACTGCTTCCGAACGGCCTGGTGCTCGTCACGGGTGGCATCTACGCGCCGCCCTCTCTCCTCAGCCGCTCGAGCGCCGAGTTGTACAACCCGCGCCGCGGCACATGGGCGGTGACCAGCAGCATGAGCGAGGCGCGCGCTAGCCAGACGGCGACACTGCTACCTAACGGGCGCGTTCTGGTGGTGGGCGGCTTCAACAGCACGGGCATTCTTGCCAGTGTGGAGGTGTACAATCCACAAACGGGCGCGTGGGCAGCGACAGGGCGCCTGCATACCGCGCGGGCGTACCAGACGGCGACGCTCTTGCCGGACGGATCTGTGCTCGTCGTGGGCGGTCTGAGCACGACAGGTGCGACGCTGTCCAGCGCGGAGGTGTATACTCCGCGCACAGGCGCCTGGCGTGTCACTCCCCCGATGAGGACGGCCCGTGCCAGTCACACGGCGACGCTGCTGCCCACCGGGCGTGTCCTCGTCGCGGGCGGCGTGAGTGGGAAAGCAGACCGGGTGCTGGCGAGCGCTGAGGTGTACGACCCCCAGTCAGGCCGCTGGGCGAGAACTGGTTCGATGAGAGCAACGCGTGCGGGCCACACGGCGACGCTGTTGCCCACAGGTCAGGTGCTGATCGCGGGTGGCAAACAGGATGTTGCGCCGGGCGTTGTTCTAGCCAGCGCCGAGCTGTACACTCCGCGCACGGGCGCCTGGACGGCGGCTGGTTCGATGAGGCGGGAGCGGGTCGCACACACGGCGACGCTGTTGCCTAATGGCCGCGTGCTCGTCACGGGTGGCGAGGATACACAGGGCGCCAACTTCAACAGCACCGAGCTGTATACCCCCCATACGAACGGCTGGACGATCGCACGAGGCTCGGGCGCCGCGCATGCCTACCATGTGGCGACGTTGTTGCCTGATGGCGCCGTCCTCATCGCGGGTGGCGTCGTGGCAGCCGCCAACGTCCTGAGCTTCGCCGAGGTGTATGACCCGCGAACCGGCCGGTGGAGGACGACAGATAGCATGTGATGCGACTGGCTTGGCGCTGGCACAGGCAGGCGTGTGACGTGCCGACGCAGAACGATGCGGTACTGGCGCGCCGGCGTCGCTATAGGGCGGCGTGCGTCGGGCGCTGGTACGGCCGGCATGATCCCACGATGGACATAGGGCCGGCATGATCCGGCGATGGACACAGGACTGATCCACCCCATCATCACAACTCTCTCCTCTCTCCCTCGGCTATCAGGACCAGGACTCGGCGACAGTAGAGAGATGTCCGGACGCCGCGCTATGCACGGCACGCGTGACCTGTGCGGCGCGTGGGAGTGCGACGGCGCTGCCGGCGAAGATGAGCGCCGTGACGATGAAGAGCGGATTGTAGCCGGCGCGATCAACGAGGATGCCGAACAGCCCTGCCAGCGCGGCGGCTCCACCCGTCGCGAGGGCAAGCAGGCCGAAGAAACGGCCCCCGGCGCCGCGGGGCGTCAGATCGGCGGCGAGGGCCCAGTTCGCACTGGCGAAGAGGCCCGAGCCCATGCTCATGATACTGCCGCCCATAAGGATTGTCGTGACCGTGCTCGCCGGAACCAACAGTAACGCGCCCAGTGCGGAGAGGAGGGCGCCCCCCCACAGGACGGGCAACCGCCCCATGCGGTCGCTGAGCACCCCCGCGCCGATAGCGACGAGGGCGGTCTCCGCGGTAAAGGCCGTGAAGAGCACGCTTGTCGTGCCGGCCGCGTTGGCGAGATGCAGGCGATCATGGATGTAGTAGAGCAGGAAGTGTCCGATCCCATAGACGCCAAGCAAAAACAGGAAGCGCGCGACCAGCACGCGCGTGAAAACGCCGCGCACGCTGGGGGTGCCCGCGATGTCAGGCACAGGGTGTGTCTCGCGGGCGGCCTGGCGGGCCAAGGTGGTCACGGGGCCGACAAGGCGTACACCATCCGCCGCGTCCCGCAGCGCCGCCTGGCTGCGGAGTCGCGTACCCTCGCGCACCAGTACGAGGCTCAGGAGCGTGCCGATCACCAACACGAGCCCAATCGCCACAAGCACACCGGACGGATGTCCCTTCTTGATCAGGATCCCCGCGACGCTGAAGCCAAGCACGGAGCCCAGCAACTCCAGAAAACCTTTCAGTCCCGCCGCGCTGCCACGCAGGTTCGCCGGGACGAAG